>Ga0164241_10000759_pt1 | contig 49292 bp, 50 predicted proteins | sample OricomyardsoilBY_FD_108780 | JGI IMG/M metagenome (GOLD analysis project Ga0164241, IMG submission 108780) | Backyard soil microbial communities from Emeryville, California, USA - Original compost - Back yard soil (BY) | ecosystem: Environmental > Terrestrial > Soil > Unclassified | place: USA... | reverse complement strand
GCTACAGCGTAAAAACCATGTTTGGGTCCCGAATTGCTGAAAATTCTTAGGAATCCTATGTTAGGAATTCTAGAAAATAAGGCCAAATGAATACCATGTCAAAAAAAGTCGCAATTCGCAAAATCGCAATCCACCAAAAAATGACACAAGCCATTTTACCTTATATTTTTTTGGTGCGTTCGAACGCATGGTCAAAAAATTCCACTTTTTGGCGGGAAAAAAAATTAATTCCAAATTTTCAGTGGGTGGAATTCCGATAAAGATTCTAACCACATTTAAAGGAAATCCTCAATCTAGGTCAAATGTTAATGATTCTCAATAATCGACGAGAAATAAGAAAAATCCTCAATCTAGGTCAAATGTTAATAATCCTCAATAATTATTCAGCCATTGGAAAACCCAGAACATACCCATTTCTCTTTATTTTGAAAAATAAGAAAAATGATTGTAACATAAAACATAAACAAAAATCTTTATTTCTCGGGTAGCTCGGAAACCTCTGGGCCAAAAGAACCAGAAACAAGGCGATTATGATTCTTCCATCGTTCCATGCGTTTGGTGTGAATGCGCTGAAACAAGGCGTACTTGTGCGACCGTTCCACGCTGACCAATTCCCACCGATTCTTTAAGGAAGAGTCCGTGAGGCATCGGACGTGACCCTGGTTGCAAAAGGAGTGCATGATCGCAAAAATCACAGGGTGGGTGACGCGGAAAAAGCGCGCTGCGTCATTCACGCGTTTTCCCGAGAGGAGAAATGTCCCGAGATAGTATTCGTCCACATTGTAGCGATAGAGAACAGCGCCGTGCGAGAACCTCTTTGTCATCTTGTTCTTTTGCGCGCGGAAAGCGACGCGCGTCCAAAAGAAATCCATCTGTGCCTCGCTCAAGAGCGGGGAATGCTGGCGCAAAAAGTCCCGAACCTCATCTTCCGCGACATATCCTTTCGTGGAAACGCACTCCACGATCCACGGCACGATCTTCCCCGCCGCATCCAGCATGTAGTCGTAGGAGCTGAAATCGAAGTCGAACATCCACTGGTCCTGCAAGGCCATGGGCTCGTCCCCATCGTCCGGCTTCAGATCCGGCTCCACTTCCATGTTCCAGAACCAAAACTATCCTCCCTGTTTTTTCTTTTTTTATTTTAGGCGATTAAATGATCTGGATCTGCCTTCTTTTTCTGCTTGGCGTCGTAGGCGTCCATCATGTCACAGAAAAAGTCACCAATGTCAACACGAACGTGCTCTGTGACGAGAGAGGAGTAGTATGTGTCCTCGGGGTTGACCTCGAAGGCGTTCATGCCACAAATGGTGAGAGCGGACGCGAGCATCGTCTCGACAGCCTCGTCCTTGTCCTCCAGTCCCACGAGGAGAGCGACCGCTTTCAGCTGCACGGCACGGATTGCGGACATCCTATCCATGAATTCTTCCAGAAGGGATGCTTTCACCTTCTCATCGCGCATTCGACACCCGGGCCGCATGTGCGAGCCACACTCACATTCCAGGAGGGCCATGTCCCCGTCGTTGTGCTTCTCGCTGTGGCAGTTGGTGCACACGACCTCAAGCGCGTTCCCGTTCACCTCGAAAATGTTCGTGGATCCCACACCGCCCGTGCGGTGCAGGCCGTCGATGTTCTGCGTCACCACAACCACCTCCTTCCGCTTTGACAGCATCCCGACAAAGTTGTGACAGTGCCCCGGGTCCGAATCAAGGAACGGGTGGCGGAAGAAGTATTCCAGAAGCGGGCGCCACAGAAGCCGCGGTGCGTAATCCCAGAAGGAGGAGATGCGCATGATCGTGTGCAGCACGCTGCTCGGACGAGGCACGCGGAATCCACCAATGTCCGTGTTCATTGCCTTCAGTCCGCTCTCCTTGCTCACACCCGGTCCGGAGAATACAATGACCACATCCGCGTCATCGATCACCTGTAGCAACTTCTCCATCCCCACGATTTAAATTCTTTTTTAAAAAGGAGAGTGACGATGTTTTTTAGTACCGCGGAGACAAAAGGGAAGGAGGCATGCGACGAGTCGTCCACCGCGGACGAGAATTTCACGACGACGAGAGTTCTGTCGGGAAAGGAGATCACCTGCGAGCAGCTCGTTCTGAAGCAGCAGGTCATGTTTGATATTTGTCGGGACGCCGTCCTCGACAATGCTTACGAAGACCTGGTTCTCCTGCTGGTCGTGGCGTCGTCGGGCATGTGGACCACCGTGAGCAAACTTCTCGCGGATCTGGGGTTCCCCGTCCTCGTGAATCGGAAGGACAAGCTGATGATTCAGCGTGGGCGGTACATGAAGACCATTTTGGTGTACAATTACAATGCAACCGGAGCGTCTCCGCTGCGTGGAATCGGCGATCCTCACATCCTGATCTTCATGATGGAAGCGAACAACGAGCCGGACATGCCCATGGAATTATACCAACTCGCCCTGATGAACATTGAGAGAAAACGACCCATCTATTCCATTCGCACATTCGCCTCGAAACCCGTCTGCTTTGGCGGCGACATTTACAAGACTGCCCTCGCGTTCGAGCAGCGGGAGACGGTGCGTGCTCGTACCACTGTGAAATTGACGAATTTGTAATTTCTCAAATGAGCGTGGGGTTTCCCCCGAGATGTCCTGGAATTTTGATTTTTTCACTAAAATATTTTAAAGAAAAATGTTTGTCAAACGATACACGGTGCTGCGCATTTCCGAGGAGGAATTCACGTACCACGCGAGCAAACTTCTGTCTGATCTCGTGTCGGAATCGCCCGATCTGCACACTACACTCACGCTCGTGAATTCCATCATGGACGTTGTCCTCGTGGACCCGACGGTCGCAGTGCAGTTCCCCGAGACGCTGGACGTGCGCACCAACCTTTCTGCCCTGACCTCTGGGTTCCACCTCCTCCTTCTGCTTGGATTCTGTCGTGCGAACCTAGGTCGGGAGGGTCCGATCATCATCCTACGAAATCCCGATCGGCCTCGGTTCTTTAAGAATGTAATTCGTCTTATTGGCGACTATCTTTGCCTCATGGAATTGCGTGCGCTGCGCATGGCCGACTCCCCTCCGTCTCCATCCGAGCCGTCCGGACACTCCCTTCTTCCGGAATCGACATGCAAGAAGCGCAAACGAGCCAATGAGGTCTTGTCCGTGGGGGTTTTTCCTTTGTGAAAATAAATGAATGTAAGCTTCACAAATTTCTTTATTTCTGATCACATGAATCATCTTACTGCGTCTCAGTCTTGGGTGGGTCAAAGTGCTTTGGGAAAATGTTTTTTGGAAAACTTTTCATTGAAAAAAGACGGTGTGGGGAACTTTTTCAAAATGCGCATGATCACCAATGGGAAGGCGGGATTCGAGTCGTGGTTCATTTGTGCTTCGACAGAAATGCCACTGGTAAAGACGAGGGACGTATTTCTCGGCGTATGTGATGGAACGCTGATTCGGAGGGAAGGTGACGAGACCGACTTTGTGAGCAGCAACGACTCATTCATGGAGTTCTGCGAGAGCAATGGCTGCACCGTGTACTATGTGGTGATGGACAGCAAGACGCTCCACAAAAGCGGGCGGGTGAGCCATCCTCCCATCGTCGCAGGGTTCCACATCATGGACTATGCGTACCGGAGAGCCAAGAGCGAGAAGAAGATCCCGCGGATCATTGTGTTTCTTCGGGAAGCCAGCAGCTCGTTCATTTTCGCCTTGATCTCCGAGCTGCGTTCGCACGACGTGCAATGGCACATGGCGTCCAGCGAGGTCCCGCAAATGCAGCGAAAAATCAAGAGCGAGGGCTATCTCCTTCGAAATAACGCGCTCTTCCTCGAGCCGCAGATGGAAAAAGTCAAACTACAGCGCCACGTCCTGTACCAATTCATGGAGGTGCTCGGGGGTCCCGTGCTGATTCTCTCGGACGACGGAGACAGGTTCGGCGAGCGGTCGAAGGAGTGCGATTTCCTGTGGTTTTGCGAGCTGACTTCGAACACCGCGATTCCAAGGGAGCAATGAAAATGTCTTTATTTCTATAGTTCTTCTTCTTCTTCCTCGCTCTCCGAATCTTTGGGAGGGACGATGATGGGATTGTCCGTCCAATGGTTGTACAGCTTGTCGACAAACATTTCGCCTTGGTACTTGATCTCGTTCGACCCGTTGCCTATGCGAATGCTCGTCACATACCCATCGATCCGCACAACGTGACGATATCCCGCTCCAATGTTCAAGAGAACGCACGAGGAATACAATTGGTAGAAGCGCATTGAGCTCGTTACGCCCTTCAAGGGGGACAGGGTGTAGAAGTCAACATGGCCCAGCTGGAAATCAATGTACCGCAAGCGTTTGTGGGTTCGGAATACATTCCTCATTCCTCTTTTCACGACGTATCGTCTATTGTTTCTCCTCAGCGTTTCAATGCCCTTGTCCAGTCCGATGAGCCCCATCGGGTTGGTCACACAGTCGTTCTGTCTGAAGTTCATCCCTTCTCCCTTCTTCACTCTTTTTTGGAATTGGAAAAATGTATTATTTTAGTAAAAATGAGGTACAGTGCGTCCCGGCGTATAGTTGGCCAAATACGCCAAGACATCCGGGTGGGTGGGTAATTCTTCGTGCGGAGCATAGTCGAGAGCCTGCATTGTCCCCACTCGATAAACACAGCGCCACGGCGGACACATGAGCCAGTCCGTTCTCCCATAGAAATGGTAGGCGGTCAGGGTCGTCGTCCACGACGCGAACAGGTGCTCCATGAACAGGAGTTGCTCGTCGCTGGTGGTGAGTTCTCGCGAAATAAAGTCGTTGTAAAAGAACCGGGTGATCAAGCGCGTCATGTTGTTAAAGACGGTTCCGAACAGCGGCGTGCCGATGGTGACGGCGTGGATCCGGTTCTGCGCCTTCAGATGTCGCGAATGGTACATTAACCCCATGGCAATCCGTCCGCCGACGCCCATCCCCACGATGAGAATCGGGGATGTCGGGTGTGCTTTCGTGTACCGCTCCAACAAGACGTACAGGATCCCCGTGCTTGTACGGTTTCTTTCCGAGTCCTCGTAGTCGATCATGGGACTCGCGCAGCATGTATATGGCGTGTTGGAGTTGCTGAGAATGGCGTTCCACAGCGTCGCCCTGTCGATGGCAACCAAGCCCGACGGACGGTTGTGTCCGTGAATAAGAATCACCAAGCCACCGCTCGTCGGCTGGCTCAGCGGATGACCGTCCCGGTCAATGAGGGTCTTGTAGTTCTCCTCGTCCAGCGGGTCCTCGCGAATCCGCATGTTCAGCATAAAGAGCTGGAAACGGAGGAACCTCCAGAGCGAGTACACCCAGTGGTGGATGGGAGCCATTCCTCCAAACCGCCGCCCCAGAAAGTCCTCCATTCCCTCCCGTCGCACTTTATTTTTTTTAAAAAAAAAGTAAAACGGATTTTCGGGCCTTTGTGAAAGACGGTGAATTTTCATTCGAAAAACCAAAAATGAGCAGGATATGCCGTACGCTCGTTCTCGACGATGACGGACTGGTGAAGCGCGCCATGACGGAGGTCGATTTGGCCGCGGAAAGCACAAAGAACTTTCGCAAGGGCGGTGGTCCTTCGGACAGGGTCTTTTTCGCGGTGGGCAGGTCGGGGCAGGTGAAGTGCTGGAAGAAGACGGACTACGAGAAGTTTGTCTCCCAGACGCATGGGTTGCTCACGAACGTGCTGACGGACGCGCAACTGGACAGCCTCCCGCGAGGCGTGCTCTCGAGAGGAATGGTGAGCAAGCAGGTGGACACGATCATGAACCCCGCGGAGATGCTCTCCTACAGCATCACGCACGACATTGTCTCGGAAGGTCTGTTGGCGGCCAGCACATTCAAGAAGGAAAGGAAGGAGAAGAAGGAAAGAAGGAGGGTGACTGGAGCCGCCAAGCCGAGAAAGGCGCTCCGGAAACGCGAAAAATGAAGACAAGTATTTTGTTGAAATGGGTGGATCGTGATGCGACGGACATGAAATAAAAAAGAACGTCTGCCTTCTGCCTTTTGCTTTCCCGCTCATGAGAGTGCGCGCTCCTTCAACACCACCACCGAATGTCGTCTCTATTTTTGGGGTGATTATTCGGATGGTAGGGGCTCTCGGTTTCGGTGCGGCATTCGTTGCTCTGGGACTTGCGGTTTCCTCCTTCTACCAAGTGAACAACCTCACCGTGGAGGAGGTCACGAACAACTACATCAATGGGTCGCTGAACACTTGCTCTCCCGCCAGCGACGGGGACTACTTCACATTCAACACCTCCGGCATGTGCGTGAACCCGGTGGATTTGCAGGCGACGATCGACGTGATCGAGAGCGACGTCCAGATCCTCAATCAGACCTCCAGCTTCAACTACTCGATCCCCATTGCTGAGCAGGCTCAGCGGATTGACGAGTTGCAGGCGGACGTCAATGCGAGCGTGGAGTGCTGCACGTCCACTACGCTGGAAATCTCGCAGTTGCTGACGGACACGACCACTCTCTTCTTCAATGTGACCAACGTGGAAGAGCGCGTGACGGTTGTGGAATCGAACACGACCGTGATTGTGAACGAAGTCGAGATTCTGCAGCAAAATGTGACGTACATCACCGAGGTGGTCAATAATGTCGTGGGAAACGATTCGGCCATCATTGCGCGTCTGGATGCCCTCGATATTGACGTGAGCAATCTGCAATTCAGCGTGAGTATCCTGGACTACAATGTGGCCGATCTGCAATATCAAATCGACTCCGTGGCTGACGACGTCAATGCGAGTAGCTTGTGTTGCCAGGAAACCTCTCCTCTGGTCGAAGGGCTCCGGAACAATGTGACCACGCTCGATGGGCGCGTGACGAGCGCGGAAGACATTGTCATTCTTCTTGAAGGCAATATCACCTCCATGAATGAACAATTCACCGCCTTGGAGGAGGAGGTCGTGCTTATCGGCGGTCGTGTGAATGTGACAGAGACGGACATTGTAGTCATCAACTCGGAAATCAGTGCCATCGAGACCTTGATCAATACGCTCATTGGCAATTTGTCGTGTGAATGCCCGGGAAATTACAGTATTGTGATTGAGCAACTGCAAACGGCACTCGACTCGTTGGACATCCGAATGACAAATGTGGAAGGGGACATTGGACCGTTGCAGGACGCCGACGTCGTCATTGATGCTCTCTTGACGAATGCAGAAGGGAATGTCACCCTATTGAACTCGCGGATTTCCATAATCGAGGGAAACATTACCGCGTTGAGCATTCAACTCAGTAATGCGGAAGATGATATTATTGTTCTACAAGGTGACGTGATCGATTTGGGCGACGGAGTCAATGTTGTCGAATTCAATCTCTCCTCGTTGAATAGTCAACTGACTGGTGTCGAGGGTGATATTATCAATTTGCAGAATGACGTGCTGGATTTGGGTGATCGCATGACTATCGTCGAATTCAACATTTCCTCTCTGAGTGTTAATCTGGACATTGTAGAAGGTGACGTCGCTGTTTTGGACGCGCGCGTGGGCGTCGACGAAGATAATGTCACGGCATTAAACAACCGTCTGAATGAGATTGTGGAAGGAGAACAGGGGGGATTCCTTCCAGATCCTGGAGAGAGTGGGAATGTGTTGACGTCGAATGGTTCGTTATGGTCTTCACAGCCGATTCCAATGCAACTGCCGTTAATTTTTAAACGAACGGGCACCAATGCTTTGACATGTTCCTCGAATCCTTCTCCTCCTCCGGCATGTACATGTTCACTTGGAACGGGTACAACTTCCAGCCTGAACGTGTTTTGGACCGGCGCAGGAGGACTTAGTAATGGGGTTATTGTTGCATCGTCATGTGGCAATGACGCTTATTATGTTCCGACTTTGACGGGATACTATAAAATCACAGCGCGCCTGGCCCTCCAAAGTACGGCAACGAATCAGGGAATGTTTTTAAGAATTGTAATTGGCAGTTCGACGGTCGCTCTCACGCAGCAAATTGTACGCAGTACAAAAATATCAGGATTTTATGTTGATTGGTACGGTTTTCTGACCCCGGCATCTGGTGCGATAAATGTGAGAGGTACAAGCAGCAGTGACGGAACATATATATTCACAGATTCTTCATACAGCCAACTTACCATTCAATATCTCGGAAATTGGTAGCCCCAACTCAAAAAATCAATTTTTAGGACGTTCGGAAAACAAATAAAATGAAACGAAGTATTTTGATGAAATAGTTGGATCATGATGTGCCGGCCGTAAAATAAAAAGACCTTTTCTCTTCTGCATATTTTTCACTCATGAGATTGCGGGTACCACCTACACCGCCACCGCCGAATGCTCTCACTTTTATGGACGTGGTCTTTCGACTGGTGGGCTTAGTCGGCCTCGGTGCGGCGTTTGCGGCGTTGGGGATCGGAATTGCCTCATTCTATCAAGTGAACAATCTTGTTGTGGAGGACGTCACGAACAACTACATCAATGGGTCGCTTGCCACCTGCACGCCTGCTTCGGATGGTGACTACTTCACGTTCAACACGTCGGGCATGTGCCTGAACCCGGTCGATTTGCAGTCTACAATCAACACGATCGAGAGTGACATCCAGATCATCAACCAGACGTCGAGCGTCAATTACTCGATTCCCATTGCCGAACAGGGTCAGAGAATTGATGAGTTGCAGGCGGATGTCAACGCGAGCATGGAGTGCTGCACGACCAATACGATCCTCATTTCCGAGTTGAACACGGAGGTGACCACTCTCACTTACAACTTTACTACTGTCGAAGAGCGCTTGACTGTCGTAGAAAATAATGTGACGGTGTTGGTCACTGAAGTGACTGTGCTGCAACAAAATGTGACTTACATCACCGAGGTGGTCAACACGATCACCGGGAACGAAACTGTGGTGAATGAGCGTTTGGACGCCCTCGAGATGGACGTGGGCGAACTCCAACTGGAGGTCGGGTATTTGCAGTACAATGTGACTGATATTCAGGCTGAAGTTGACTCATTGAACAGCGATGTCAACGCGAGTCTGGTGTGTTGTCAGGAAAACTCCCTTTTGCTTGCTTCGCTCTTGAACAATGTCAGTTCGCTTGATGGACGTGTGACGGATCTCGATGACATTGTGATCATCCTTGAAGGAAATGTCACGTCGCTGAATGGTGGTCTTACCGCGGTGGAAGGAGAGGTTGTTATTCTCGACGGACGAGTGAACGTGACCGAGACGGACATCGTCGTAATCAATTCCGAAATCAATAGCATTGAAGGTCTGATTGGTGCTTTGGTTGGAAATTTGACGTGTGAGTGCACTGGTAATTACACATTCGAGATTGACCAACTGCAAATGGCAGTTGATTCGCTGGACCTGAGAATGTCCTCTGCAGAAGGCAGCATTGTGGCATTGCAGAACGCCGACATTGTCTTCGATGCTCGCCTGATGAGTGTGGAAGGCAATATTACCACGTTGAACGCGCTCATGTCAATTGTCGAGGGAAATATCACGTCGCTGAATCTTCGTCTCACTACCGCAGAAGGTGATATTGTCGTTCTGCAGGGTGACGTTGTCGATTTAGGCGATAGACTCGATGTGGTCGAATTCAACCTCTCTTCGTTGAACATTCGTCTTACGACTGTGGAGGGCGACGTCATAAGTTTGCAAAATGACGTACTGGATTTGGGAGACCGTATTACTGTCGTCGAATTCAACATCTCCTCGCTGAGCGAGCGAGTGGACACTGTTGAAGGAGAAGTTGCCGATTTGGATGCCCGTGTGACAATCATCGAAGGCAACGTCACGGCACTAAACAACCGTCTGAATGAAGCGGTGGAAGGGGAACAGGGCGGATTCCTTCCAGAGTATGGAACAAGTGGAAATGTCCTGACGTCAAATGGATCGTTGTGGTCTTCGCAGCCGGTTCCAATGCAGACACCTCTTCTTCTTAGACGGACGGGATCAAATGGTATAACATGCGGGTATCTTCCCAATCCTCCTCTCCCCCCATGGACCTGTGGGAATTCTTTACAGACGAACGGCAATTATAATATACTATGGGCCGGATCCGGATCCATAACCCATGGCAGTATTATCACGCAAGAAATTGGCGGCACTGAAGCGTACTACTTGGCTACTCAATCGGGATACTATTCAATTTCAACTCGTGCCGTCCTTCGAAGTACTTCAGCTGATCAAGACATGGTTCTAAGAATTGTACTCAATGACACAACAATTGCGCTCGATCGGCAATTTGTCGGGGGGAACAGCAATGCTGGATTCTACGTCAACTGGGTAGGATTCCTAACTCCTTCCTCTGGGATGATTAACATTCGAGGAACGAGCGGAGGTGCTGGTACATACGTTTTCACCGACGATACATACAGTCAACTGGTCATTGAATATTTGGGATCATGGTAGCACGAAATAAACTTTGTTTTTATCTTTCTCAAAATCATTTTTTTATTCATCTCGCCTTCTCCGCTTTGAAGATGGGTCCGGGCTCGTCGGAGATCGTGGTCTGGAGGGCGGTGTCACATTCGCGCGAGCCATCATACGGGACGGAGACGTATACTCTGGACTACTTACATACTCGACATGCCGCTTGGCCTGCGGCGACATGAGTTGCGACGGGCTGTACAATCCCGAAGAATACGAGGGTGACGTTATATACGTATTCCCCGCAATGCCCATCCGATTTTGCATGGTGGATGCGTGCATGGGGCTCGACGGGTTCGTCATGCCCGACACGCCGTGCGCTCGCTGGTTCAAGTGGGCGGATCCGCGCGTATGCGCCGCCGGACTCATGATGTTCGTCTCTGTCAGGATATTGCTCGCTTCCGCATCCGCTCCCGTCCGGTACAGCGAATACTGCGTGTTCAGCGCGGCGCGCCGGCCAATCAGTCGCCCCAGTTCCTGGTCGGACTGTTCCGTGAGGTTCCTCGGCGAGGACGGAGAATACAACTCATTGTGTGAAGGGGACGTCAATGAAGCCGCGGCGGGCGAGGATGGCGAGTAATTCAAGGAAACGCGCGGACGATTCATGATGGGGGACGTTGGGTTGTGCGAAATGGCGGTCCGCGCGGCCGCGGGAGACGACGGAGAGTACATGGGAGAAGAATGGGTGGGGGACGAAGGGGAATACATGACCGCCAGCCCGCCGCTGCCCGCAGGAGACGACGGAGAATACGAGAATGCGATCGGTGCCGTCTGTCCTTCCGCAGGTGAGAAGGGAGCGTATTGGGGGATATAGTCTCCTTGCTGCAGTGGCCTCGTCATATCCGCAGGGCGTTTTCGCATATAGAGAGGCTCCGTCGATGGCGGAGGCCCGTTCCGAATGATCATTTCCGAGTCGAGCATACAACCCATCAGAGCAGTGCCGCCCGGGATCTTCATTCCCAGCACGACGTGGTCCGAGACGCCACTGAGTTTGTCCAGTTCGCCGTGCAGCGCCGCGTCCATCAGCACCGAGGTAGGCTGCTCAAACGTCGCCCTCGTGAGCGGACCGGCAAACCCATGCGCCAGACCATGGCGCGTCGCAGCCACACACCTCCCCGTGGTGGTTATGGTATCTGCCAGCAACACATAGTGGCGCGGGTCAACGTACGTTCCGTCGAAACTGATGCACGCCTTCAGCTCATCAATGATGGCAGCGCGCGCTGCCTCGATCCCAAACACCTCCAACACCTCAAGAAAGTCACTGGTCCGAGTCAGGCTGTGGTTGATCCCCGGGATCGAGAACGAGGCCAGCAAGTTCGACCCGTCCGTCACAATCGCGTACGAGGGCTGTCCCTTGACAATCTCTCCTCCGTCATTCACGACATAGGGAGCCGGCAGTTCCTCCAAAAACGCCTTTTTCACGCCGTTCATTCCCCGAAGGCGCGTCCCCATCAGGTGCTCCGCCAGTGCGAGATAGGTCTGGAGCGCGTGGGTGCAGGCGAGGCGCAGGGTGTTTTCGTGCTCGGTGCTGAAGAACTCCTGGATTCGAATGATGGCCTCCGGGTGCTCCGCCTCGGTGCAGGCAATGTAAAAGTACCCCTTTCTCATGTCTCTCGGAGGATTGAAGGCATCGGGGAAGTGGCTCCTAAGGATCGTGACAATCTGCGGGAGGGTGAACCCGGCCTTGATGATTTTGGCGCGATCAAACTTGATTCTCAGGCAGAACGGCAGGTACTGCTCCGCCGGGAGGATGGCTTCATCCAACGCCCAAAATGTCTCCATCCACTCGCGGTCCGCCTCAACCACAGTCTGGTTGCGTGTCGGCTCGCTGATGACCTGTGCGTTGTTTGGCTCGTCGCTCAGCAATTCCCGGAGGAATGTCTCGTTCAAGCCCTGAATAATGGAATAGACGGCCATTTTATCATGCTTAATTTCGTCGACTGGAAAGAGGTGCATCAAGAGGGAGGTCGTGTTCTTGGTACACTCGATGATTTGGTTGAATCGCGGGAGGCCCAGTGTCACATTCTTCCCCCCAATTCCGGCCATATGGAAAAAATTGAGAGTTTGCTGCGTCAGTGGCTCGCCAATCGACTGCCCCCCAAGCACACCGACAAACTCCCCGGGTTGAACCACCGCGCGCGCAAGTTTTTCTTCCATCTGATCCACAATCCAGGTAAAAGAAACCAAATTCAGCCCGTGGTCACGCACAGCGCGCTTCCCCGCCAGCGATCCATAGATGAGCGCCATGAACCACATCATCGCCTCCGGACCCGTCGCCGACATGGAGATGCTCTTAAGCATGCGGTTGCAGGATAAGTCCAGTCGCGTATTCACGTCGCGAGGAGTGAGGTCCGACAGGTTCTCTGGCCCGCACCTCCCAAATCTCTCCTGCGCGTTGAGAATGAGACGAGGAAGGTGGACGGGCAGCGCGCGGTACGTCTCGTCCATCAGATTCTTCCCCTGCTCCACCAGCTGGTCGCGCAACTGATCACGGAGAGCGCGGATCATGCGGAAGTGGGAGCGGGGTTGGTGGAACTCTTGCGTGTCCGTGTTGATGCGCGAGATTGTCATAGAGAGAAGCGGGAGGCCGTCCAAATCCCGCTCGCGAAAGTAGAAATGGTGGCGCAGATCACTGTCGGACATTCGGAGCAGCTCGACCGTCTGGAACTCGCGGAACTGGCCGTCGATGCCGTCGTCGCCGTAGAGGAACTGCACGATAGAGTTCCCGGGACCGCGCACCGTGCCGTCATAGGCGACCATCATGTCCTCCATCGTCTTGATGATCCTCCGCTGCGTGTACCCGGTGCTGGCCGTCTTGACCGCCGTGTCGACACACCCTTCGCGCCCGCCGACGGCGTGGAACCAGAACTCGGTGGGGTTGAGGCCACCGACGAAGGAGTTGGCCACAAAACCTTTGGCAGCGGGTCCGATGTCGTCCTTATAAAAGTGCGGGAGCGTGCGGCTCTTGAACCCGTTGGGCATGCGCATTCCCATCAGGTTCTGCTGTCCGACGAGCGCCATGACCTGCACGATATTGAGTGAGCTGCCCTTGGACCCGGCCACGACGATGGTGTGCATGTTGTTCTGCTCCGTCAGGTACGGCGTGACGAGAGTCGCCGCGGCATCGCGCGCCACGTTGAGCTCCTTGTTGATCCGCGCTTCCACTGCGCCGACGTAGGTGAGGCCGGGCATGGGCTCCATCTCCCCGCGGCGCGCGTCGGCAATCACCTGGTTCGCCTTCTGGAACGAGTCCCGCACCACGCTCTTGACGGCGAGAACGCTCCTCTCGTCGAGCAGACAGTCCTGCACGCCGATGGTGTGCCCCTGCTGCAGCATCCAGCAGTTCAAGACGCGCTGAGCGCAGGTGAGGAAGCGGGCGCAGACGTCCTGACCGAGGTCCTTCCAGATCTGCACAATGAGGGACTCGCGCGCCTGGCCGAGCAGCTTCTTGTCCATGCGGCCTTTCAAGAGCTCTCCTTTCACAATGAGGACGTCGTTGCGGCGCACCGTGATGTCGGGGAGGAAGAGCGAGAAGGCCTGCAGACCAGTCCACATGCGCTGCGGACGGCGCACGGCCGGCTTGGGCACGGGCCTGTCGCCCTGAGCGTACATGGCCATATCAAAGAACAGCGCGCGATCAATGAGGATGCCCGGCGCGGTGATCTTCCATGCGGCAAGAAGCGTGTCCTGCACGAGACCCATGATCGGCTGCCCCTTGGCCGCGCTGATGATCTGTGTCGGCACGCTGCACAGCTCCTGAAGTTCTGCGCGCGACGCATGGGTCTGCGGAAGGTGCAGGTTCATCTCGTCCCCGTCAAAGTCTGCATTGTACGGCGTGGTGACACTGAGGTTGAGGCGGAACGTCGAGTACGCCATGACCCTGACGCGGTGCGCCATCATGGACATCTTGTGCAGCGACGGCTGGCGGTTGAAGAGGACAATATCGCCATCGCGCATGTGCCGGATCACCTTGTCGCCCGGCCGCAGCCACCGCACATCAAAGTTCCGCTTCTTCCCGAGATCAATGAGCTCCCCGCTGCATTCCACATAGTTTGCGCCGTTGCGCTCAAAGGGGCCCGTGGAAATCAGGCGGCGCATCTCCGCCATGTTGAAGTGCGTGACGATCTCGGGGAACGTGACCTCACGCGCGATCGAGAAGGGGACGCCGAGCTCGTCCAGATCCAGGTTCGGGTCCGGCGTGATGACCGTGCGGGCGCTAAAGTCGACGCGCTTGCCGCTGCAATTGCCGCGAATGCGCCCCTCCTTGCCGGCGAGGCGCTGCTTCATGCCGGCCAGCGGGCGCCCGCTCTGCTTGATGGGGAAGTAGGCATTGCCCGACGACGGCTCGTTGTCAAAGTAGCAGGCGATAATGTGCTGGAGATTGAAGACGGCGCTCTTCATTTCGGACGGCGTGATCCCCCGCCTCTCTCCATTCTTGATCTCCTCGCCGTACTTGATGATCCCCTGCAGCATGGTGCTCGCGTCATTGAGCGCGCGCCCCCGGCCCAGCCCTTTGATCATCACGGGGCGGATCACGGGAGGAGGGATGGGGAAGACGGTCAGGATCATCGCCTCCATGTTGTCGTGGCTATCGAACCCGAGGGCCAGGTGCGCCGCCGTAGTCACGCGACGCAGATGGTCCAGAGCGTCGGCTGCGGGCATGGGGACAAAAATCCCGTCCCCGTCGTTCTCACCGTCGTCCATGGCGTGCGAGTCCTGCCGCGTCTTGCGGCACACGTCCAGCCCCAGCCTCGTCTTCTGGATGCGGTACAGCGGCTGAATGGCGGCGCACGGCATCTCCTTTTCAATCGTGTGTCCGTCCTCCTTGAGCAAGTACCTGCCTCGGTGCATGCACACCGCCTCCTCGCTCGGCGAGTGCAGCTTGACCAAGAGCGACGCGCGCTCGCGGGCGGGCAGCAGCATGATCTCCTTCACCTTGTCCAGCTTCATGTCGCAGATCAGGTTCCCGCAGAGAACGCAGGTGAGCCGCATAATCTTGAGGAGGTGCGGCAGAACCAGCGTGTGGTACATGGGCGCCGGCAGCACATAGTGGCCCATGTGGCCGGGACAGTCGGTGAACAGCTGGCCGCACGTCTTGCACAGCACGTTCTTGTCCACGGGACCCATGCGCGCATCGAAGATGCTGTTCTCCGTCAGCTCGCCCTTCTCAAAGATCTCCTTCTGTGTCACTTGGACGACGGAATGCGCCACAATCGTCGCCGCCGTGAGCATCGAGAACTGGATTTCGCGCAGATCGTGATGCTGGCCCTTGGTCGGCACCGCGTACGCCGGCTTGTTCATCCGCGACGGATCATTCGTCGCCTTGATGTGGCTCCACTTGTTTTCCTTTTTCACCGATGTTGACATTTTTCAATGCGCTTTTTTGAAGAAAAATATAATTTCTTCGGAATCGACCCCTCCCCTCAACAATAATAATCTGGAAGAAAAAAAAAATAATTTCATTTTGGAATGGGGCGTGAAGATCGACCGCAACTGCGGCTGCACGACGTCCTCTATTTCGTGGGGTTCTGGGTGACGTTCCTCGTGAGGTACGTGATTGAGTGGCTGTGTTTTACGCCATGTCCGGCCACGCACTCGGACACGACGCAGTGGATTCACACGATCGAGCACAATGATCGGAAGCTGGTCCTCGCGATTTGGACGCCGAGCATGCCATCGTTTCAGGAGATGGAGTCGCCATACTATATCTCTCGGCTGGCGGACCGCCGCTTCCTCCAGCTGGACCCGAGGAAGCGCACCATCATCGTGTTCCACGCCAAGCAGGACACGGTGTACAACTGGATGCCGCTGATCGCGCCTCTCGCCAAGACGTACGATATGAACATTGTGCTCGTGGAGTACCCCGGGTACGGCTCGAACGAGTTTGGCCGACTGCGACCCAACGAGATCTCGTGCGTCTTTGACGGCATGGCGGCGCATTCGTGGGTGGCGTGCGCCACGAACCAGGAGATATACATCATGGGGGACAGTCTGGGGTGCGGGGTGGCCGCCGGCGTCGCCAGCATGGTGCCGTGCGCGGGGCTGCTGCTCTTCTCGCCGTTCGTCTCTGTGCTGACGGTGGTGTCCCCCTTCCTCGCCAAGTGGTTCTTTGTCTTTGACGTCTTCCCCGTCGCGTCCACCCTCGAGCGCGTCCGGTGTCCCGTGCTCGTCTTCCACGGCTCGCACGACAGGGTCGTCTCTCCCGAGCACACGCGGTACCTCGAGCGCATGTCGGCGGACATTTTCAACCGCACGTTCGTCTATGTCGCCGGCCTGCACCACAACGACATGCTCCGAACGACGAACCACGCGGCCTTCAAATCCCACCTTCTTCATTTTTTCGGTTTGCCAGAATAAAGGTTTTTTCCAACAAGAATCGGGAGTATGATTTCATCGAGCATGACGAACCGTCGCTATTCTCCAGAGTGCGCATCGCCGATGTTCGTTGAATCATCTTCGGAGGACGACGTCGAGGCCGACGAGAAGTTCTTGGTGGGAATCGAGGGGAGGGAGGCGGTGGAAAAAATGAAACGAGATGGGACGTTTCCGCCGCCCAAAAGAATACGAAAGCCGACGAAAAAGCCAAGGCGCGGAGCGTCGTCCGAATATGTGCGCACCGTTCTGACCGCGCAGCGGAAGAAAAAGAGCAAGGAGCGCTCCTTCATGCACCGGTTCATGCAGAAGGAGTACGAGACGCAGCTCGATGCCGTGGTTCCGCGTTTTGTGGGACATTTTTATACCAACCCATCCCAAGCGGGCAGGCGCGCCCTGGCGGAGATCATGCGTGACGCGCTCACCTACGTGATCTTTCTGCAGTACCGGATGAATGAGATGGGCGCGTGCCTCAAGATCCTCGACCCGGACAACAAGTCGAAGATTGTGCCATTCCCCACGATGATGGACATTGATACGCTGGAATATCATATGAAAAAGAACAGTATGGGCCGTCCGGAAATTGACCTGGCGCCCAGGGCTCCGGTCGAGAGGGAAACGAAGAATGTGTCGAAGCGAGTCCAACCACCGCCCGTCCCCGAAACGGCCGACGCGTACACTTCCTCGGAAGACGACGGTCTCTTGGATGATTTTTTCCCTCCCGAAGAGACTCGCGACGACGAATATGACGACGAACCGACGAATATTTTGCCGCGAGTGCTTCGATTTGGACAGGTGCCGCCAATCTCCACAGGATCTGCTGGACGCCGTGGATTTTTAGACGATGAATGAAAAATCGTAAAAGGAAAAAAAAATACATTATTTCCTATAGAAACTATTCAGAAACCATCCCGGGTTCACAGTGACGTATTTGATGTCCAGCACGAATTTCCCATTTCCAACATCATCGTCCGAACACCACGACCAGATGAAGCGGTCCTGCTGCGGCTCTTCTACATCATACACAGATTCCCCAATGAGTTTCAATGTAGGAGGAGCCCATGCCCAACCCATGGCGAAAATAATGAATTTTTCACTTTTTCCAAGGAGACTCGGATCCCCACAAAGCCTTGGAAAATCGCCTGTTTTACAATTTTCCATAATTTTATTTTAGTCTCAAAGCGTAGAGAGTTGTGAGAAACAGGCTGCGTGAATGGACGCCACCGTGGAAGAAGCATTTGCGAAAATGTTCGACGCAGAAGACGATTCGGACGAGCTGAAACTGGCCAAGGGGATTCTGACGATGCCGGGGGACATTTTTGAATTGGAAAAGAAAGCGAACGAGCTCATCTCGGAGAGCCCCAAGAAGAACTTCACTCCGGCAGCGGGTGATCACGGCTTCAGGGTCGGAGAGTATGTGAGCGCAAAATCCGAGTGCGAGTTGGCGTACCCGAGCAGAAAGCATCCCGGCGTCATTGTGGAAATTGTGCTTGGGCGGACGAGAGACATGTACCAGCGGTTTCCTACACCGTTTGAATGCAAGGTGCTAGTAGCACACAAGCATACGAGCGGAATCTACCTCTTACCGCTCGCGGCTCTCGAGAAGATCTCGATCTTGGATACCACAAAGAGCGAGAAGCTGGAGGAGATCTTTTCGCGGTACTCGCACCCGAGTATGTTTGAGGAAGGCGAGTTTGTGCGTTTCGCGCCCCACTGCGCGACCGACAAGATCGCCAAGCACGCCCTTGGGATGGTGGTGAGGAAGGTCTCGCACATCCACAAACCGCGCAAGGTAGCGTACAGGGACCACGGCGAGACGATGGATGTGATGGTGGATTTCCTTGTGGATGGGAAGTTCTGGACCGTCCACGCATCCAACTGGCGTTTCGTCAAGTACGTGCAACCGACGGAGCAGGAGTATTTGGCTGCAAAGGAGATTGTGGAGGCGGATAAGAGGAATCGTGAAAACAAGAAGAGGAAGGAAAAGAAGGAGACGCCGGTGGTGAACTCGCTGCGCATGGAAGACATTGACTGAGCCGGTTGTCGTGCATCGGCGTTGGACGAAGTCGAATTGAATAAAAAAGTCACTTCCCCCAAGGTCAAAAATTTTATTCCCAAGGTCTTTTTTTCATTGGTTTCATCTTGGGTTTTTCCCAAGGAATTTCCAGAGCAACTTTTTTTCCATCAGTCAAACGATAGAGAGTTTTTCAATCGACAACAACAATGGATTTTGGGGAATTCATGCGCATGATAGAGTCGAGCGGGAAATCCGTCGAGGAACGGAACGCGAAAGGTATCCTCACCACCCCCAATGACATTCTTTCCCTGGAAACCAAGATCCGGGAACAGGTTGAAGGATTTACCTACCTGAAGCTGTCGTCCGGGGACGGCGGTTTCAAGGCCGGCGATTACGTGTTCGCCAAGGAAGATTCGACGTTCCGAGTGCCTTCCCTGAGGAACCCCGGTCGGCTGCTGGAGGTCGTCGCGGGACGGACGGGCACTCTCGAGATGGTAGCCATCGGCGGAGAGTGTCGTGTGCTGGTGTGTGAGAATGGATCAGCGGGTGTTTTCACGCTTCCTCTCGCGGTGTTGCTGAAGGTGGAAGGCCTCGACACAACGGTGCTCGACGAGATCTACGAGAGGTACAACAACCCGGGAACGTTTCTCCTGCGGTCTTTTGTGCGTTTCGCACCGAACTGCGCGACGTCGGACGACGCGGTAGGCGCACTGGGCATGGTGCTGAGGAAGGAGACAGCGATTTGCAAGCCCATCTCTCTTTTCAGCAAGGACCATGGCGAGGTCCGCGACGTGGTGGTGTATTTCCACTGCTCGAAAACGTTGAAGCCCATCCACACGTCGTCGTGGCGCCTCGTGGCCTATGTCCCTCCCGCGGAGGAGGAGATTGCAGCGGCAAAGGCCCTGCTTGCCGAGAAGGAGAAGGAGAAGGAGAAGGCGAAACAACGCAAGGGCGGTTGCTTCTGTGGGAATTGTGCCGTTGCGGAAGACAACGAAGACACGGATGAGGACACGGATGAGGATGACGAGGACGAGGACGAATCGCACACGTACGAAATTTCCCCCAAGCAAATCGAGTAGGGACGATTTCCCAGAGAACTGAATGAATTTCCAAGGTTTTTCATTGATTTTTTGCGGTTTTGCCAATCTCGGTTTTTGCAAAAATCGATTTTTTCTTGCTAGACAAACAATAGATAGTTTGCCAATCAAAGACATCATGGAGGAATTCCTGAGCATGCTCAGGGGAGCCGGGAAGTCGACTGAGGAGCGGATCGCTGCTGGCATTCTCACCACACCGGAGGACATCACGAAGGCGATGAATGACAATCGTTTGTCCGTCGAGTTGAGGCCTTACATGCACCTGTCGCGCAACAACCCTGGACTCGCTGTCGGTGACTACGTGACTCTGAAGGAAGGTGCGATGTTTGCGGTACCATCCAAGGAGAGACCCGGCCGCATTTTGGACATTGTCATGGGACGGGAAGGCTATTTGAATAACACCCCTGTCGGATTGGAGTGTCGTGTGCTTGTCCTGGGCAAGAACGATGCGAATATTTTCTCGCTCCCGATCGCCGCCTTGCAGAAGACAAGCAACTTCCCCGGAGAGTTGCGCGACAGACTCGCCGTGCTCTATGGAAGGTACTTATCTCACAGAAGGTTCTATGTGAATTCGCTTGTGCATTTTGCACCGTATTGCGCGACGAATTCGGATATGATCGGCTCGCTGGGAATCGTCCTGCAGCAGATCAACTCTGTGCGCAAGCCTTTCAATGTCACCCACAAGAATCACGGCGAGGTCCGCGACCTGCTCGTCGGTTTCTACATGGAAGGGGTGATGCTGCAGACGTGCGTGGCTTCGTGGCGTCTCGATCCGTACGTCGCTCCGTCTGAGGAGGAGATTGCGGCGGCCAGGGCCGTCTTGGAAAAGGCGAAGGAGCAGGCAGGCGGAAGGAAGCGCCAGCACTCGGACAGTAACCCCACTTTGAACGAGGAGAATGGAGATTCTGCCGCCAAGAACGACGGTGCCGAAGAGCACACGAACAAGGTGGCGAAGACTTCATCTTCTCAAGAGACCCAGACGGAGTAAGCAAGAAGCCGTTGATTTGGTTCATTTTCCATCAATGAAAATCATATCCTTCATTTTACAAAAAATCCATCTTTGCCAGAGGGTTTGAATATGGGGAAAATCAAAAAGACTGCAGGTGCAAGTGCGCCCGTGACGCTTTCCGTGGGCGGCGTCCCCATCACCATCAGTGTGGGAGCCGCGGAAAAGAAGCAGCGCAAGCGCAAGCCCAAGGCCGCCAAGGCCGACCTGCCTCCCAAGGCGGATGTTCCGAAGAAGCCGGTGAAGAAGCGGGCATCCAATAAGAAGGCGGCGAAAGAGTAAACGTGGAATCATGACACGAGAATAAAAGTTCGCTTCATCCAACTACACCATCGCAAAGACCGAGAACCCGGGACCTCGCATCGTCCCCCAGTGTTTTGGCAGAGTGACACCTTTCCGTCCTCCGACATAGATCACTTCCCCCGTCTGCGGAATGGTTGGCGCACACTTCCAGTCGGCGGGGAGCTGCAAGCCAATATCTCCATTCTCGCTTTTCCGCACGAGCCCAATCACTCCGCGTTTCATGTTACATAAAGGACGAAAATGGAGTATACTCGGAAGACATTTTATTTGGTACTCGGTACCCTCCCTTTCATGTTGCGGCGCGCGATCGGCTTCCTTGTCGCCGTCTCCTTCTTACCGCTGTTCGCCTCGGGCGCGGGTTTCGGAACGTTTTGCGGAGCGTCGGCTCCCACCCTCGTCCCCAACGCCTTCTCCTTCGCGGCGCGGCGCTGCACCTTGTCGACGTTCTTCTCCTCGTATCCATGATACCTGAGCATTTTCTTGATCGCGCCCGCCGTCGGGGCAGGGAGCTGGAATTTCGGCTTGTGCTTCCCTGCCTTGGTAAAGTTCTCGATCGCGCTCGCGGTACTTCGGACCTTGCCATTCTCCTTGTCGTTCCACGCAAAGTCAAAGGCAGCGAGGAACCGCGATTCCAACAGGAAGGCCTCCTTGACGGTCTTGGTCTTGATCACCCGCACCAAAATGTCCCACCCATTCCTCTTTGCCTCCTCAAACTGGCTCTTCTTGTGGTTCTTGCTGCCGAGGTAGGCGCTGTGCCGCTCGTGGAGACACGTCGCGCCTCCAATGTACACGGGCACGAGCGGCGCTCCCTCCCCCGGACGAACCGAGAACTCGTACACCCCGCTGCTGTAGGTGCTGTGGTTCAGGTGGTTGTCGAACCGGTAGTGGCGCCCCCACTTGATGTTCTCGTCGTCCTCCAAATCGACCACCTCGCGAAGGAAGCGCACCATCCCCCCTTCCGTCTTCTTTTTTCTTTTTGGAAATCGGGAAAAATGAGTGAAAAAGGGTTCATTTCGAAAAATCGGCGGGGTCTGGGTCGGCAATGACAAAGAGGTCCATGCTCTCGGTCAGGGGCGCATTGGCCGTGAATCGCCGCTTGAGCATGGTGAACAACCCTTTCCGCAACAATTTCCATGTCGGAGAGACTGGGTTGGCTCGCATGAGCTCCATTTGGCGATTGACGTGCTGAATCGCCTCGGAGCGGGACATCACCATCCCCAGCTCCTTGCTCTTGTACTTTCGCTTGAACGTGTACTCGAATTGGAGGGCCGCAGAGTTCGTGGGGAAGCCGCCAAAGAGATACTTCATTTTCCACTTGAATCCGCGTGTTGCGCGCGCACCGCCCGTCTTGATGCCAAGGTGCTGCGCGAGGCGACGGCCGGGGTTGTTGGTCTTGCCGACATAGGTCCTCCGACCGCGCACATTCTTCCCCCCGACCCGTTCTAGAATATAGACAAAATACATGGTCTCTTTTTCTCGCTGCTCGCGGGCCACCGAAACAAGATGTGCAAAAATGAGTGTGAAGCCGGCAGAGTACGAGTCGGAGAGCGAGTCCGAGACGGATTCCGAGTACTCCGTGTCCGATTCGCCGGAGGAGAACCCCTACTACCCGAATGTCATTCCCACCTACGAGGTCCTCCCTCCGATTGATCTGTACAAGGTGGACACGCCCGAGGACACCATCGCGCTCCTCAGCGAGCGCAGGAACATGATGTCGTTATTTCGGCAGGAGGACGCGGAGGTGATGACCGCCGCCATGAAATGGTGCGCGGGGCAGAATTTCCTGATGCAGAATGTGCTCGTCCGGGATATCGCGCTGGAGGGAATGTGCACCGGGGACTGTCGGACGCACGCCGTGAGCCGGATCCACGGGATCTACGTCTGTCTGGACCACGGGAGAATCCACATCTGCGGGTCGGAGGACTGCATTGCGACCGAGCCGCACCAGGGGTACTATCTCTGCGTCTATAGCGGCCGCAAGGTGGAGATGGTGATCGAGGACAGGATGGTGAACACGAAGCGTCCGGACGACTTCCGCCGCATCGAGTGCATGGGAACGCACGGGAAGTGGACGAGGACGCGCCGCCGCCGGAAGCGCGCGGGCGATGACAATTCCCTCCGCGAGGCGAGCAATATCATCGAGACGTACCTCACTGGCCTCTTCATGGACACGGAGAAGCGCAGCCGCATGCTGGAAGTGTGGCGAAGTACCGGCTACGAGGGCGAGTTCTTTATCGAGCCGCCGCCCAACGCGGGCGCGTGGATCCACTATCTCACACAGGTGTGCGCGCGGATTTGGAGCTGCGTGGAACACTTTGGACAAAAGACGCTCCTGAGCAGCACCTGCAAGAACGTGACGTACAATGTGCTGATGCGCATGATCGACCGCGGCCTGGTGCACGGCGCGTACCGCATGCTCCCCGTCTCCCCGTGGCTGCGAAAGCACCTGCCGCCCGAGGACATCCTGGAGGAGGTGCAGGACGATCTCGCCGTCTCCCTGATGCAGAGCGGGTACCGCACGCTGATCGAGGCGTTCACAGGCATGACCGCGACCGACCTCGCCGCGCTCCGGGACGCCCTCGCGCAAATAAAACCGGTCCCCGAATAGGACGCTTTTGGAAAAAAGAAAAAACAAAAAAGACAACCTTTCTTTCAAAAATTTTGAAGTGCGAGAATGTTCAACCTTTAACTTTTCCTATCAGACGGACTGCGACGATGGCGTTCCTAACGTCGCTTGGCCGGGAGTATATGAATAGTAAGCATTTTCCACAGGATAGAGACGGGAGGACGAAAAAAAACAGGCTGCGCAGCCTCGGCTACGAGGTCGTCAGCAGCGAGAGCGAGTCGGACGAGCCCGAGCCCAACTACGGGCAGCCCGAATCGAAGCGCGCGAGGCTCATGCGGGAGCGCGAAGGGCGCGAGGACCCGCAGCGCCTGACGCTCACCGAGGTGTACAACGCCCCGCAGGGCATCGACGTCGAGGTCTTTTCGCAGACGAAGGAGATGGCCGACCACTATGGCCTGCCGGAGGAGATGATGAAGCAGCTTCTGAGTGCTCACGGATCGGACGACCAATGGTACGTTTCGCTACTGACTACCACGGGGAACCGAAAGATGACCACGCACATTAGCCGCTCCCGCACCCCCTTCCGCAAGGTCGCCCTGCACAACACGGGGCTCACCCAGAGCAGGAGCACGCGCGGCTCGCAGTGGGCGCTGCGCTTCTGCGTCGGCCCCTTCCGCACGGCGCACGCCGCGGATCTCTTCAAGGAGGAGTGGGTCCCTGCCCGCAGCGCGTTCGCCCGCATGAAGGAGGGCGTCGCGCGCGCCAAGGCGATTGGTGTCGACTACTTCTTCACCAGGCGTTCGGACGGGGTCAAGCTCGGCGAGATGCCGGAGCACGAGGAAGAATGAAAAAATGATTACAATCTATTCAATCGTTTCGACGGTGAAGACTTGCCCCGGGAGGCTCTGCGGGTGCTTGATCCGCGTGGAGATGTTCCCGACGTACTGCGCGCCGTACCACTGCTGGCTGCGGCTCATGATGAACTGCGTGCTCGCTTCGGTCGGCGAGACGCCGCGGAACTTGCCCATGGACTGGAGCGCTGCCATCGTGAGCTGCACGCAATACCACCCGGCGCTGTGGTCCCTGCCGGGGAAGATGTATATATCCGTGAGCCGCTGGAAGTACTCCTTGTCGCATCGCTTGACCGCGCGAATGAACTTCAGGAGCACGTCCATCTCGTGCGACGAGACCTTCATCATCAGGTGTGTGTACAGTCCTTTCTCGTACGAGCGCGGAATGAACGTGACCTCCCCGCCCGCGCCCGTCTTCGGGTCTGCTGCCGCCACCTGAAGCGCGCAGTACGGATGGGTGAGCGGATTCACGCCCGACTCCACCATATCCGGCTCGAGCTGCCTCACGAGCTGGAAGGGAACACTCAGCTCGACGTGCTTCTTCAAGCTGGCGAAGCGCGCGCCGCGGTCCCCAATGTCCGCCATGATCCGTCCCAGTGAGCCGTAGTCGGCATAGACGAGCTGCATCAGGATCCAAACGACCATCAGCGCACTTCCCGTGAGCGCGATGAATCCCTTCCAGATCCAAATGACCGTGAGGATCAGCGAAAAGAGAGCACCCACGATTGCAAAGAACCCTCCCAGGGTGCGCATCTTGCCACCGTGCAGTCGTTTGAGCGTGCTCTCCTCCGCGTTGATGGTCTTGAAGTGGAGATACACGCAGTAGTCGGTCGTGGCATTCTTCCTCTCGGACATGGCCTTCCCCTCTCCTCTCTCCTTCTTTTTTTCCAAATTCAGTGAAGAGTCTTTTCCCGACGGGTAAAAGGATGACGCCAGAGGAGGCCTACCGCTTGCTGTACGGAGACGAACAGGCGCTGCGCTGCGCAAGAGCCGCCGCGGACCCGATTCGACGGAGGATTGGACGGACGAAAGATGCGGAGATTGCCCGCGTCTTTTCACAAATCCAGAATGAATAATGAAAAATTTAATTGTTCTTATGAGCAGCATTATGATTAATAGCCCGATAGTGGTTACGGCATTTTCCATGCTGGGGACCTATCGGATTCTCGTGAAACGCGATCATATGGATGCATTCGACGCGGCGCTTTTCTCGGCATGTGCTTGCATCGTGACTCATTGGTCGACATCGTTTTTCATGGGTCGTCGTTTAGCGTGGGTTGGAGGCATGTTGCCACTGGCGTATACGTATTTGGCAGATTGAAAATAAAGAGTTTCCATAATCGCATCCATTCATTGTTTTCCATTCATTCCTCGCCACTCTCAATAGTAGGCCACATCCGTGCCCGTCTTGCCGTCATATTCCTGGATCCCCATATTCTGGACGGCCCACCATGACCCATGGACAGGTGGAAAGCGCGCCCGCTCCTGGCGTGCAGGTGGAACATCCCAGATGGGTTCGTACTGCCATTCGTGGTATGTCGGATCTCCATGTTCCGACAACAACCGCTGCTGCGCGACATCAATCACCACAGTCGTCTTGGTGTGACGCGCCACCGTCCCCCAGAAGTGGCTGACCCAACCACCCGGTCCACCGGACCATTGAACACGAGTGCCAATCTCCGGCTTCACCGACCGATCCTTGTAATACTTATCACTCCAAGACATCCCCAATGATTATTTTTTTATTTTTCATTCGAATGATTTCCGCTTGTCGGTACACCCTCGCACATAACGCCCCATGTTGGACCCCGGGTGCATTGCGGCGTAGTGTTGGTAGATGCGAGAGACGACGTCTACTGCATTGAGTCGCGCCAGAACTTTGGCCCCCATGATCTGGTGACTGCACTCGGCACAGCGGAGAGTCTCGCCGTCCGCTTCCAGTGGCACTTGGAAGAAGACGACATTGTGACGTCGCTGCAAACGAAACATGTACTGTTTCAGATTCATGTTCTCGGCCGGGTCGCACTGCCCGCAACCACACCAGTATCTCTGGATGGTCGAGGAGCGTTTCTGCGGCGGCACAAACACCGAGGACAGGAGGGGAGGGGGAGGGGAGGGGGAGATTGAGGTGATGTCGGGGAGCGTTGCTATCATGGCGAGCGTCTCCAAATCCGTCCTATCCGCGAAACGGGCCTTCTTTGTGGCGCGCGTGGGCGACCTCTCGACGTCCAGGAAGAAGTCGCGCGAGGGCGACGCGTCCGCATTCACCGTCTTGTCGTCGAGCTCGCGCAGCTCCTTCCGCAGCTCGGATATATCGAACTCTGTGCGACACAGCGGACACTTGCTCCTCTGTGGACCCGGCTCGGTGGCGACGCGGTAGAGACAGAAGCTGTGAAATTGGTGCTTCTCGCTACACGGCAGCGTCGTGCAGTGCCCGCCTTTCAATTCGAACGCGCAAATCAGGCACTCGGCCACGTCCATTCGTTTTTGAGAAAAAGAGTGTTTTCCCAATATTGGCAATTTTCTTTTATGATTTTCCCCGAGGCATAAAATAAAAGTTTGGGTGGAAATCATTTTCATTAAAAAAAGACCCAAGATACCTTGGATTTCATTATGGAACACGAGAGAATTATTACGGTGGCCGAACTCGAGAAATCGGCCGTCTTTGGCGATTGGACCTTGGAGAAAGTCAGCGCCGGAGCGGTGGGCGTCGTCTTCTCTGCCGTGCACAAGACGAACAAGGGGATCCCCAAGAAAGCCCTGAAGGTGGTGATCATCGACTCGGCTGCAAAGCAGGAGGAGCTCCTGGCCGAGGCCGACACGCTGCGGGCGCTCTCGACGATCCCCGTCCCTCCGTCGATCCAGCAGAAAATCCACGGCGACCACATCTGTCCGAGGGTCGACGAAAGCGGCGCGCAGTTCTTCCAGATCGTGAAGCAGGGTGTCGCGGGGAGCAAGCTGGTGACTCTGGGGTACTTTTTCATGGAGTTCTTTGAGGCGACGCTCTCCTCCATCCTGCGCCGCACGCTCTCCCGCATTCCCCAGGTCAACGTCCCGGACCCGACGGCCAAGCGCCTTATCGCCAGGTTCTTTAACGCCGCTCTGGCCGCGACGACGTTCATGGAGGTCAACAAGTACATCCACGGGGACATGCGTCTGAACAACATGATGGGGAACCGCCTCAATGACGGCGAGGTGCAGGTCGTCGTCACGGACTTTGGTCGCTCCGGGAAGATTGTGGGGGAGGAGATTGTGCGCCGCGCAGGGAGCCATTTGTACACGCGGCACTCGCAAGGTCTGGACATGTCCGCCCTGTGGTTCGATCTCAACACCACGGTGATGCGCTACGGCTGGCCGGTTCTGCGGATGCCCACCAATGCCACGAGCCAGACACTGCACTGCAAGAACATCCTGACGGCGGTCCGCTCGCACATTTCCCACATGTGGGCCCACTTTGACACGACGAATCTGAAGGCGGACACGCTGTCGACGCGCACCGAACTCGTAACCATGGCGCTCGACCTGGTGTAGGAATCCGAGAAATCTTTCCGCTCCCGAATTTTTCACTGAATACGTCACTCATTATAAAAAAAATTCTATCGTTGGGAAGAAGGGATTTTTCAAAGTTTGGATTATGTCGGCGCGGACGAGACCTCCGACGCTGACGGACGCAATCAAAGAGTCGTTCGAAAGTCTCCCGCCAAAATCCGTCATTGGAAGCTTGAAGAAGAACGTCAAGGGGAAGGACGTCTGTGTCAAGGGTGTGGGATTCAAGGGCGTCTTTGAGGAAGGGTCGCGCGTCGTCGGGAGCCGACTATGCCTCTATCTTTTCAAAACCAAGGCTGCAGTGCAGGACTCGGAAATCGAGGCGGAGGACTCGTACTTTGACGCCCGGAGTTCCAACTGCGCGATTTGGGGGAAGCGCAACTCCATCAAAGGCCGAGACCACAGTCTTCATGTCGATAACAGTAAAATCTACGCGGACAACTGCGTTATCTATGGCGACAACAACACACTATATGGGCGACACTGCACGTCGTACGGCAATGGCAATACGGACAAGGGTCGTGACAATACCCTCAATGCACCACTGCACGTCGCGAACCGCCGCATTGCCGCGCAACAACTCGCCGAAGAGCAGGAAGAAGAGGAAGAAGAGGAGAATATGGAACAGCATCTCGGGAATGTGGCTGCCGTCGGTATTCTGAATGCGCTCTTGGGCGGTCAGCAGCAACAACCGGTGCAGGGTTCCGTCTTCGTCTGTCCTGAAGACATGGAAGAGTTGGACTTGGAGGATCCGGCCAGCGTCCCTGAGGATGAGATTTGCAAACTGTGTTTTGGAAGGTATTTGCGAACACAGTTCGTTCCGTGCAATCATGCGGTCACTTGCACGAAGTGTGCGCAGACTTTTGGAAAGAGATATATCCCCAAGCCGGAAGATCAGACGTACTATGATGTACAACTCAATGAGGTGAAATGTATACACAATCCGAACTATGCCAAGTGTCCCGTTTGTCGAAAGGTGGTCGTGGCTGTCGTCGATACAAAAAAGGCAATTCGATCCTGAAATAAAAAAATATGAATCCGGCAGAAACAAGGAGATTAGGGTGGTCCGAGGACAGCATGATAAGGGGGTTTGTTGCATCATACTGGTGTACTAACGGCGTTGGAGGTTCTACATGCGATCGGGGTTATCATGCTGTCAGTGATCTCCGGTTCAAATGCTATGCCGACGGTAAAATTTGTATCGAATGCAAAACACTCCAAACGACGTTTATCCATTTCAGACTTCGTTTGAACGATGATTTCACCGCAACTCTGAAAGAGAGGTCAAGGAGTTCCTGTGCAGACTGTGCAATAGCAATGTTGAAAACCGGGAAGGAAGACGTCGAACGCAGAATGCGCGGGCGAAAACAAAGAGAAAATGAAATGGATTAAACGGTTGTTAAAGTGTCCCGTTTATCAAAGTGTGGTCGCGTCGGCCGTCGACATACAAAAAAGGCAATTCGATCCTGAAATAAAAAAAATATGAATCCGGCAGAGACACATAGTCCAAGAGGATCTGAGTCCTGTGGTTTAATAGCGGTGGCTGCGACTTATATATGTGATAATAGGAGCGGCGGTCGTCCATGTAATGCGATAGTTGACGGGGTCGGCCACTTCCGGATAAGGTGCTACGGTGATGGCTATATCTGTGATAGTTGCGGCATAGTAAGGACGACTTTCGCGCAATTCGGAGTTGAGCTCTCCGATGCCTCCAACGTGGATGCGTTTGATGAGGTAGTGTCGAGCATGTGTGTAGACTGTGTGATAAAAATAATGCAGAACGGAAGGGAAGAAGTTGAACAAAGAATGCGCGAGCGAAAACAACGAGAAAATGAAATGGATTAAATGGTTGTTCAATGAACGTACTTTTTCGCCTCCTCCGCCAAGAGCGGCAAGGCGTGCTTGACCATTTTGGTCTTTAGGTACTCTTCCGTCTTCCCTTCATACTTGTGGTCCAGCGCCTTGACGGCAAAAGTCACAGCAAGTTCCGTGTAAGTCAAGTCGCGATCGACATTGGCCATCTTCCATGAACTGGCCCTCGTACCCAGAGTCTGCTCCAAGCGGTTAATCAGAGCCTGGTAGTTGTAGCGCCGTTTCGCCAAGACACTCCTCATCCACTCACGCGCCGCGACAATGGCCTCCTTCCACGGCGTGTACCGGAAGAACTCAGGATCAGCGCCCGTTACTGGGTCGACCATGTCAAAAAACTCGTCGCACGCATGCGGTCCTTGCTCGACGATGTAGTCGTAGAGATCAGTAAGACCGCTAAGGTCGTTGTCCTTTTCGTACTCCTCCACATACTTTCTCGTAATCTTCCGCTCGCTCTCCATGGTTTCCCAAGAATTATTTTTTTTTCTTCTCCGAATCAAGAATCCTTGGTGAAATTTAGTGAAAAAGAAAGGCAATGGCGGACAAGAAGAGGAAGGCTCCTCCCGTGATCCGCGTGCTCAGCAGCGAGAGCAGCGACAGCGAGTCGTCCGACTACGACGATGACGACTACCCCGAATATGATTATCCGGAGATTGAAGGGTTCCAATGGACTCCGCAGCACGAAATGGCATGGAGGTACTTTTGCGAAGGCAAGAGCTTTTGTCTCCTCGGATCCGCTGGGACGGGCAAGACATCGGTGCTTCGTCCCATGATCGAGCGGCGGGAGAATGTGGTCAAGGCGGCATCGACTGGGATTGCGGCCGTCGCGATCAGCGGCACGACGTTCCACTCTGCCTTTGGGATTGGCGTGGACGGCTTCGAGTCGGTCGAGTATTGTCTTGACCGTCTCTCCCGCAACGGGATGGAGAAGATGGAGATGTTGCGCCAGGCCGACCTCATTGTCATCGACGAGGTGAGCATGCTCCCCGCCGACCTGATCGATCTCATGGACCAGATTCTGAAGAACATCACCGAGTCGACAGAGAGGTTTGGCGGGAAGCAGGTCATCTTCTCCGGGGACTGCCTCCAACTGAAATGCATCAAGAAGGACCCGTCGGGAAAAACGGCATGGGGGAATGACACGGAGCAGTACATGTTCTACCACGCCAACTGCTGGGTGGATGTGCACACGGTCGTCCTCAATCGCATTTTCCGTCAGGCCGACAACCGCTTCTCCTCCCTGCTGAGCCAGATCCGCGTGGGCAATTTCGACTCCCGGGTCATGAGCATGATGAACAACTGCACCAAGACGTTCGAGGAGCGTGGGATCAACCCGCCGTTCGGCGTCATGCACGTCTTCCCGCGGAACAATGACGCGGACCGGCACAATGAGGAGCAACTGCAGAAGGTGCAAGGGGAGGAGAAGAGTTTCCGCGCCGTCTATGACGGACCCAAGAACTTGGTGGACATTCTGCGCAAGAACTGCCGCGCACAGCCCTTTCTCACGGTGCGAGTCGGGTGTGTCGTCATGCTCTTGGTGAATATCTCTGTCGGGACGGGGTTGGTGAACGGATCGCGCGGGGTGGTCGTCGGGTACGAGGAGGAGGTGAAGGTTCCGGTCGCGAAATGGCAGCGGACATTCAAGATCATCGTCAACTTTGGACCGGGGTTGGAGCAGGTGAAGATTGGGACGAACCAGTGGAATGTGCGCGAAGGACACAAGTACGCGAGCATGACGCAGGTCCCGCTGTGCGTCGCCTACGCCATGAGCATCCACAAGGTGCAGGGCATGACATTGAATTACATCAAGGTCAACTTGGAAAGGGTGTGGGAACTGGCCCAGGTCTATGTCGCACTCTCGCGCGCCACGGCGGAAGACGGAATCATGATTGTCGCCCCCTCGCTGTACCGAATCACCAGTCTCCGGCCGCACCCTGCCACGCTGGCGTTTATGGAAGCGGCTCGCCAGGCCTTTATGAGGCAACAGAATCGGGTGGAGCGCGCCAGTGCGAGGAGAAATTCGGACCAGCCTCCCAAGAGATTGAAAATCAAGGATTAAAATCCACTTTATTAGACATTTATCTTCAGCTTCTTTTGCGGTCCACTCTCGTCTTCGTCCCGGTTCCTCTTCCCTCCCTCCTCTTTACTCGGGCTTTGCGCTGTTTTGATGTCGATATCATCCTCTTGCTTCTGTTTTTTTTTCTCTGGCTCGTCATTGTCACCATCCTCCTCCCTCGGCCTCTTGCTTCCTTCATTCTTTTCGGCACCATGCTCGTTCGCGATTGTCTCAATGAGTTTCCACGTGGATTCAGTGCCCGCCGTCCTGAAGAAAATCATGCTCGCAATCTCCCCGGTCGCTCTCTTCTTGTGGCCGTGCGCAAGCATCACGCTTAAATCATAGTGGGAGGAATTCCAACTCATTTCATCATCCAACATCGTTCTCTTGCACTTTCTGATCATGGTGCGCAAGAGTTCCTCCGGCAGAATCTTCTGCAGCGAACTGTAGAACCATTGCTTTTCAAATAGTCCCTGAAGATCCTCGACGTCCCTCGCATCCACCATCCTGCCGAGCGGAGTCTTGCTGCGCTTGTCAAAATACCAACCGCATGCTAGGTACTTTTTCAAGAGCGGGTGTCCAAAAATCATGTCAAAGACCTTGCGCTGTCTCGCAAGAACCTCCCTGTCCCTTTCAGACAACTCCTTGCCGACATAAGACCATGCCCCACAGCATAGTTGGTGCGCCACCTCGTGGAGGAGCGGGTGGTCCGTCATGAAAGCATCGCGGACGATAATTTCATCCGTGAGGTTCGCGAGTGCCGCATCGAGGTCGGGCGTTGCGCCTTTCTTTCCCGTTGCCACGATGATTTCGTGTCTTGCAGCGTGAACCTGCTCCGGTGTCACTTCCACCGCCTTGTTCACCGTGGCGATAATCCACTCCTTGGAACCAAAGCCGTGTTCCGGAATGTAGTGGTCCGGCGGTGCGTTCTTAAAGAACTTCAGCGATAGGTAGCCCTTTTTCTCCTCGGTCGTCATGAATTGTGCGAAGCAGACTGCTAGAATGAAACTCAACCAGACAAGCGGAAAACTTTTCATTTATCCAAAAAACGACAATCCGAAAACGAGATTTTCCAAGGACTTCACTGAAAAACAACAATTTTATTCATCCCACTTCCCGGAGATAATGAACATAATCGCGGACGATCTTTTGCCGGTCAAAAACGTGCTTGGGACGGAGGAGCACCGAGGACATGGAATGCGAGGCACTGAGCGCCATGTCATAGTACCGGAGAATCACATGGTACTTTTTCCGGTTCGAGAAATCGTGGATCATGACGAGCGACTCGGGATTGAGCATGCCATTGATCATGAGGTGCAGTGCGCACGCCACGCGGAACCTCCCGTCAATCAGAACAAAGTCAAACGTGGCAGTGTCCGTAAAGTCCCGCAGGTGTAGAAGCGCCTTGGTCCCCTCGTTCAAGTAGAGCGTAGCCATCCCCACCAGTTCCTCGTCAGAGAGTTCTTGCGCTGGCAAGCCCCATTTCTGCAATTCCACATGGGTGTTGACACAGTGGTAAAAGAGGAGAGACTCGGCACGCGCCGTCGCCACCATGATATTCTCTTCCAGCATGATTCGGCACCATTCCATGTTGTGCTCGATCGATACGGCGATTCCACTCACGAGGTAGGGCGCGAGCTGGGTCGATCCACCGCTCCCCCATTCCAAATACGTCTTCGCGCGGGAAACGTACCGGAGGAAGACGTGGAGCGACTCCATTTCCATGTGGATTGGGAGGAGTTTTGTGATTTTTGTGTGTCCGTCCTTCTCGTGGGAGAAAGTGGTCGTGTTGTCGCAGTAACGGACCATGGATAGTGGCTCGCCGTCGGCCGAGGGTCTGCCTCTGTAAATCTGGCGGTCAACAATGGTCGTCACAATGACGATCAACGCAATCACGCAAACGGAGATAACCAACTCTGGCAGGTTCTTGGCCCTCCACCGATAATGCATTCTGCTGTACATGGAACCACACTCTACACCATCCAATACAATATATGTCTTTTACTTTTGTATGAGAAATTAAGGGAGGCGGCGGCGCACTTCCATATTATGCGACGGACCGGCCTCCTCAAACTGCCATCTGGCGACACCCGCTTCCTCTTCCGACCCGGACTCTGAGTAGGAGAAGTCAGAGTCGTCATCCGACGGACTGGCGTCGCTCTGCTTCTGCTTCTTCTTGGGGTCGCGCGGCGCATAGTGGCGCACGTGCTTGACGCAGCGCCGCCCGTGGAAGAAGTGCGGGTCGCACACGGCATAGTGCGGGTCCTCGTAGACGGACGTCGGGAACAGCAGGGACCCGTTCTCCGTGGCAATGAACGCGAGGAACGGAAACTCGCCTTCCGCGAGAGGCGAGTGCTCATCGTGGATTGCGAACACGCGATTGCCGTGCAGCTTTGTCGTCGTGTTGCTGTAGCGCAACAGCGCGGAGTCGAACGTGTCCCCGAACGGATTCAGGCTCACCAACTTGAGCGGGTGGTGTCTCCAGGAGAAGATGATAAAGTTGCGCGAGAACACCAGCGGCAGACTGCGGAACATGATCTGCATCGTCAGCGCCAGACGCTCCCCCCACCCCACGGGCTTCTTGCCGTGCTGGAGCCCCTTGGGATGCGGTGTGCGACGAACCACGACGAGGTTCGCAATGTGCGCCGGACCCGAGTGGACTTCCAGCCCCACTTCCCGCAGATGGTGTCTGCCAATGACGCGCATGCGATCCCCCGTAGGCATGTCCGCCGTCGTCTTGGCCTGCCTCTGCCGAATAATCTCCACCGCGCGCCGTCTCCCACGAGGGAAGGCGGACCTGCTGGAGACGTCCCGCGGAGTCCCTTCGGCCATCCGCAGCTCGGCCATCTTGCTCGAGTACACGCAGAGCTGAAGGAAAACGAACGGGAGGCCGAGCACAAAGTAGAGCAGCACGTTGATGACCCAGAGGATGAGTGTGACCCACCCGAACGTGAGGATCAGCGCGAGAGCAAACGTGCTGGCCGTCACGATGATGAACGTCCCCTGCAGCGGACCCGAGCCATTGAAGAACAGACAGGTCGCCGCGCCATCCGGGTTGGGACCGTCCACCCATTTGTACGCGCCGCGGAAGAAGTCTCCTAGGAGCCAGGCGTTGAAACTCGCCTTAAAGAGGTTGGCGAACCACTCCGTCACCGTGTCTCGCACATCGAACGACGAGTTCACAATCAGGGTCGACTGGGACCAGACGGACGCAATGGGCCACATGCACGCGCACGGGCAGGCGCCCAGGATCACGACGAACAGGTTCTCGTTGTTCACGGGCTCGACAAAGAGGACCGCCTTGAACGTGGTGCGCAGCCCAATGTAGGTATTGTGCCACACCGTGCTGAGATAGTCCCAGAAGCCGACCTTGGCCCACAACATCCCTTCGGAGTCGTAGCCGTACGTCCCCTGGCAGTCGAGATCCGTGTCCCAGTCGATCTTGGGAGGGTTGAATTCCTGCCCCGTCGGAATGAACGGGTGGCAGAGGCACTTGCCGCGCCGACTCCCCGAGGACGTATCGCCATACCGGCAGGGGAGGTTCGGAATCGCAGTGCGCTGTCGCGGCACGCTGATGGTGCGGTAGAAACTCGACTGCAACAAGGAGTCGTCCACCGGACAACGACAGGGCTGGTTGGAGCCGCAACTGTCGTACTCGCCGCAGAGCGTCGTGGGATCGCAGAACAACCAGTCGGTAATATAGTCCAGCGCATTCTGCGTTGGCACGCCGTTGGAATCCACCGTCGGGAGCGGGGGACTCGTCAGGGACCCGATGGGGAGCGGCAACTTGCCCAGCTGTCCGCGAATCAGGTAGTTGGCCACGTACCAGAGGTTGGGGATGTTGACGTCGATCGTGTCCTCGAACACGCCCTCGATGGTGCTGAAGGTCAGCGGCTCCTTGAAGGAGTCGATCACCATGTCGAACCAGATGGGGATGTTGGGGGTGATGGGGTTCCACGACTGCGTCTGGAAGCGCGTCTGCGAAGAGCTCGTCGCGGCAATGATGATCCCCGACCCGGCTTGCAGCACAATGTTCAGCACCTCCATCAAGAAGAAGGGGACGGCAACGACGATCCCCACCAGCCCGAGGGGTGCAATGACGGGGATGATGCGCGCAGAGCCGGCCGTCGTGACAGCCGCGCCGTGGAAGATGGCAGAGACGCCGAGGGAGACAAAGGAGCCACCCGCCACGGCAAAGTTGCTGCGCTCCCACGCCTCGTTCATTTCCATCCTCAGCTGATCGCGCCTTCCGTGGTAGGTCTGGCGGTACAGCTCTCGCTGTTCCTGCAACTCCCTCGTGAGCATCGTGTCGTCAATCCCGAGGTCGTCGAGCACAGCCCGCATATTCTCCATCGGCTTGAGCGAGTGCATGCCGTTGAACCCGCGCTGCACCCGCGCCGCGAAACCGGCAGCTTCCGCCACAGTGTCGTTGCCAAAGCGTTTCACCAGGTGCCTGGCGACGTTCGGCAGATTGTCGTGGGCAAAGACCGAGGTCATGGTCAGTTCGAGTCCCGCGCTGCACTTGCGCAGAAGAGGGTGCGGCATATCCACCGGATCCCCGCGCATCTCATTCACATGGGCGGACTGGTCATAGACTGCCTCGATCGCACTCTCGATGTCGACCTCCGCCAGTGTCTCGTCAAAGATCCAGCGCTCGCCCATCGCACGAGGGTACCACTCGTGGTGTTTTGCGGCGTCTCCCGCTTCGCGCTTCTCCTTCTCATGCTCGATCTGCAAATTGTTGAGCGCGTCGCGCCCCGCCTGGAGGACACCCTTGACGGTGCGCAGAATGGTGGCATAGTTGCGCCTCGAGCGCTCGCTCGCGTCCCCTCGGCCGAGGATCCGCGAAAAGAAGTTGTCTAGCGCAGGCTCATCCTGTATCCGCTTGAAGATGCGCTCAGCAAAGGTGAGGCTGCTCTCCCGCCGCCAGTGCTTCCCGATCATGCCCAGCGTGAAGTTGGTCAGGTGGGCGCTGGCACTGAATCCACGGGCCGCGCGCTGGATGTACGAGTCGTTCGACATGCGCTCGATCGCCCTCTTCAGGCGTCCACCCATCCGGAGGTCGATGATCTCGGTGGAGTTCTGGATCGTCTCCTCCCACATGGTGAGCCAGGTGTCCACGTTCCGCGATCCGCGCTCCCACGTCGTGCGGAACTCCATGTACTGGTCCCACATCTCCTCCGAGCGCTTCTTGCAGTTGAAGACCTTGCACAGCGACTTGAATTCTCCCAGGAGGTCCTCGTAAAGCTTGCTCAGGCTGTTCAGCGCGCTCTTGACGCCGTTCAGCGCCGTCTGCAGGCCGTTGATGATGGTCATCACCGTGGTCTGCACAAAGTGGATGGCGGTCATGAACGCGTCGATGATCGTGTTGATGCCAAAGCAGTCGAGCAGCGCGTCGATCGGACTCGAGTAATCCTTGGGCTTTAGGTGAAAGTTGGGGCAGATGCAGAAGGCCAGGCTCGTCAGCGCGTCGCCAGAGAGTGCGTCGTTCGCAATGTCAAGCGGCGGCGGAAAGGCGTACGGCTGGTCATATCGCCACGGACACAGACAGACAATGAGACCACCGGGTAGGTCCTTGAAGCACTCGGCGAACCCGAGCTCCTCGAGAATGGTGTTGATGATGAAGCGGACAAAGATGACCTCGAACGTGTTGGTGATGGTGCCGGAGGGGTCGATGAAGAAGTCGAGGATAAAGTCCACAATGTCCAGCACGAACGGCAGGAAGATATTCATGACGCTGACCACGAAGCCAATGATCCCGCGAATGATCTCGCAGATGACCTCGATGATGCTGGCGATCGATCGCGGGTCCGAGAACCGCTGGTGGTAGCGCGACGCGTTCGGCAGCTCCACGAACTTGCTCTCAATGTGCCGCAGGTAGATTTGCGCGTCTCGCGGAGACATGGTTTTCACCGCCTCTTTGGCGTCGCGGATCATGCTGAGCGTCGCTTCCGAGGTGCGGTCCAGCACGTCCATGCTCTTGAGCACGCGCTCCATCTGCGCCATGCGCGCCCAGGTGAACATGTTCGGCACGCCGGGGATGGCCTTGGTGACTCGTTTGCCTAAACTGAAGAAGAACTCGGTGAGAATGTTCAGTAGGACGAGCACTGGCTCGATACACGCCCACAGCTCCGACGCAATGTCGAGCAGGGTGTTGAGCGCGTCCTCGATGAAATCAATCACATTGCCCCCTGCGTTCAGCAGCGCATTCTGATTCACGGCAATCGGCATCATCCCCGCGCCGATCCCGAGCAGGGGGAGGGTCATGGGGAGGGTCATGGTGTTTAGCCACAGCCCGAGGATAATGGCAGCAATGATTTGCAGCAGAAAGATGACGGCATACTTTAGCGTGTCCCACGACATCAGCAAGATGCTGTTGACGATGGTCATTGTCGCCGAAGTATTCACCTCCTCCTGCGTGGGGTACCGCTTGCCCCGCCGTCTCATTGGAAAATGCACACGGATCGAGCGTAGCTCCTACCCAAAATTACTCTTGAAACGGCTCGCGTTCAAACGATACATCTTGGTTTCTAAAAAAGAAGTACTATATTTGCCTCCGCCGTCGTACTAAATCAGTGAAAAACGAGCCATTTTTCGATTTCTCCCATAAATTATTTTTTCTTGAATTGCCAACGAGGGTTTCCTTTTTACAAAAACCATGGAGAACGAGGCGCCTATCAAACGTGAGCAAGAGTGGTTGGACATTGGTGTCGCGCATGCCGAGAAAGTTGCGGAGGACAATGATCTGTCTGATTGTCCCAGCACGTCTTCGGATTACCTACCGGAAACGTCCATCCCTCAACTCGTGCGAGAGCGTATGGTGTATCTGCGCGATGAACACCCCGACCCCACCAGAGATATCTGTATTGGCATACTCACTTTCCTGGATCCTTTCGTGGAACAGAACGATGCCAAGGATGAGGAGAACAAGACCATCTCCGACGAAGGCTCTTTGGCATCGGACTCGGAGGAAGAAAAGCACGTCGAAGAATGCACGTCGCGCAAGAGCTCCATCCTCGAAATACCCCCTCTTGACGGCTGCTACTCGCTGGAGCAGATTGCCGAAATGGACCTTTCCTTTTTTGGGGATTCGGTCAATTTCAGGAATGACCCGAAGGACAAAGGTTTCAAAATCTTTCTCAAGGATGGAAAGATAAAGATGATGCGTGCCGGATCCATGTATTTCGCATGTAACGACGCCTTCGCCAGGCCGAGGAGAGTCCTCGCTGGGAAATGGGTCGTTAAATCGTATGACAGTGGTCCTAGCATCGACTTTGTTCGAATCGGGGAGTAGGAAAGTTCCGATTTTGGACCAACCAGAAGAAATCAATGAAAAATTCTTGACCTTTTCAAACTGTTTTTTCGAGTCTGATAAACAGAAGGAATTGTAGGAGAATGAGTTCGGGATTTTTCGGTACGCAACCGTCCCATGGCACCGGTCTGTTTGGCGGATCAATGCAGACAATGAGCCAAAACCGTGGACTGTTTGGCGGACAACCCTATCCGTCAAATCAGGGAGTTGGCTTCTTTGATGCACCGAGACAGACCTTTTTCAATCCCTCGAGTTCTCCTGCGCCTTCAGGGAACGAGAGCCCATTCTCCTTTGGCACTCCCAATCCACCGAGGCACGGTGTCATCACACGGCCTTCAGTCGATGGAGAGCTGACGCTGCAGCAGTTGGCCGAGATGGACTTTGACGATCTCGGCAACCGTCTCCGCATGGAGTTGAAGGACGGGAGGAATTTCACCGTCACCCTGAAGGAAGGGCACATTACCGTCATCAATCGCGGCAGTCTCTGGTTTTTCGGAGGCTGCTCGGACGATGGCGACCAGACCATCAAGGTCGAACCCGGCAGTTTCATTTTCCACGATTTTGATCCACTGGGTCTTGGTTTCAAGCAAATCAAAGTGAATTCGGAAGGGAAGTGAACAAATTCCGAATTGGGAATTCACTGGATTAAAAAGTTTTTTATTTTACAATAACCGATAGGACAATATTCTCATTGAAATGGACACCAAAGGCCTTGTTATTTTCGCGTTGGCCTGCTCCTTTGCTGCGGAAAAGCACAAGAATCAGCGACGCAAGGACTCGGCGGGGACGCCGTACATCAACCACCCGCTCGAAGTGTCACAGCTTCTGTGTCACGCCAAGGTGTCGAACGCGGAGGTTCTGTCTGCTGCCGTGTTGCATGACACACTCGAGGACACGGAGACTACCTACGCCGAACTCGAGGAGCACTTTGGCGCAGGCGTGGCGGAGTTGGTGAAGGAGGTTACCGACGACAAGTCGCTCCCCAAGGTCGAGCGCAAGAAGCTCCAAGTGGTGCATGCGGCGACGCACATGTCTTTTGGCGCAACGCTGATCAAGTTGGCGGACAAGCTTTCCAACATCGCCTCGCTGAAGGAGACTCCACCTCTATCGTGGTCGCCGCAGGAAATCCGCGGGTACGCGATCTGGGGCTTGACGGTGGTGAAGGGGTTGCGTAACTCCAGTCCCTACCTCGAGTCTCGTTTGGACGACGCCTTTGTCCAACTTGGCGTCGATCCAAAGATGGGAGACGCCGAGCGCGAGGCTGAGCTGCAGGCGTACTATGACCTGCTGGCCGAGAAGGAGTTGGCCGTGCAAAAATAAAAGAATTCACATTCTTGGAAAAACCAGTGAAAAATATTTTCGTTGTTCAACAGAGGGTATTGTTTGTTTGCCAATGCAGATTTTCGTGAAGACGCTGACGGGTAAGACGGTGACGCTGGAGGTGGAATCGAGCGACTCGGTGGAGAATGTCAAGTCCAAGATCCAGGACAAGGAGGGCATTCCGCCGGACCAGCAGCGTCTGATTTTCGCGGGCAAGCAGCTGGAGGATGGCCGCACGCTATCGGACTACAACATCCAGAAGGAGTCGACGATTCACCTGGTGCTGCGTCTGCGTGGCGGCATGGAGTGAAGAGGGGAAGGCCTCGCTTGTAATGAGTGAAAACACCAGAATGTCTTTTTTTTCAAAAATAAAATCTCCGCTTTTTGGCTTTGAAAATCAGTGAAAAACATTTCCTTTCATTCGCAAAAGTGAATTTCTCAAAAAGAATTCGAGCCGCTGCTGGAACCTTCGTCTTCATCGGGAAGAAGATCACGCATGTAGTCACCGATCATGACACCCTCCATGGGCGTGTTGCGGAAACTGCGAATGTGGTCTGCTTCAATGCAACTCTTCCTCAGATCGACGAGCATTTCATTATAAACGAACGATCGCATGGCCATGGACTCGAATGACACATACCCGTTGATCGTGCCGTCCATGATCAGCTTTATTCTCTGGGTGTCGCGTTCCCGTGCTTCCTTCTCCTTTGTGGCGGCATCCCGCACCCGATTCTGGGCCTTTGACATGCTAAATCCCTGGTACTCGTTGCCCTCAAATTTTTTTTATTGGGAACATCTTGGCAGATTTGCCCGAAGAACCAGTTTCTCACGGAATTTCCGCCGTGTTCTTAACAAACGTCTTGTTGAACCATTCCTCATTCTTGAAACGCCGGAGGTACTCTGCTTCAATGCATCCGTCGCGCGCCTGATCGTGGTACATTTCGTGCAAGAGGAAATTCCTCGCACCCGTCGATTTCATGCGAAGACATCCAGTCAATCTCCCATCGAGAATTGCCTCCATGACCTTGCGATCGATTTTCCTCCATTCATTTTCGGTCTGCTTCTTCGCTTCATCGTTACTCATCTTTCTTGGAATAATGGATTTTTTATTTATTGGATGATCCGACTCTTGGCGAGGAAAACGTCACTGAAGCTCCGCCGTGTAGTCGTCAAATTCCTTCCGAAACCACGTCTGATTCTTAAAGAGACGGCCATAGTCTGCGTCGAAACATCCGCCCCAGATCCGGTCGTGCGTCATCTCCTCCAGAAAATTCTTCATCCCCTCCGATTTCGCGCAATACACTCCCCTCAGCGTCCCATCGAAGATTCGCTCCACATTCGCGCGGTCTTCCTTCCGCAACTCATTCTCCTTCTGCTTTTCCGACGCCGTCTTCTCCATAACCCCTATTGCTTGAGAAACTTTTTTTTTATTCATTCCGAACCATGATCCAGTCGCTAAATCCATTGCGGTTCTGCGGCTGATCCTTCCACTGAATCTTTGGTGGCACTCTGGCGATAGCCTGTTCCCACTCGGACTCTGTGTAAATCGTATATCCCTGTATGACGAGCCACTCGAACATTCCCACGGCCGAGTTGCACAATGGGATATTCCACCACACCTCCATAATGACGTACTTGACCCTCTTGTGGTAAAAGAGGCGCAGCGCGCCCTCGATCACACACTTCTCGAATCCCTCCACATCAATCTTCAGAATATCCACGGGGAAGTTGATCCAGTCATCGAGCTGCTCCAGCCGCACCAACTGTGTGCTCTCGATATTCGCCTTCTCGATAGCGACCTTCTCCGGCACCAGAGTGGAACCGCCGTGGTTGGAATGGATGATCTGGATCGTCGATGTGCCGGTGTCGTTCCCGAACGCAAAGGGGAGGATGAAGAACCGCGTCGGGTCAATGAAGTCGTTGCGGATTGCCGTCGAGCGGATCATGGCAATGTGCATTTCCACCGGCTCGACCATGAAAGTCCGCATCCCCATCGACCGCGCCACGAACCCAATCGCGCCGATGTTGGCGCCGACGTCCACAAAGGTCATGGCCGAGGTGGGTTTGCCGTGCTCATTCATCTTGTCCGCAACGCCCTCGATGAACTTGATCTTGTGCGACTCCCACACGCCCTTGCTCTTCAGGGTTCGCGTGATCAAGTCTCCGTGATCCAGCGAGGCGATGTCGAAAGGATAGCGGGTCTGCACGCGCAGAAACTCCATGTCCTCCGGCGTCTTCACCGCATCCAACTCGGCGAATGGGAACGCATACGTCTGGAGCATCCGCTTCCTTGTTTCTGCATCCATTCTCTCGCACGTGAAGGACGCGAGCAGAGCGGGCGGGATGATGCGGACCGGCTGTATGACCGAAAACCTCTCTGCCAGCATCTGCGACGAGGCAAAAACATCGACATTGGGCCGGGAAGACGAGAGCATGAGAAGAATGAACGTCATCAGCACCAAGACCAGGGCCACCACAAAGATTCCTCTCCGACGAATTCGCATTCTCCCCACTTCGTCACTCGCTTATTTTTTATTTTTGTGGAAAAAAAGAGATGGAAGCGCTGATTGAGAAGAGGAAGAAGGAGGATGCGGGGAAAAAGCGGGCGAAGATGGTCTTCCATGTATCGGCCGTCTGTATCCAGGAACGCGGTGCGCCAGCAAAACTCGCAGGTGCGTGGACGATGCAGGCCGGCGACGAAGAAAACTACAAGGTTCACATCTGCGAGCCCGGAGCGATGCATGATTTCTACAAAGACATCAAACCGTCGACCATGGTGGCGAAGATGTCGATCATAGCCACACTCCTGACCATGCTCACACGCATAGTCTTGGTGAACGACCACATCCACCCCGTTGAGTTTCACATTATTCTTGACAATAAGAACTTGTACTGGCTGGCACTGTGTGTCACTCAGGTGGGAAGGAACTCGGAAGATATATCGCCTGATCGGGAACTGGCCCTGCGACTGTCGGTTCTCTCTTCGCAGCTGGGAAAACTCACCCACTTGGAATACCACTTCATGAAGGAGAGTGATTTGACGATCGTTGCACGGTATAACGCACGCAAGGTCTGCGACCCCAACTCGGGGTTCCGTAACTACAACTCGGAGACAGACACGACGATACGCCTCGGCGAGATGCTCTTGGATTATCGCCTCGAGCGCCACATTGGGGGCGTTTTCACCCCACCGCCGGCGTCGGAGAGTGAGAACGAAGACGAGAATGGGGAGGAAGAGTTCTACGATCCAGTTGAGTACGAAGAACCGAAACGGGAGACGTACGTCGAGTACCTGGCCCGCAAAAATTATGAAGAAGTAATGAAATATTCATGAGACATCGGAAAAGAGAGGCGGTGAATGGAGAACATACTTTTTGAATCTTTGGCCGCTTTTACGACGCGACCGGCCGCAAGAAAGCCAAATCAGGATGTCGGGTATGGAGGTGGGGAAGACGTACGAGAGGGACGACTTGCTGCGTCAGCTACACAGCCCCCGCCACAAGAATATCGTGTGGTGCAGGAGCGACAAGATGTTCAAGGTGAACGTGGATGGCGTGGCCCGCCGTCTCCCCGGAATCCACTCTGTCATGGACGCATTCTGCAAGACCGTCGACGGATCGCGCCTCTCCGCCTACCGCAGAAGCGAGACAGCGCCCATGCATTTTGACGCCTACTGCGACTATGCGCGCACAGCGGACGAGCGCGGGAAGGACGGAGGGACCATCGTGCACGACCAGATGCAGATCTACGTCATGCATGGTGTGACTGAACTGCGGAGACGGTTCGCGACGCCGCACCGCCTGAGTCTCCGTCTCATTTCCTTCATTGAGGATAATGCGATCATGCCGCTCCTCGCGGAACTCCCCGTCTACGACGAACTGCACCTGGGGTTCGCCACCCGCGCGGACATGATTGTGTTCAACCCGAACCACAACCGCTTTGAGATCTGGGAGCTGAAGACGGGGTACAATAAGACGTTCACGGTCGCAGACGGCCGCATGTACGGCCCGCTGCGCCCATACTTTGATAATAGCAACCTCTCGCGCGCCATGCTCCAAGCCATGTTCACCAAGATGGCGCTCAAGTTCCGCTACGGCCTCGACCTCGTCGCCCGCGTCGTTCTCGTCAATGACGACGGCGTGCGGACCAAAGTTCTCCCCAAGGATGTCGTCGGGAGATTGGAGGGACTCTATACCCTGTGCAGCAAGCACTTGCGCGACGTCCGGAGAAAGCAGGAAGAAGCCACAAAGAAGGGGGTGGTGAAGATTGTCGTTTCCGCCAATGCCATGGCACAGCGACCGCTGCATTCGGGAATCGGGAAGAGCATGAAGGAGAAGCTTGCGGTCCAAGATCGGGTGCACCAACCAAGAAAGAAGGTCACCGGCCCCGATCCAAGAGTGTATTTTAAACAAAAGGTAAACCTCTTTTAATGAGTATTCTTTGCTCGAAGGCAGACGCAACCAAGCACCAGCGCCAAATTACAGAGGGGAACCACAAACGTGCACAATGCATTGAAAAGAACGATGAAGCATGCCGTTATGGCAAAACACAAAACACACAATGCGTAGCAAATTAAGAGGACGGCTAACACGGACACCACCACATCCTTCATCGTAAAGAAAGATTCAGAATTTAAAATATTTTTCATTGAGGATCCAATCGCCAAACGAAGGAAGTGTCACCCTGTGTTCTTGTTGATTCAAGGAAGATCCTTCAGAACCGTCCCACGCTGCGACACCGTCACGCTCTTGGTCGAGGAAAAGAACAACAGCTCGTAAATGGGTTCGTCCTTGACGATGGACTTTCCCGACCACAGGGTGATGCAGGCGAGACCTTCTTGTTGCAAGTGCAACTTCTTGCGCTTGGCCAGGTTTTCCGCGTACTCGTTGAACGAGGCACGAGTCCAGGTAGTCGTTGACGAAGACATTTCCCAAACTCTATTTCTTTTTCCAACCGATTTTTTTTTTCATTTTTCATTCAAAAATAGGAACCGGCAAAACAGAACGTGAAAATGAGTTCCAGTTCGAGTTCCAGTCAAGAGACAATGACATTTCCCGTTCCTCCAAGTTTTTCTTGGGACGGAAAGGAAGATCTTCGCCGGGAAGTCGAGCTTGCCGGCCTCCGATTCCGGGATTGCTGCGAACTCGTTCCAGACAAATCTTCTCGCCTACTTCTTGAAATGTTAGGGAAAAGTTGGATCTTCCCAAGGGCCGAGGAACAAGTATCCACGATAGTCGATGCCTGCAAGGCGTATGATCATCTTCAGGCTATTACCAAGAAGTGCTGTGTCGATCACGGCTTGGACATTGCCCTCGTTCGACGAGCCACCATTCCCCATGGTAAAAAGTATGACACGGAAAGGGAGAGACGCGAAGATGATTTGAATAGGTCCATTGCCAGATTCAATGAGCAAGAAGAGCGCAGGAAAATGAATGAAGAGGAACACGCGGCCAAGAAACAACGGACAGAGAAATGAAAAAAAATTCCAGTAACGGAATAAATGGGAAGAATCTTTGATTTTTTTGTGTATTTTTCTACCGGCATCGTCGCGTTATCGACCATCTATACATGTTGGCGCCCTGCCGCACTCTTTCGAGAGTTACCGAACGAGGAGCAAGAACCAGAACACAAAGAGTGACATTGAAATGAGAATAAAAGGAAACTCAAAGACAAAACTTTATTATGGCGTCTCCTCCTGATCCTTCAGAACATTGACATCACCAGCCGATGTTTCGGCACGGCTCGTCTTCCGCTTTTCTACATAGGCGCGGACCAAGGAGGCAATCGTCCTCGGACTGAGATTCTTGCGGTAGCGCGACCCTTCGACACTAGAAGACGGTCCCGCACCAGAAGATGGAAAACCGTCCTCCCTCGGAGATCCCTGTCCCATGGGGGAGACGGCAGTCGGTGACAAAATCGGTGTGGTTTCCCCACTCTCGTTCCCCATCTCGGCATACTCTGTCCCCGAGATGGTCCGAAGATCCAGAGGCGGCGTCGGCGGCTTGCGCGGAACAGAGCGCATGGCCTCGGGGATCGACGCCACCACCAGCGGGTGAGTGAGGAACTGTTCCATGGACCACCGCTTCTTTGGATCCTTGTTCAGCATGTTCTCGACAATCTCGCGGATGCGCTTGGGGATCTCGTACTCGCGCAGCTCGGGAATGTCGGACATGCGAAAGTCCCAAGAAACGGGCTTGTTCATGATCTTGTGCATGAGGTCTGCCGTCCGCCGCTTTTCCGTCTCCCGCACATTCCTAGCGAGCTCATAGCTCGGCGCGGCGTCTTCCGTGGGACAGAAGGGAAGAGAGTGCGTGATCATGGTGTAGAAAACGATGCCGAGGCACCACACGTCCGCCTTGAAGGCATCGTAGGGATGCTCGTGCGCGTTCTTGATGCCATCCCACAATTCCGGAGGCGCGTAGTGGGGACTGCCGAGACGGGAGTGCTGCAACCCACGGGTCATTACAGAGAAACCAAAGTCCGTGAGGACAAGCTCGCAACGCAGACGGGGATTGCTAGGCGGCCGCACCAGAAAGTTCTCCAGCTTGATGTCGCGGTGCGCAATGCCAAACTCGTGGTGCAGCCGCGCCAGCACCTTGGCCGCGTCGTAAATGACCAGCAGCGCCTCGCGGGGCCGGAACACGCCCGCGTCCATCAGGAATTTGCGCAAATCGCCGTAGGGGTAGAACTCCGAGAGCATTTCCACCCGCTGGTCGGTGATGCGCGAATCCGCGAGATGCAGCACGCCATCGACATTCCACAGCGTCTGATAGAACCCAATCTCGCGGACGGCACGCTCGTACGCGTCGGGCTTGTGCGCAAAGACCGTCTTTAGCACAAACACATCGCCCGTCCCGTCATTGCGCATGAGCGAGAGCGTCGTGTTCCCCTGGTGGAATACCGGCACCTCCTCCTCGTTCGCCGCGCCCGTCTTTAGCGGTTTGACAAAGACGCACGCGTCGAGCAGGTCGCCCATGGTTCCCCTCCCTTTTTCCTTGTTTTTTGTGGCGCGCACGTGCACGTCACCCATCATCGGGCTAATGAATGCTGAAAATCTCAATCTTTCCCCAGGTTTTCTAAGGCGTTGACCCGCGGACCCGACTCTATTTTTTACCTCTTTCAATTTTTATTTTTCACTGCCGGATAAAAGGAGAGTATTGCCGGAATGTCCAAGGAAGAGGAGAAGGAGGAGCCCGTGTACTCGCGCTGCGGCATCGACCTCAGCGACATTACCGGGAGCGACGTCAAGTTGGAAAAGTTCGTCAACTCGAAGCTGATGGGCAACGACCTCATCGATGTTCCCTTCATTGGCAAGACGACTGTCTCGCAGTTGGAGAAGCACGAAATCCGGACTCTCAACCAACTCGTTGGGGTGTTCATGTCGCTCAATTTGGTGTACGCCGATTGCGTCAAGAGGATGCGGACCATTTGTACGTTCAACAAGATCCACCAGGCGGTGGCCATCATTCTCTACAAGCTCGACATGCTCGGCTTTGATGTCCCCGTCCTTCCGGAAGGCTCGCAACTCAAGTAGATTTTCATTTTCGATAAAGGAATGATTTTTTTTTAAAAAAAACGAGTGTTGGAACAAAAGAGGGTACGTAGAGAATGGCGACATCTTCAACCGGTACGTGGAAAGATGTCCATGAGAGGGGTGCGACATACTCCATGATGACGACACCTTTGCTGAACGCGATCAAGAGTGCGCAAGAATCGTCACTTCTTGCCACGACTCTTAATGCGAAGGGGATCGAGGTGATTAAGCGTGCCGAAACGGCGACCAAGCCCGGCAGACTGCAGTACTTTCATGAGATCGTTACTCGGTCAAGTGCAGACGTTCCTTTCGTTTTTGAACCGGTCGTCAAGAAAATAAGGGAAGAGTATGGTTCCGTATTACTGGCTACGGACGTGATGGCGTGGTTGTCCAACAATTTGCTGCAAGCAGACTGCTGCATGTGGATTGTGATTTCTTACGAAGTCGCAAGGCACAAGGAGCTCTGTCGGATGATGCAAGGCTTCGTCGGCTGCGGCTTTGTGATCATCAGTCATGATGAAATGGAGAAAAATCATGGAGGCAATGTGGGTCACAAGAAGATGAGTTTGAAGAGAGTTTTTGACAGCGTCTATGATTATGAAGCTTTTGTGGCACGGGTGGCTCATTTGGCGGCTCCAGATGCCCAAGTGGTCGCTGATCTTTGGGTGGATTTGTCTGGATGCGGCGACACCATCACTTGCTCTGTTTCCTACTGCAAGAAGTACCTCAAGGGGAGGTGCTCTGACACGTTCTGCAACGACCCAGAGTAACCATAAGGACCACGCCTCCGATTTCCTATGGAATAAAAATCTTTTATTTTCTTCTTCGTTTTTCTTTATTTCGGAAAATAAGAGAAATGGGTATGTTCTGGGTTTTCCAATGGCTGAATAATTATTGAGGATTATTAACATTTGACCTAGATTGAGGATTTTCCTTATTTCTCGTCGATTATTGAGAACCATTAACATTTGACCTAGATTGAGGATTTCCTTTAAATGGGGTTAGAATCTTTATCGAAATTCCACCCACTGAAAATTTGGAATTAATTTTTTTTCCCGCCAAAAAG
>Ga0164241_10000758_pt1 | contig 49362 bp, 39 predicted proteins | sample OricomyardsoilBY_FD_108780 | JGI IMG/M metagenome (GOLD analysis project Ga0164241, IMG submission 108780) | Backyard soil microbial communities from Emeryville, California, USA - Original compost - Back yard soil (BY) | ecosystem: Environmental > Terrestrial > Soil > Unclassified | place: USA... | reverse complement strand
GCCCGTGGGGATCGTGGGTCGTGCTCGTCACGTCCTTGGGTTTGTTCAACAAAGCGTAGCTGCGCGTCGGTGCTTCCTCCAGCGTCTGCTCGTCGAACAGTATCCGGTCGTCTTGAAAGACGAGAGCGTCGAGCGCGAGCAGCCGCGCGTAATCACTCCCGGGAGTGATTACGCGAATCCGCCCAGCGTTCCAATGTTCGTCCACGACCTGGAGCGGCAGCACGAGGCTCTCCGCGACGCGCTTCCGCAATCGACACGGAATGATTCGTTCTGGACCGCCGCTCAGCACGCATCGCTAGTAGCAGTCGCAGAAATGACCTGCAAATGCCGGCCGGTTGCCAGCGGTAACAGCACGGTGAAACAGGCTCCTTCGCCCTTGCTGCTACTGACCTCGATGCTCCCTGCGTGATCTTGCACGATGCCGAAGCTCACCGACAAGCCGAGGCCCGTCCCTTCACCGACTCCTTTGGTGGTGAAGAAGGGATCGAACACGTGCGCGAGATCGCGCTCGTCGATGCCCGCGCCATCGTCCTCAACGACGACGCAAGCAAACGGACGAAACACTGCCGCAGCCGTGCCTCGCGTCTCGAGGGTGACTCGAATGTTCGCGGTGCCACCGGGAGACATTGCCTGTAGCGCATTGATCAGCAAGTTCGAGAACACCTGCTCGAGCTCCGCGGGATTGACGAGCACCGGCACGGCGCGCGACAGCGGATCGACCACCACGCGACAGCCGCGTCGCTTGGCCATGGGCAGGAGCAAGTCGACTGCGTGAGTCACGATCTCGTTCAAATCCACATTGACGCGCGACGAACCTCCGCGTCGCCCGAATTCGAGCAGGTGCCGGATGATCGCGGTCATCTTTTTGGTTTGCTCCAAAATCGACGACGAATACTTGCTGATGTTGGCCTCGTTCACTTCACCAGCGAGGAGCATCTCGGCGCTGCCCGAAATCACGTTCAATGGCGTGCCGAGCTCGTGGGCGACGCCTGCTGCGAGCTTGCCGATCACGTTCAAGCGCTCGGCGTGACGCAGCTGCTCCACGGCCAACTCGCGTGAACTGCGCTCTCGCTCGACGTACGCACGCAAGACCACCAATACCCACACCACGAGCAGCATGAGGCTCAGGCTCGCGAACTGATTCCAGATCAACGCCGCCATGCGCAACGGGCGTGCACTGAAGAATTCAGTCAGCGTCGCGCAGCCCGTCGCGACAACAGCCAGGAAAAAGCCAAATCCGCGTCCGCGTAGCCAGGCGCCGAACGCGAGCGGGAACAAGTAGAGGAGCGTGAAGGTGGTTTCAACCCCGGTCGCGTAGTCACCCGCACCCACCAATAGCGTTGCGGCGATCGCCAAAGGGACGGTCGCGTGTTCTTCGACGACGCGGTTCATCACTCGTTCGAGGGCGTTACTCAGTCGCTCGCCGAAACGGGCGCGCGCATTGACAGGTGTCGAACTCATCACAGCTCGGTGTCTTTCTCGACCATCACCGTCCCCGGAAATGCATCATTCGTACCCGGGAAAAATCGGCCCATGTTGGCACTCGGGGAGAGCAACGCTTGGGTCATTCCGACCCAACGGGGAGAAACCACCCACGAGCGACCGCGTGCGCCGCGAAGGGACCTGCGGTTTTTAACTCGAACCGATGTCGGCACGCGCAATGCAGGCACGCGCGTGGATGCAAGCTCCGATCACTCATCGCCGCGCGGATTCAGCCTGTTCATGATCACCGCTGACGAACCTTGGAACGAGGAAGACGCACCGAACTGGCCGCAACTCGCGCATCCGAAGCGCGTGCTCGTCGCCGAGGACGACGCGGCGATGCGGGATTTGCTCTTGATCGTGCTGCGTGAGCGGGGCTACGCCGTCGATTGCGTGAGCAGCGGCTCACAGATGATGCGCGTGCTCTCCGAGCGGCGCCCGGACGGGACGCTCTCCGAACCGTTCGATCTGATCGTTACCGATGTTCGCATGCCGGGCGCGTCGGGCCTCGACGCGATCGACCAATTGCGGCGTGAGGGCGGCTTGACACCCGTGATTGCCGTGACCGCATTCCCGCACGACGCGACTCGCAACCGCGCTCAGCGGCTCGAAATACGCCTCCTCGCAAAGCCCTTCGATCTCGACGCCCTGCGAAGCGCCGTCGAGGCCGCGCTCGATTCGTCGCTCGATACCAAGCACGGTGCAGAGCGCGAACCATGACCAGCGGTTTTCAAGGGTTGCCCGTGGGTCGCCGGGTCGTCCTTGCAGAAGACGACAGCGCCATGCGCGACATGTTGGCAACGGTACTGAGCGAGGCCGGCTACCAAGTCACGACCGCGAACGACGGCCTAGAACTCAATGACTTGCTGCACGAGCCAGCCGTTGCGCGCTTCGATCTGATCGTGACCGACATCAACATGCCCGGCGGCTCTGGCCTCGACGTCATCGAGCGGCTGCGCCAAAACGGGGACGACACACCCGTGATCCTCGTCACCGCTTTTCCTCAAGAACACACTCGAGCGCGCGCACACGAACTCGGTTTGCGCTTGCTCGCCAAGCCGTTCGAGCTCGACACTCTCCGCGCCGCAGTCGATTGGGCAATCCGAGCCAACGCACCGCACCAGCGGCGGCTGTCTTGGAATCAGTGACTCCGCGCTGACTTCTGCACAGCCGTGCCGCGCCTGAGCCGCAGGTAGCAGCTGCCATTGGGCTCATGGTCATTGCGCCTCGGCGCGTCACGACCCAGCCTTCGGCGTCGAGCGGCGACTTTAGGAGAGAGTCCCCCTTGACGAAGCGACCCACCGTTGCTAAGTGAACAGTGTTCACATGGTGCTCCCGTCCCGAACCAAATCGAAGGCAAAGCCGAAAAAGGCTGGGGAGCGCGCGGTTCCTCCGGCTCCGCCGTTCGTCCGCGGGTCCTCCGACACGCGCGCACTGTTGGCGACCGCCGCCCGAGACTTGTTCCTCGAAGCGGGCGAGCCCGGGTTCTCGCTGCGCGAAGTCGCCCGTCGTGTCGGCGTTTCTCCAGCCGCCGTGTATCGCCACTTCGACGGGAAAGAGGCGCTGATCTTCGCCGCCTGCACCCAGGGCTTCAAGCTGTTTTCGAGCTACCTCGTGCGCGCACTCGGTGCTGCCACGCCGCTCGAGCGTGCGCTCGCATCCTGTGACCAATATCGCGCGTTCGCACTGGAAAATCCGCTCGATTACCGGTTCATTTTCATGAGCCCCGCCGAGCAAGTACAACCACCCAACGAGACGACCTCGGCTCGCATGGCCGATCCCGCGTTGCCTCAAAACAGCACCTTCCAATTCCTCGTCGATCGCATTCGCGAGTGCATGGACGCGAACGTGATCGCTCGAGGTGACACGCGACAGACCGCGGTGCTGGTTTGGGCTCACTTACACGGCTTGGTGTCGTTGCGGCTCGCCGGTCTGCTCGATGCCGTCGGTGACGACCAAGCCTTCGCCGAAATGTACCGCCACTCTGTCGCCCGCCTTTTTCGAGCTCTGTCCTGAGCTCCCTTTTTTTGCCCACCAAGTGAACACTGTTCACAATAAAGCCGCAGGAAAATGATGAAAACGCAAAACGAACGACTCACCACCAACGCCTCGCAAGAACCTGTCGTCGTGTTCATGATCGGAATGCGCGTGAACCGCTGGTGGAAGATCCGCCAATGGCTCCGCACCGCGCTCGCCATGCCCCGCATGCTGCGTGAACTCGGTGAGCACCCGGAACTCGGTCTGCTAGGGGGCGAATCCTGGTTCGGCCGCACCACGATTCTGGTCAGCTACTGGAAGTCCGTCGATCATCTATTCGCCTACGCCAAGATGCGCAACGCGGACCATTTGCCGGCGTGGCGCGCCTTCAACAAGCACATTGGCACCAACGGCGACGTGGGCATTTGGCACGAGACGTACATCGTTCAGCCCGGCGCGCACGAGAGCGTCTACGTGAATATGCCCGAGTTCGGCCTGGGCAAAGTCCTGGGGCTCCGCGCGGCATCACATCGGCCCGATCTGACGAAGCGCGCGGTCGCGGCGTAAGCGGTGGACGGGCTGTTGCATTTTGCGAACCCGTAGGATTTTGCGGCAATGGTGCCGAAAATCTGCGAGCACAATCGTGCTCCTTTCCCCGGCTGCGCTTCGAGTCCGGCGCTATCATATCCAGATGGCTCGTGCGGGCGTATTGGTCGTCGATGACGACCCTTTGAGCTTGGAAATGTTGGACGAAGGGCTGTCTCTGCGCGGCTTTTCCGTAACTACGCGGCCGGCAATCGAACCGGCGCTGGCGTGTATTCGGGCGGACGAGTCCTTGAGTGTGGTGCTCACGGATTTGCGGCTCGCCGCGGAGAACGGGCTCGATTTATGCCGCGCGGTGCACGAGATCCGGCCAACGTTACCGGTGATCGTGATCACCGCGTTCGGCAGCATTCGCACCGCGATGGATGCGATGCGCGCCGGCGCGTACGACTTCATCACCAAGCCGTTCGATTTGGAGGTGATCGCCGTATCGCTCGACCGCGCGGCCAAGCACAACGAGTTGAACTCGGAGCTCGAACGCTTGCGGCGCGTGATCGTGCCGGAACACGGGCTCTCGGGGTTGATTGGCGCGAGCCCTTCGATGCGGCGCTCGTTCGAGCTGATCCAGCTCGCAGCCGATTCGGACGCCACCGTGCTGATTACGGGCGAAAGCGGCACGGGCAAAGAGCTCGCCGCCAAGGCGCTTCATGACTTGAGTGAGCGGCGATCGCGCCCGTTCGTGGCCATCAATTGCGCGGCCATCCCCGAGAATTTGCTGGAGAGCGAGCTGTTTGGCCATGTTCGCGGCGCGTTCACCGACGCGCGCGCGGACCGCCCGGGGCTGTTTTTGAAGGCTGGGCAAGGCACGCTGTTCTTGGATGAAATTGGGGATTTGCCGCAGCCCGTGCAGGTGAAGTTGCTGCGTTCGTTGCAAGAGCGCAGTGTGCGCCCGGTGGGCAGCGATCAGGACGTGCCCTTCGAGGCGCGCATCGTCGCGGCGACGCATCAAGATTTGGAAGCCGCGGTGAGCAGTGGTCGCTTTCGACAAGACTTGTTCTATCGCATCAACGTGATCGAGATCCCGCTGCCTCCGCTGCGCGCCCGGGGCAGTGATGTGTTGCTCCTGACACAGCACTTCCTGACGCGCTTTGCGGCGCGGCGCGAGCGCGGCTCCGTGAAGTTGTCCTCGGCAGCGGCGGAGTCGCTGCTGCGTTACGATTGGCCTGGCAACGTCCGCGAGCTCGAAAATACCGTCGAGCGCGCGTTGGCATTGTCTCGCACGGCCGAGATCGAAGTCGACGATTTGCCCGAGAGGGTGCGTCGCGCGAGCGTCGGTAAGGTGATTATCGCGACCGAAGAGCCGAACGATCTGGTGTCGCTCGAAGAGGTCGAGCGGCGATATATCTTGAGGGTGATGGAGGTGGTCTCGGGTAACAAGTCGTTGGCGGCGGACATCCTGGGTCTGGATCGCAGCACCTTGTATCGGAAGCTCGAGCGCTACTCGGGCGTGGTCAAAACCAAGCCGAATCCCGAGCAGGCATGAGGCTTACGTGGAAGCTCACGCTGGCCATCGCGCTCGGTATCGTGTCCGTGCTCACGTTGAGCGCGTGGCTACGCATCCGAGCGGACGCAGATGCCTACCATCGAGACATGCTCCGCGATCACTACGTCGTTGGGCGCGGGCTCGCCACCGCGGTCGAGCTGCTCTGGGCGCGTGAAGGCGAAGAGCGCGCGCTCGAACTCGTGCGCCTCGTCAATGATCGCGAAAATCGCATTGGCATTCGTTGGGTTTGGCCGGATGAAGAGAGCGGCCCAAACGCGCCGCGTTCACGCGCTGGCTTGCCCGGACCGCGCGAGGCCGTGCGTTCGAGTGAAGTGCAACCGGAGGGAGAGGCGAGTTACATCGTCACTTACGTTCCCGTGCGCTTGCATGCCGCGCGCGACGGCGCGATCGAATTGTCCGAGTCATCGGCGGACGAACGTGAGCTGGTGCGGGCCGCGTTGTTGCGCTCAGCGGGGACCACGTTCCTGCTAATCGTGATTTCTTCGGCTCTGATCTTGTTGTTCGGCGTGGTCTTCGTGGCCCGGCCGATGAAGCTGCTGGTGCAGAAGGCAAACTCCATCGGCGCAGGAGACTTGGATTCCCCGCTGGTGGTGACGCAAAAAGACGAAATCTACGACCTCGCGGCTGCCATGAACACGATGTGCGAGCGGCTAAAGGCCGCGCGCGACGAAACGCGGCGCGAGGCCGAAGCCAAAGACTTGGCGGTCGAGCAGCTGCGTCACGCCGACCGCCTGCGCACGATCGGCGAGCTGTCCACGGGGCTCGCGCACGAGCTCGGAGCGCCGCTGAACGTGGTGCGCGTACGCGCGGCCATGATCGGCAGCGGCGAGGTTTCGGAGAGTCGCATGCGCGAGCTCGGTACGCTGATCGTCGAGCAAGCCGATCGCGTTTCGGCCATCATCCGCCAATTGTTGGACTTTGCGCGCCGGGAAGCGCCGCAGCGTCGTTCGGTCGACCTGCGGGCGGTGCTCCGTGACGCGGTGTTGTTGGTCTCGCCGCTCGCAGAGAGCACCGGCGTCACCTTGGAAATAGCAGGCAAAGGTGAGCGCGTTTCGGCGCTGGTCGATCCGGCTCAGTTCCAGCAAGCGGTGGCAAATATTTTGCTGAACGCAATTCATGCCAGCGATCGCGGCAGCGTCGTGAGCGTGCTCGTACGCGCTCAACCAACGCCGACGATTGAAGTTCGCGATTGCGGAAAGGGCATCGCTCCCGAGCATTTGCCGCACATTTTCGAGCCCTTCTTCACCACGAAGGCAGCAGGTGTAGGCACCGGACTCGGGCTGTCGGTGACACTCGGGATCATCGAAGAGCACGGCGGAACCGTACGCGTCGAGAGCTCTGTCGGTGTGGGCACCACATTCATCATCGAGCTTTGGCCGAGCGAAGCGTCGCAGTCTCCGACAGCGCGGGATTTTGCGGCAGTGCCTGCGTCTGTGCCTCGCCCGTAATCGCGGTCACTTTCGCCCGTCGTCTGCGCGAGCGGCTATGGCATGGCACATGCTCTAGCGATGGATACGCCATGGCTAGCTCTCGTTCGGTGTTCGGCGCGATGTGCGCAGTCGTGCTCGCCAGCTCGGCGGTGTGGGCATCGATGCGGAGCGGTGGTACGAATCCCTTGTCGGGCCTCTCTTCGAACGCCATCGAGGATAAAGCGCTGCGCTGGCAATCGCTGCAAATCGAAGCCGCCGAGCCTGCCGAACCGCGTTGGAGCGATGCTTTCGACGGCATACTGAAGCTCGATGAAGGCAAGGCGGCGCGCGTCGGCGTACCGCTGTCAGGGCGTGTGGTGCGCGTGTACGCCGAGCTCGGCTCCGAAGTAAAAAAGGGCGAACCGCTGTTTTCCGTCGCTAGCCCGGATCTCGCGAGCCTCGGCGCGGAGCGGCGCCAAGCGATGCTCTCGTTGGAAGGCGCGGAGACGACGCTCGCGCGCGTCGAGGCGCTCGTCGCCGCGCGAGCATTGCCGGAGCGCGAGCTGGCTGAAGCCACGTTGAGGCGTAGGCAAGCCGAGCTCTCGCTGCGGATGGCGCAGAGTCGGCAAGAGAGCCTGCAAGTGCGCGTCGATTCAGCCTCGCAATTCACGGTCGTCGCGCCGCGTACCGGGCGTGTCGTGGAGAAGCGCATCTTGGTCGGGCAACAGTTGAGCGCGCGCGGTGAGCAAACGTTGCTCACGATCGCCGAGCTCTCGTCTTTGTGGTTGAACGCCGAGCTGTTTCAACCGGACGTACACGGTATTTCGCCGGGCACCGCGGTGCGTATCTCGGTTCCCGCGCTGCCCGCGCTGAACATCGAAGCAGAAGTGGACGCGGTTTCGTCGGTCGTCGACCCTGAGCGACGCAGCGTGCCAGTGCGCGTTCGCATCGACAACACGGAACGCAAATTGAAGGTCAACATGCTGGCGAAGGCGCGCTTTCTGGCTACTCCGCCCATGGGCAGCGTGAGCGTCGGCTCGAGCGCCGTTCGCAGCAATGGCAATCGGGATTATGTGTACGTGCGCAACACCGACGGCGACTTCGAGCGTCGCTGGGTGACGCCGGGCGCAATCGTCGCGGGGCGCGCGCTGATTCGCGAAGGTGTCGCAGCGGGGGAGGAGATTGCTATCCGGGGTACGACGTTGCTGGACAATCGGCTCGCGTTGTAGCCGCTGTGAGCGGGCGGACGGGGCCGTGGCCCCATCTGACGGGCGCTCGGGGGGGACGTGCTTTTTTCGCAACTGCGAAAGCTGGCGACCGAATCCCTTCGCATGAAAACGACAGCTAGAGTTTTAGCGCTGGTAGGGAGTGGGTTGCTCGGCATCTTCAGTGTGGGGTGTGGCTCTACCGTGCGCGAGCCGGGCACTGATGGTGCAAAAGGAGGTGCGGGCAGCGTTGCTGGGTCGGGCGGCTCGTCATCGGCATCCATCGCAGAAAATGCGGGCGGAACCGCGTCAGAGCCAACGGACGACGACGCTGCGGGTTCAGCCGGTGCAAAGGGTGACTCGAGCAAAGACCCGACGGACGCATGTGGTGAGTACGCGCGCGCCGTGTGCCACAAAATCGCTGCGTGCAATGCCTGGGTCATCTCGTCATACTTCGAAAGCGAGGCTGCCTGTGTGAAACGTTACACGGAGGCCGTGGGGTGCGTGGGGTCCTTCGCCTTGCGTGGGACTAGCCGAACCGTCGCGCAGCTCGAGGCGTGTACGGTGGCGACGAATCGCAGCACTTGCGCGGAGTGGCTGGATGAGGATGCGACCGCGCTCGCGTCCTGCACTGCCGAGCCCGGATCGCTCTCCAATGGGGCGGCTTGCGGCAGCGATGCCCAATGCCAAAGCGGTCACTGTCGCTCCGCTGACGATTGCGGGGTTTGCGGCCCAGCGCCGGGGCCAGGTGACGCGTGTAGCGGCGCTGATGCCTGCGCTCCGGGCTTCGGTTGTACGAACGGAGTCTGCGCGCGCGTGAAGCAAGCGGGTGACGCTTGCGACAGCAGAGCCGATTGCCCAAACTCGCTAACTTGCAATGCGGGTCGATGTGCAGCTGCGAAAGGCGCGGGAGAGACTTGCACTGACGATGCCTGCGATGGCCATGCCGGTGTGAACTGCGTGAATGACGTTTGTCGTACCACGCAATACGCGGCTCCGGGTCAACCCTGCGATCTGGCGAATGGCGTGGACTGCGCGGCGGGCGGGTTTTGTCGTCTCTCGGCTTCGGGTTTGCAGGGGACGTGCGTTGCCCCGGCGAAGGACGGCGAATCGTGCGACGACCAAGAGGGGCCGAGGTGTTTGCTCTGGGCGAGTTGCACGGGGGGATATTGTAAGGTGGCAGATGCGGCCGCCTGTCGTTGAGGAGAGCGTGATTCCGCTGCTGGAGTGCGGGCTCGTCGCGGCGCGTGAGTTGTTCTGGAGCACCACTGAGGAGCGTTGGCTCGACGGGACGCTCACAATTCGATCTGCGAACCAATCTCCATCACTCGGCTCGGCGGGATCCCAAAGAACGCAGTTGCGGGCTCCGCGTTGCGAGTGAGGAAGGCGAATAGGCGTTCACGCCAGAGGTTCATTTCGGAGTGCTTGGTTGCGAGCACGGTTTCACGGCCGAGGAAAAACGTGACGAACTCCAGCGAGTAGCTGTTGAACTCGGCGCGCCTGAGCAGTTCGGGGACGTTTGGGGTCTCCATGAAGCCGTAGCGGGCGACGGCGCGCCAGAAACCGTATTTCAGCTCTTCGATCTTCACTCGTTCGGAGTCGGACACGCGTGACACTTTTTCGGTGACGATGGTCAAGAGCAGCACGCGCTCGTGCACGGCGCGCATGTGCAAAAAGCCTTGGAGTAGCGCTGGCGGCGTGCCGATGGAATTGCCCGTCAGATAGACTGCGGTGCCCGGCACGCGCGCGGGCCGCTCGACGCGCATCAGTTCGTAAAGGTCTTCGAGCGGGACAGTGCTGTCTTGCACCTTCTTGAAGAGGATTTGGCGGCCGCGTCGCCAGGTGGTGAAGATGGTGTACATGAACGCGCCGACGGTGAGCGGGAACCAGCCGCCGTGCGCGACCTTCGTCAAATTCGAGCTTAGGAACGTCAGCTCGACGCACAAAAGCGGAATCGTCACCGCCAACGCCGGCAATCTGCCCCAGTGCCACTGGGCGCGTGCGACGACGTAGGCGAGCAGCGTCGTGATGGTCATGTCGAGCGTCACCGCGACGCCGTATGCGGCCGCGAGCCCGCTCGAGCTGCCAAAGCCCCACACCGCGAGCACCGCGGAAATCATCAACAACCAATTCACGATTGGTACGTAAATTTGGCCGATTTGTTGATCCGAGGTGTGCTGGATGCGCACGCGCGGCAAAAAGCCGAGCATCAATGCCTGGCGCGTGACCGAGAATGCACCGCTGATCAGCGCTTGCGAGGCGATGATGGTCGCGAGCGTCGATAGCACGACGATTGGGTAGAGACCCCACGACGGCACCATCTTGTAGAACGGACTCGAAATCGCTTCCGGATCGCCGAGCAACAAGGCGCCTTGCCCGAAGTAATTCAAGAGCAGGCCGGGCAAGGCAACCGTGAACCACGCCGTGCGGATCGGACGCGCGCCAAAGTGGCCCATGTCCGCGTACAGTGCCTCGCCGCCCGTTACGACCAAGAACACCGAGCCGAGCACCAAGAAGCCCAGGTGCCCATTGCGCATGAAGAAGCCCACCGCGTGCACCGGATTGACCGCGAACACGATGTTCGGATGCTTGAGGATGTTGGCCACGCCCAGGGCCGCGAGCGTGAAGAACCAGAGCAACATCACTGGACCGAACACCGCGCCAACGCTGCCCGTGCCCCGCCGTTGAGCCGAAAATAGCAGCACCAGGATGACACTCGCGATCGGCAAAATCAGCGGCTCGAACGCGGGCGTTGCCACCTTGAGGCCCTCGATCGCGCTGAGCACCGAAATCGCAGGCGTGATGATGCCGTCGCCAAACAAGAGCGACGCGCCGAAGAGTCCGAACGCGAGCGCCGCGGCGTGAGCCTTCGGGCGCAGCGGCTTGGTGGTGGCTAGCGCGGTCAACGCGAGAATTCCGCCCTCTCCTTGATTGTCCGCTTTGAGCACGTAGGCCACGTACTTGAGCGAGATCACGGTCATCAGCGCCCAAAAGACCAACGACACGATGCCGAACACGTTTTCCGGCGCGGTCGATACGCCGTGCGCTCGGCTCAAACACTCACGCACTGCATACAGTGGGCTCGTGCCGATATCGCCGAACACCACGCCGAGTGACGCCAGCGCCAAGGTGAGTAGCTGTCGTTGTCCGCCGTGGGCGCCGTGTCCAGCGTCCTTGGCTTTCGCCAGCACATCGGCCGTCGGGGCATCACTCATCGCGTTCAGCTCTATCGCACCCCCGACGCGCTGAACATCCCCAGCCGCAGATCAGCGTGATTTGCAGAGCTGGGCGCAAGTGCGCCACAGCTCGCTGCTGTACCTTCGCAGTTGTTTTGTTGATGGTCACAGGTAGCGCCGCAGTTCGGCATAGCCTTCGGCGGCGCGTGTCGCTAGGCCGTCGCGCCCGCGGAGTTCGCCGCTGAGCCGCGCGCTCACGACGACTCACTACTTGCTACCGTTGCCTTGCGAATGCGCTACATGTGCGGCCCATGACCATCGCCGTCGTCGCCGAGAAACCCTCCGTCGGGCGCGATCTCGCGCTCGCCCTGGGCGCGACGCGGCGTGGTGACGGGACGCTTTCGGGTAACGGCTACGTCGTCACGTGGGCGATTGGGCATTTGGTCGGCTTGGCGGAGCCGGAGGGGATCCGGCCGGAGTGGAAGCGCTGGCGCCGCGACGACCTGCCGATGTTGCCGGAGCAATGGCCGTTGAACGTGTTCGCGGCCACGCGCCCGCAGTTCGAGATCGTGCGCAAAGTGCTCAACGCGCCCGATATCGAATCCGTGATTTGCGCGACCGACGCGGGGCGTGAGGGTGAGCTGATCTTTCGGCTGATTTACCAGGCCACGCAGTGTCGCCGTCCGGTGCAACGGCTGTGGATCTCTTCGCTGACCGAGGGTGCGATTCGCGAGGGCTTCCGCCGCTTGCGCCCAGCGCGTGAATACGACGACCTCGCGGACGCCGCGCTCGGTCGGAGTCGCGCGGACTGGCTCGTGGGGATGAACCTATCGCGCGCGTACGGCCTTTCGCTCGACGCGCCGCTTTCCGTCGGCCGCGTGCAAACACCTACGCTGGCGATGCTCGTCGAACGAGAGCTCGCCATCCGCGACTTCGTCCCGGAGCCGTACCTCGAGGTGGTCGCCAACTTTGCCCCACGTGAAGGGCAAAAGTATCGCGGGACGTGGTTCAAACCTGGCAAGGACATCGCGCACCCGCAACGTTTGCCGGCCACGGGTGAAGAAGCGCAGAAAGTCGTCGAGCGCGCTTTGGTCGGCCAAGCGCGCATCGAGAGCGTGCGCTCGCAGACCAAACGGCTACCGCCGCCGCTACTCTATGACTTGACCGAACTGCAAAGGCACCTCAATCGATTGTACGGCTTTTCCGCGCAACGAAGCCTCGATGCGGCGCAGTCGCTGTATGAAAAGCACAAGCTGCTGAGCTACCCGCGCACGGACAGTCGCCACCTGTCGACGGACGTCGCCAAAGGCTTGCCCGAGGTCGTCAAAGCGATTGCGGCACCGTATCGAGCCCTGCTCGCGGATGGCACCGGTGTGCGACCGCTCCCACGTCGCTTCGTCGACGACGGCCAAGTGCGCGATCATCACGCGATCATCCCAACGGCGATCTCCGCAACAGGGCTCGCCCTCAGCGCCGACGAACGAAGGGTCTACGAGTTGGTCTGTCGCCGGCTCTTGCAGGCGTGGCATCAAGACTTCATTTGGGCCACGACCGAAGTGATCACCGAGGTGCATCAGCGAACTGCGGGCGATCCTGTCGATAGCTATCGCAGCCTCGGCACCGCGATCGAGCAACAAGGCTGGAAAGTCCTGGATTTGGGTGAAGCCAAACCGCCTCGCGACAACAAGGGCAGCTCGGCGAGCGCGGACTCCAAAGAGCGTGAAGCCAGCGAGAGTCTGTTGCCCCCTGGGCTCGAGCGCGGGCAAACGCCTCGCGTGCTCGATGCGAAGGCGGTGCCCAAGACCACTCGGCCGCCGCCACCGCTCAACGACGCGACTCTGCTCACCGCGATGGAGACCGCAGGCAAAACGATCGACGAAAAGGAACTCTCCGAGGCGATGAAAGACAGTGGTCTCGGCACCCCGGCCACACGCGCCAACATCATCGAGACGCTGATCACTCGCGGCTATGTGCGGCGTGACGGAAAGGCATTGCACGCAACCCAGCGCGGCGAGGGGCTGATCGCCGTCGTCGATGATGAGGTGAAAAGCGCGGCAATGACCGGCGCTTGGGAAGCGCGACTCCAGGCGATCGCGCGAGGCACCGGCGCACTGCCAGAATTCATGCGCCAAATCGAGGACTACGTGACTGCGGTCGTGGGGCGAGTTCCGCGCTCGCTCCCGCCGCTCGCAGGGGACTCTGGCGAAGGTGCGAATTCGCGTGAGCGTACTCGGCCTGCGCATCCCGCGGTTGCGCCCACGCGCTCTACGGTCGCGTCCACGCGCTCTACGGTTGCGTCCACGCGCTCTACGGTTGCGCCTCCCGGCACGACGAAGACAGCGCGAGCGAAAGCGGCGGCGGCTGATTCCTCGACCAGCAAGCCCGCAACTGGAATTCAGCCTGCGCTTGCGCGGTCGACGGTGGAAGCTCCCCGCGAGCCGCGCACGCCGTCCGTGCCGCGCTCCGGGGATCTGCAAACGCTGCTGCGCGATCGCTTCGGTTTCGACTCATTTCGTCCGCATCAACGAGCGGTGTGCGAAGCCGCCGCTGCCGGTGAAGACGTGCTGTTGGTGATGCCCACGGGAGCGGGAAAGTCCCTGTGCTATCAGTTGCCCGGCCTGGCGCGCGGCGGCACGACGCTGGTCATCAGTCCGCTGATTGCGTTGATGGAAGACCAAGTGACCCGGTTGCAAGCGCTCGGCCTGCGAGCGGAGCGAATTCATTCCGGTCGTCCACGGCTCGAGTCGCGTCAGGTGTGCGCGGACTATCTCGCTGGCAAGCTCGACTATCTGTTCATTGCGCCGGAGCGGCTCGGGGTCGCAGGATTCCCCGAGTTGCTCGCGCGTCGTCCGCTCGGACTGATCGCGATTGACGAAGCGCACTGCATCTCGCAGTGGGGGCACGACTTTCGTCCCGACTACCGCTTGCTCGGCCAACGCTTACCGCAATTGCGTCCCGCGCCGGTCGTCGCGCTGACAGCGACTGCGACGCCGACGGTGCAGCGAGATATCGCCGTGCAGCTCGGCTTGGGCGCGCGAGCGCGGCTGTTCATTCACGGGTTTCGCCGGCACAATTTGGCGCTGGAAGCGCTCGAAGTACCGCCCAAAGACCGCCCCGGTCGCGCGCTGCAGTGGCTGTCTGGTGCTGGCCGATTGCCAGCGATCGTCTACGCCCCGACGCGCAAAATCGCAGAGAACGCAGCCGCGCTGCTCTCGACCGCGCACCGAGCGAAGCCGTATCACGCGGGGCTACCGGCTGAAGAGCGAGAGCGAGTGCAAGCCGATTTCTTGGCGGGCAAACTCGATGTCGTGGTGGCGACGATTGCATTCGGCATGGGCGTCGACAAGGCGGACATCCGCACGGTGCTACATCTTGCGCTGCCCGGCAGCGTCGAATCGTACTACCAGGAGATTGGTCGCGCGGGCCGTGATGGTAAACCGTCGCGCACGGTGCTGATGCATCACTTCAGCGACCGCAAGACGCACGATTTCTTTCTGCAACGCGACTATCCCGAGGCTACCGTACTCGAGAAGCTGTTCAAGTCACTCAAGCCGGCGCCGGTGAACGGAGCCACGTTGCGCAAGAAGTCGCGCGTGCCCAAGGCCGACTTCGACAAGGCTCTAGAGAAATTGTGGATCCATGGCGGCGTGGCCGGCTGGGCGGAAGAACAACTCGTGCGCGGACACGACGAGTGGCGCGCTCCTTACGCCGCCCAGCGAGCGCTGCGAGTCGAACAACTCGAGCTCGTTGCGCGGTTTGCCCAAGGGCAAACCTGCCGCATGATCTCGCTCGTACGTCACTTCGGTGATGCTGAAGATTCTGGCGCACCCTGCGGTAGTTGCGATGTCTGTGCACCGAACGCACGCATCGCCGGTAGCTCGCTGGGGCCTCTGCCGAGGCTCAGTCCCAAACTCGGCAACGGCAGCAAGAGTGGCAAAAAGGCTGGCAAGCGTCGCACTCGCAAAGCGGCGCGCGGCACGGTCGTAACATTGCCCGAAAGCGGTGAAAGTGCAGGCCTTGTTGCAACACTCCGCGCCTGGCGTCTGAGTGAAGCCCAACGAAAGCGCGTTCCGGCGTTCCGCATTTTGACCAACCGCGCTTTGGTAGCCATCGCCGAGGCGCGACCGAAGAGCACTGAGGCCTTGCGCAACGTTCAAGGCGTCGGAACCAAGTTGATCCAAACCTACAGCGCGGCGCTCGTTCAGATTTGCACGCGCGGCTGATTTTCAGCGTTCACTGTGCTAAATGCTCTCGTGGCAGGGCATGGCGCAGAAAGCACTGTCCATAGGGCACGCCGAAGCAGTCACGCGACGCAGCGTGCTCGTAGATGGGTCGCAGTGTTTTCGGACTAGCAAGTTTACCCAAGTCATCACTCGGCTCGGCCCCGGCTCAGTGCTCGTGACTGGCATTGGCTACAACAGCGGAGAATGTGCGCCGTTGGTCACGGCTGAGCTGTCGCGCGCCATGCCGGCAGGCGGCAAATTGAGCGCGTTCGTCAACCTGTCCGGCCAAACGGGACAAGCAAGCATCGCCCGTGAGTGGTGGGCCACTTGGTCGAAACAGAACCGAGAGCAGCTCACCACGACCCACATGTTCATCCGCAGCAAGATGATGGACATGGCCGTCTCGGTATTGGTCATGATTATCGGCAGCGAGATGATCCGTACGCACTCCAATCGGACGACGTTCGAGGCTGCCATCGCCGAACGCGTGCGTGGCTTCCGCGCGCTACCGGCGTATGCGGACCTGCCACCGTTGCTCGAGTAAAGTTCGACAGCCAACAGACCCGGTAGGGTGAGGCAAAATCGCGGCCTGCGTCGCGATCGTCGAAGGCTTAACTCGCACCTTCCTTCGGCCGTTGGCCGCTGGGTGTCAGCCTCGCTGTGGACATTCGAACTACATCAATAAGCGCGGTCGCAACGACTCCGACTCTCAGCTTTGCCCCATTGTGAAATTACTCGTTGCCGTGGAAGATGTTCGTTTCGAACGGTAGTCCGTTCGTTGCCGCGATGGCTGCGTGCGGCGTGAGCTTAAAGGGAAACAGATGCGATCTACTCGATTGAAGACGTGCCTGCGCGGTGCGACCGCGCTCTTGTTTTTGGCGCTGTCGAGCTCTGCAAAGGCAGAGGGTTTGGCGCTCAATCGTTTCGATCCGGCCCCTGCGGGTGACCGGATGTTCGGCGTCCCTTCACCCTATGCGGCGGGGCACGTAACGCCGCACGTGATGCTGCTCGCGGACTATGCTCACAATCCGCTCAAGCTCTACTCCGTCCCGACCGACTCGGATCAGGGCTCGATCGTCAAGCATCAGCTGTATTTGCACCTGAACGCGAGCCTCGCGCTTTGGAATCGCCTCAACCTCGACGTCAGCGCGCCGCTCGCCGTGTACCAGAGCGGCGACGACCCGACTGCCGGCGGCCAAACGTTTCCGTCGCCTACCTCGGCGCAGCTCGGCGATCTGCGCTTCGGTCTGCGTGTGCGCTTGCTGGGTGAGTATCACGACCCATTTCAACTCGCGCTGGGCGGCTACGTGTGGGTGCCGACAGGTGCGAAAGACTCGTACGTGAGTTCCGGGGAGGTGCGCGGGTTACCTCAGCTCATCATGGGCGGTCGTATCGACGAGCGCTTCGTGTGGTCCGTCGCCGCGGGGCCACAAATTCAGGGCAAGAGCTCGTTCGCCAACGTCGACCAAGGGACGATGTTCAAGTGGGGCGCGGGCTTCGGCTTTTTGTTGCTCGAGAACCGTCATCTGCAGATCGGCCCCGAGGCGTACGGCGCGCTCACGCTGCGTGACGTCGAAAAACACACCACCAACGCCGAAGTCCTACTCGACGTTCGTTATCGAATCGTCGACGACGTGGAGATTGCGGCAGGCGCCGGGCCCGGGCTGACGTCTGGTGTAGGCACGCCCGATCTGCGCGCGTTGCTTTCGCTGGCTTACACGCCCGAGCAAAAGAAGCCCGAGCCCGTCGTGACACCGGCCGCGCCTCCACCCCCGGCAGATCGCGATCACGACGGCATTCTCGACTCGGACGATGCGTGCCCCGACGTGAAAGGCGTAGCCGACGAAGACCCGAAGAAGAACGGCTGTCCGCCGCCCCCAGCGCCGGTCGACACCGATGGCGATGGTATCTTCGATCCCGATGACGCCTGCGTCGACGTGAAGGGCGTGGCCAACGAGGATCCGAAGAAGAACGGCTGTCCGCCGCCGAAGGACACGGACGGTGACGGCATTTTCGATCCGGATGACGCGTGCCCGGCCGAGAAGGGTCCAGCAGACGACGACAAGACCAAGAACGGCTGTCCCAAGTCGGTGCGCGTGGTCGAAAATGAGATTGTGATCTTGGAACAGGTGCAGTTCGACACCGGCAAGGCCACAATCAAGAAGGCGAGCAGCGAGCTGCTCAACGAAGTCGCGCAAGTGCTGTCGCAACACCCCGAGATGCTCAAGGTCGAAGTTCAAGGCCACACCGACAATCGCGGCTCGGCCGCCTTGAACAAGAAGCTCTCGCAAGCGCGCGCTGACGCAGTGAAGAAAGCCATGGTGGAGCGCGGTGTGAGCGCTGATCGGCTGGTCACGAAGGGCTACGGGCCAGACAAGCCCATCGACGAAAACGGCACTGAAGAGGGTCGCCAGAGGAACCGCCGCGTGCAGTTCGTGATCCTCGAGAAGCAGCCGAAGGAGTCTCAGTAATATGCATATTTCTAGCTTTTTTTCGGGTTACAAGCGTCTCGGGTTCGCGTTGTCGTTGCTGCTGGGCGCATGTACGCCCGGCACGGGGCCTTCGGATGAGCCAGTCGGCAACGCGCAAGAAGCGGTGTTCACGAATGGCGATTTCGAGACCGGAACGGCGGGCAACGCACCGCCAGCGCCGTGGGTCGTCAGCACGTACCTGAACAAGATGGACGTGGGCATCACGGTGCAAAATCCTCAGACGCGCGCCGGTTTGAATTTGCAGAGCGGCGGTACGGCATTGACCGTGATCATGTCCGGTACGAATCAGTCGGACCCAGACATGGGAGCCACCGCGTCACTTCGCTATTGCCGCTATGGCACGAAGTGCGTGGTGGTCAACCATCAGAGCAGTACCAATTGGGGACATGGTCGCAACATCAATGGCATGACCCAAACCATGACCATCGGCGCGGGGGACGTCGACCCGGTAGACAATCAAATCCACGTCCGTTTTGCGATCGCGCCGGTGCTACAGAATCCAGGCCATCCTGAAAATCAGCAGCCCTACTATTTCGCGCAGCTGACCAACGTCACCAAGGGCACGATTCTCTACACCGACTTCAATTTGAGCGCGCAGGCCGGCGTGCCTTGGAAGACCGTCGGCACTGGCACCGATGAGATCGACTATATCGATTGGTCACTCGTCGACGTCGCGCCTGGTCCGACTAAGATCGCCCAAGGCGACAGCGTGATGCTCGAGATCATCGCCGCGGGTTGCTCGCAGGGCGGGCACTTCGGCGAGGTTTACGTCGACGGTGTTGGCTCGACCATTCCTGGCTTGTTCGTCAGCGGCGCGGGGCCAGCTCAAGCGAACCCCGGCAGCGTAGTCACCTACAACATGACGTACAAGAACGGCTCGAGCGCACCCGAGACGAACTTGGTCATCAATTTCACGACTCCGCCGAACACGACCTTCCAATCACTGACACCGCCGGCGAACGCGGTGTGCACGAAGCCGGCGGTCGGCGCCGCCGGAACCATCACTTGTACCATCGCGGGCCCGGTGGCCGCCGGGGCCAGTGACACCTTTCAGGTCGCGGTCAATCTCGCGGCGGCGGCGACCGGGTCACTCGTGTGCGGCTTGTACAACATCAAGTCCACTCAAGAAAATACGCTCAACGGTTCGAAGATCGTGACACAGATCGGCTGCGCGGCGGACGCGGATTGCGGCGCGAGTAAGTGGTGCAACATCAGCGGCAATCAGTGCACCGCGACGCTGACGAATGGCACGTCGATGCCGACGGACGGCCCGCACACCAATCCTTCCCTGAATGGCGTGTGCTCCACCGCTGCGGCGACATTGGTCTGCCAGAGCGCCGTCTGCGATACGACCGACGACAAGTGCGGCAAGTTGAACGGGAGTGGCACCTGCACCGTTGCAAACCAAGCGACCATCTGCCGCTCTGGCGTGTGTGACATCGACGGCCTGTGTGGCTACACCACCGATCACGGGCCGTGTACCAGCGCTAACGGCGCAACCGTCTGTCGCTCCGGTTCGTGTAGCGCGAACGGCCTATGCCAACCCTCGGGCGGCTGTAACGTGGATGCCGACTGTACCGGCGGCAAGTGGTGCAACGAATCCTCGCACACTTGTACGGTCAAGTTGACCAACGGCACGGCGCTCCCAACCGATATCCCACACACCAATCCAACTTTGGATGGCAAGTGCAGCACGGCTGCGGCGACGCTCGTCTGCCAGGCCGGTGTGTGCGAAACGACCGACAATAAGTGCGGCTATGACGTCAACGGGGGGCCGTGTTCGGTCGCGAACCAAGCCACGGTTTGCCGCTCCGGTAGCTGCAGCACCAACTTGCTCTGTCGACCGGCGGCCGGCTGTAACGTGGATGCCGACTGCTCGGCGAATCAGTGGTGCAACGAGGCGAGCCATGTCTGCACGGCGAAGCTCGCCAATGGCACGACGATCCCCAGCGATGCCCCGCATACGAACCCGATTTTGAATGGCACGTGCACCGCAGCAGCCGGAAGCTTGGTCTGCCAGGCCGCGGTCTGTGACGCGCTCGACGACAAGTGCGGCAAGTTGAACGGCAGCGGCTCGTGCACGGTGGCAAACCAAGCGACCGTCTGCCGCTCCGCTGTGTGCGACGCGGACGGCTCTTGTGGCTACGACACGAACCACGGCCCGTGTACCACCGCCAACGCAGGTACGGTGTGCCGCTCTGGGGTTTGCAGCAGCAACGGCTTGTGCCAACCCGCCGGCGGTTGCAACGTCGACGGCGACTGCACTGCCGGCAAGTGGTGCAACGAAACGAGCCACACCTGTAGCGTCAAGCTGACGAACGGAACTAACATTCCGACCGACGTTCCGCACGCCAACCCGACCTTGGATGGTACGTGCTCGACGCCAGCGGCCACGTTGGTCTGCCAATCACTCGTCTGCGATGCCGGCGACAATAAGTGCGGCTATGACAACGGCACTGGCCCGTGTACGACCGCGAGCGCCGCGACCGTCTGTCGAAGCGGTTCTTGCAGCGCGAACCTGAAGTGCCAACCGGCGGGCGGCTGCAACGTGGATGCGGACTGCACCAGCGGAAATTGGTGCAACGAAACGCTGCATGCCTGCACCCCCACGCTGGCCAACAACACGGCGATCCCGACTGATGCGCCGCACACCAACCCCACGCTCAACGGCGTCTGCAGCAGCGCAGCTAGCGCCCTCGTTTGCCAGAGTTCGGTGTGTGACCCGGCTGACGACAAGTGTGGCTACGATGTTGGCCATGGCCCGTGCACGACGGCGAATGCAGGCGTGGTCTGCCGTTCGGGTGCGTGTGGCGCCGATGGCAAGTGTCGCCCCGCAAACGGCTGCAATTTGGACGCGGACTGCGCGACCGGCAACTGGTGTGAGCTGAGCTCGCGCACCTGCAAGCCCACGCTCGCCAACGGCAAGCCGATTCCGACTGATGCGCCGCACACGAACCCGACGCTCGACGGCAACTGCGTGCCCGCCGCAGCTGCTTTGGTTTGCCAAAGCGCAGTCTGCGACTACGCAGACGACGAATGCGGCTACGCCGTCGGTCACGGCCCGTGCACGGCCGAAACTGGCGCCGTCGTGTGCCGCTCGGGCGTGTGCAGCGCGAATGGGCTGTGCCAACGCGCGGACGGCTGCAACGTCGACGCAGACTGCCCCGAGGGCAAGTGGTGCAGCGAAAGCACCGGCGCGTGTTTGCCGCGCCTCGGCAACGGCGCGGCCATTCCGACGGATACGCCTCACGTGGGTCCGACGCTCGACGGGACTTGCACCGACGCTGCGGCAACCTTGGTTTGTTTGAGCGGCGTATGTGACACGCGCGACGACGTCTGCGGTTACGCGACCGTAATCGGGCCCTGCACGGTAGCCGACGAGAGTAGCGTCTGCCGCACGGGGCATTGCGGAACCACCGGCGGTGCCGAAGGCACGTGTGTGGATTGCAGTGACGACGCGCATTGCTCGGGTGCCACCCCGGTCTGTAACGTGAAGAAGGGCAGCTGCGTGGAGTGCACTTCCGCCGACAGCTGCAGCGGAAAGACACCCATCTGTGATCTGGAGCACTCACTGTGCGTGAAGTGCAACGGAGACAAGGGCTCGAACGCCAGCAACCCGTGCATGAGCAGCGCTGCGCCGCTCTGTGCTCTGGCGGGTTCCGGGCAGGGCAGCTGCGGAAAGTGCAGCAAGGATGCGGACTGCGAGGGACACGTCGGCAACATTTGCGACACCGCGAGCGGCCTGTGCAAGACCGGTTGCAACATCGACGCCGACTGCTCCACGAGTGACTGGTGCAACGACGACGAGCACACCTGCACGCCCAAGCTACCGAACGGCACGCCGCTGCCGAACGCTCCGGACAGAGTGACCAAGTGCACCGCGGACGTGGGTAGCGCGGTCTGCCAGTCTGGAGCTTGCGATCCGGCCGACGACAGTTGCGGCTTGGCTCTGGGTGACGGTCCTTGCAGCAATGTGGACCAATGCCGCGAGGGCTCGTGCAACTCCGAAACTGGGCTCTGCCAAAGTGGTTGCACCAGTAACGCTGATTGCTCGACGAACGAGTTCTGCCGAGTCGGCACGGGCGCCTGCATCGAGCTTTTGCCGGTCGGACAGCAATGCGAAAGCGACAATCAGTGTAGGTCCCACGACTGCACGGACAAGGTGTGCAGCAGCATGATCGCTTCAGGCGCCGGTGTGGCTTGCGCGACGCGGCGCGTCGGCGGCTCGGGCTCCGACTCGGGTGCCGGACTGATCGTCGCGCTGCTCGGCGCTGCGGTGCTTGCGCGGCGAAAGTTCGCTAAGCGCTCGATGCGGGCTGCCGCGTAGGCGAGAGCCTCGCCAAGTTGCCGATCACCACGAATAACTCATTTTGGTCGAACGGTTTCCGCAAATGCATCTGAAATCCGGCCTCCAACGCGCGGCGCCGATCCTCGGCGTGCGCGTAGGCGGTCAGCGCAGCGGCCGGGATTGCGACCGAGCCCGGCCTGCTGCGGACGGTACGAATGAACGCGTAGCCGTCCTGTCCCGGCAAGCCCACGTCCGACAAGATGACGTCGATCGTTTGTCGGGCCAGCACTTCGAGCGCCAGCTCGGCGTTTGCGGCGCTGGTCACCTCGACGCCTGACTCTTCGAGAATTGCCGAGACGACTTCGCTCGAGTCGAAGTCGTCTTCGACCAAGAGCAGACGCAAACCACGCAGGCCGTGTTCGTCACTCATCTTGATCTGCCGCTGCGAAATCGGCGGCCCGCCCGCAGCGCGCGGCACGCTAGGCTCCGCAAGCGGCAGACTGACTATGAACGTCGCGCCCAGCCCGGATCCAGGGCTATCCACGCGGATTTCTCCGCCGTGGAGCTCGGCCAAATGCTTGCTAATCGCCAAGCCAAGGCCTAAGCCGCCGTGGCTGCGGCGAATCGAACCATCCTCCTGGGTAAAGGGCTGGAACAGGTGAGCCACGAATTCGCGCTTGATACCCGCGCCATCGTCCGCCACGGAGATCTCGATCTGTGAGCCGACGCGCGTGAGTTGCACGCGGACGTGCCCGCCTTTGGGCGTGAACTTCACCGCGTTGCCGGTCAGGTTCCAGATGATCTGCTGAACGCGCCCTGTGTCAGCCAGCAGCGTGCCGGCGCCGCGATCGATCTCTGCGCTCAGTTCGACGCCCTTGCCCTGCGCGGCTGGGCGCACGGCCTCGAGCGCCGCCTCGACCGCGTCCGCCGGATTCATCAAACTCGGTTCGATTCGCATTTTGCCCGAGATGATCCTCGAGACATCGAGCAGGTCATCGACCAAGCGCGCTTGAGCGACCGCATTGCGCTCCACGGAAGCCAGCGCCTTTTCACGCTGCTCTGCGCCGAGGCTGCCCGCGACCAACACGCGCGACCAGCCCAGGATGGCGTTCAGCGGGGTGCGGAGCTCGTGCGACACCGTGGCCAGAAATTCGTCCTTCATGCGTGCCGTGTGCAGCGCTTCTTCCTGCACCATCTTCTGATCGTGGATGTCGGTGCACGTCCCCATCCAGCTGAGCACACTGCCCTCGTTGTCGAGCAGCGCGACGGCGCGCGCCAGGAACCAGCGGTACTCGCCGTCCGCCCGTCGAAACTGCGTCTCCGTTTCGAACGGACGCTCGTTTTTCCGCGCCTCGGTCCAATCAGAATACACTTTCCCGACCGAGTCGGGATGAATGGCGTCTTGCCAACCTGGATCGCCCGGTTCCAGCGTGAGTCCCGTGTACTCCCGCCAGCGCCTGTTGCGGTAAGTGATGTCGCCGTTCGGGTTCGCGATCCAGCTCATCTGCGGCATGGTTTCGACCAGCGACCGAAACTGCTCTTCACTCATCGAGGCACGACGCTGGGCCTCGCGTTCGCGCTCGGCCAGACGCTCGTGCGCCTTCTCCAAAGCCAAGTGCGCTGCCTGCAGTTGTTGCCCGCGATCGTTCGACAGCCGCGCGGCTTCCGCGAGGCTCACTGCTTTGGGTACCATCGGAACGATCAACACCGCGGTCGCCACCGAGGCCGTCGCGGTGAGTACGCGCACGCCAGCGTCTGCCCAGTAAATCGGATGCCAGACAGTGATGATGTCGAAGAAGTGAGTGAGTCCGCAAGAAAGGATGAAAGTCCCGAATGCGAGATACACCCACGCAAATGGGATATTGCGAATCTTACGGACTAAGATTGCCAGCGTGGTCGCAATCGAAGCATATGCCACACCGATCAACAGATTGGCTGACACTTGAGTCCACACCATCTCTGCCGACCACAGGTAACAGTGCCCGTGCGGCATGAAGCCCAGGCCAAATAGTCGCTCCAGCCATTGCCACATTCCGCAAGCGTACGCGGCGTTCGAGTCTCGTGGAAGGGGCCACTGTAGGTCTCATGATATGACCTCTTCCACCCTTCGATATCGCCAGAACGCTGGCAACAGCGGGATGCAAAATGCCACGCAAACCACGCAAATCAAACCACCCCAACGGATGGAGCTGAATAGTCCGAGTCGCTCCGCCATGAAGCCGGCGCGCGCATTGCCCAGCAGCGGACCACTCATATAGGAAAGCTGCTCGATACCAGCCATTCTTCCGCGTAGTTCGGAGGGGATCGTCTCGTTCCAGATCGTCATGCGGAACAGCCCGCTCACCATGTCGGCTGCTCCTGCCAACGCCAAGCAGGCGAGAGCCGCCGGCAACGATGAAGCGTAGCCGAGCGCGATCACGGAGGCGCCCCAAAGCCCCGCGGCAATGACGACCGCGGCTCCGCGCCGGCGGACGTTGCGCGTCCAACCACTGGTCAGCGTGATTGCGAGCCCTCCGACGCTCATCGCAGAGTACAGGTAGCCGGTTGCGCCAGACCCACCCCAATGCGCCGCGAGCGCGGGAAATACGGCCATCGGCATCGCGAACGTCATGGCTACGAGATCGACGAGATACGTGCCGATGAGCTCGGGGCGGCTGGCCGCATACCTGAGCCCCTGGGCGATGCTCGATAACCCAGCCGGTGGTGCATTCTCGGCCGGCGGCATGGCTCGAATCGCCCAGATCGCAACGAGCGAACCCACGAAAGTGATGGCATCCACGCCGAACGTGTAGGAAAGGCCGAAGCTCGCGATGCAAACGCCCGCAAGAGCTGGACCCGCGATGGCTGCGCCGGTGTTGCGTAACGAACTGAGCGCCGAGACAGCTGGCAAATCCTCCAGGCTGACCAGCTTTTGAGTCAGGGACTCCAGGGCAGGACGATGAAAGCCGTTCACCGCCGACATTAGGCCAGCGACCACGAACAAGAGCACGACACTCGGGTGCGCAAACGTGCTGTTCAGCAACAGTGCTAGCGAACAAGCGCACAGCAGCGCCTCCGACCAAAGCAACAAGCGCCGTCGATCGATCGCGTCTGCGACCGCACCGCCCCAGAGTGAAGTCACGGCCAGCGGAATCAGCTGCACCGTTCCGACCATTCCAACCGCCCAGGATGACTGCGTGAGATCGTAGATTTGAACGGGCAGCGCAACGTAAGTCAGAAAGCTGCCGAAGCCGCTCACCAACTGCCCCAGGAAAACCAAGCGAAAGTCGCGATGCCGCCGGAGCGGCGAGAGATCGAGAAACATGAGTCGCGGAGCAGCCTAACGCCGCGTGAGCAAAGAAGTAAGGAGGAGACCAGGGCGCTGCCCTTTCTCGTGAATCTCGCCCTGACACTCGGGAGAGCCGCGCGCTAAATCACGACAGGTACTCGGCCGTGACTCGTAAATCGAACACACGAACTGTCGCGACGGAGCATCAATGACCAGCGCTGCACAATGGTCCTCCAGCATGTTCATGTAGCAACGATTGCCCACGAAGTGAGTGAGCTCATCGACGCGGTCACCGATTCGGGCATAGTCCTCGCCGGTGACTCGCACGTAGTCAGCAAGCTTGGAAAAGCAGCACGCGCCGCAGCCCAAACAGCCAGGCAAAATTTCTTCAGGCATCGACCGCCTGTCGGCGTGCGGAACGCCTGCGAACCCAGAAGCTGCCATCGCGCAAGGAGGACACGGTATCGGTCCGGAACCCCTCGGGCGCAAGACCTCGCAAAAAATGAAAATCGCACCGCGTGCGTGTCGATTTCGCGGCGCGCGGATCGTCGTGATCACAGAACCCGGGCCGACCTAGCTTGGAAATGCCCAGAAAATCTGAAGTTTTCCGCGAAGAATGGAGACGACGATGCGAAATACCACCCTCAAAACCTCGATCTACTGGCTGAGCACTGGGCTCTTGGGCCTCGACTTTTTGGTCGGTGGCGCCTTCCAAATCGCGCGGGCTCCTCAGGCGGTCGAGGGCTTTGCTCATCTTGGCTACCCCGCCTACTTCGTGACCTTGCTCGGAGTGTGGAAGATCCTCGGCGCGGTCGTGGTGCTGATGCCGGGCGCGCCGCGTTTGAAAGAATGGGCCTACGCCGGCATCTTCTTCGACGTGACCGCTGCAGTCGTGTCGGTGATCGCGGTCGGCGACGGCGTTGCGCCCGCCACACTCCCGTTCGTGTTCCTCGTGCTCACGCTCGTATCGTGGGCGTTGCGCCCGGCGAACCGTAACCTACGGTCTGCCCGCGAACCCGGTGTTGAACCGTCGAAGGTCGATGCAGCGACGCCGCTAAGTGCGGCGGCGTGAGCGCTCGACCCAGGGGGATAAAAAGACTCTGCGCTGAGACAGGCAAATGGGGCGTGACTCGTGAAGTTTGCAGCTGATTTACAGCCAGCCGCCGATGGTGAGGCGGCCAGCGATGGTGGTCTGTTTGGCGTCGCCCGTCAGATCGGTGTCGAGCGCCGGGCCGAAGCCGAGGAAAAAGTGTTTGACTGGGTGGAACATGACGGGAGCAAAAATATTCAGCGCTAGGTGGCTGCCGCTGGCGTTGGTTGCGGTCGTATCGACGGACGTGCTCGAGGTCGAATAGGAAAAACCGAGCTTGGGCCAGAACGAGAAGCGTTCGGAAAACGCGAAATTGTAGCCTGCGCGCGGGCCGATGGCGAACGTCGAGGTGTGGCCGCCGCTCATGCTGTTGCCGCTGATGCTCGTGTAGTCGAGCCCAATGAAGCCACCGACGGACACGTTGTTGACCACGAAGTAGTCGACCGCGGGGCGTAAGGTAACCTGTGTGGTCGAGCCGTCGATGCCGCTGGTCGACGTGTTCGAGATAGACAACCCCGCGTCGCTCGAAATCGTGAGCTGTCGCTTGTCCCCGAATACCCCCGAGGGTGAATTGGCTGCGACCTCTGGCAGCCGCGGGCGCTGGTCATTGACGTTGACCTCCCCCTTCGCGGTCAAATCAGAAGCCGCATCTGCAAACGCGAGTGACGTAAACAAGGTCGAGCCAAACACCAAGCACAAGCTGTAAAAATGCGCTCGAAGACATGAAGATTGCATTAAGGGGGACTCCGGGGTGGGGGACCGCGGGCTGCAATGCATGGGTTGTGCCGCCCTGCCCGGCTCGAGAAAGTTCGCCGCAGACGTCGCTCTGGCTCAGACTGCCGCCGTAGCAAAACGGCGCAGAGCGGCGCTTTGGCGCGCCGACAGGCGTGCGGCAAGGTGACGCATTTTACGGCGTGCTAGACGGACGTAGGTTCTCGCGGTGGTTCGCACATTGGTTCGGCTTTCGTTGTGTGTTTGTTTGTTCTCGCTGAGCGCTTTGGGCTGCGGTGACACGACCAGCGGCTCGGTCTCGAATCCGTCGACGTCGCGCAGCCCGACGCCGGGCTGTCGGGCACCCGTCGGCGTATCGAACTCACCGCACACCATCGACGAGACCGTCACGCTGATTAATGCGTTGCCCAAACCTCTGAGCTTGCCCTGTTTCTTGGAGTCCCTCGCGCGACCCCTCGAGATCAGCGCGACCAACAGTCTGTTCAGCGCTCAGCCTGCGCAAGGTCCGCGCAGTCCGCGGATTTTCTTGTTCCAAGATCCGGTCGTGCTTTCGATCGTGCCAGAGGGTGATGGGGCGCCGCTTCTGGAGTTCGGCGAGCAGCGTCCAGAGCTTCGCTCATTGAAAGCTGAAATTACCTTCCCGGTGACGACTCAGTTGGCACGAAGTGCGCCGTTCGACCACCTGCTGTTTGCGTCGCAGCTCACGACGTGCGGAGGCTGTCATGCGGGTGAGGTCCAAGAGTCCGAGATTTTGGGGGTTCGGACTTTCGTTTCGCTGGCGCTGCGACCGCGCCCGCAAGAGCTCGTGCCTGCGGCGTCGCTCAGCCACGAGCTCGAAATTTGCGATCGGGCGCGAGAACCGCAGCGCTGCGCGATGCTCGACGGGCTGATGGGTTGGGGGCCTGTGACGGAACGCGCGTTTCCTATCGAGATGTCGACGTTTGGCGGAGGCTGAGCGAGGCAGACTGCCTCGCCGCGAGCAGCTGCACGACGGACGCGATCGCGCGAAAGGCGCACGAACGCGCGCGCTCTCGAATCGAAGTTTCGGCACGAGTCCTGCAGTCAGCCGGTGGTGGTGCGTGGTTTCGGTTCATCGCGCGCGCTGTGCGCGTTGCTGCTCCTTTTATCGAGTGTCGTGTGTCCGCGAGTCGCGCTCGCGCAAGACGCACCGCAGATTCCTCCATTGATCCTCGCCAAGCCGAGCCTCTGGCACGAGGAGTGGCCAGCGTTTCGCGTTAGCGAAGGGGTGGCCGCGATCGCGGCTGGTTTGGCTTCGGCCGCGATCGTGATCGCGGGCCCCGTCGAGCAACCGCGCTGGCAAGGACCGATTTTGTTCGACGACGCCGTGCGCAACAGTCTGCGCGCGAGCGATGCCGAGGCGCGCCGGACCTATAAAGCCGTCGGTGACTGGACGTACCGTTTGGCTCCGCTCTTGCCGCTGGTAGACGTGTTCTTCGTCGCCGCAATTGGACACAAGGATTCGAAACTAGCTCTCAACTTGGGTGGGATACTCGCCGAGGCCTATAGTTACTCAGGCCTGCTTTCGGTCGTCTCGACCCAGCTCTCTGCCCGCAAGCGACCCTACGCGGACTGCACCGGAGGCGGTGAATGTGACACGCAATCCTTCTACAGCGGTCACTCCGCGATCGCTGCGACCAGCGCAGGCTTGATGTGCGCCAATCACACGCGCATCGCCTTGTACGGGAGCCCCGTGCTAGATATTGGTTCGTGTGTGCTTCTCTCGGTAAATGCGCTCGTGACGGCAACGTCGCGTATCGCAGCCGATCGTCACTATGCGACCGACGTCATCGTGGGCACCGGGTTCGGCTTTGCTTTTGGCTACGCCGTGCCCGTTTTGCTTCACTACTCGTATGGGACGAAGAAGGAGCGGTCGCTGGTTTTTTCGCCTGACCCGAGCTGCGGTGGCAATTGTATCTCGGTTCGCGGCGTATTCTAGCTCAATGGTTCGGCGTATTGTCGATCAGACAAAGCGTCGGCTCTTCGAGCTGCCACTTACTCACGCCGGCGCTCAGCTTTCGCAACCGTCCGCGCGCGACCACCGCCTGTCCATCAGCGGGTACGCTGCAGCACAAGGTTGAATCATCACCCGAGCACGTGAGGCCATGCAACGGGAGCGAGCCGGTGGGCTCACCGACGAGTACGATCTGCATCTCGAGCGAATGACAGCACGCGCCCGGCGCGCACTCGCCTGTGCCTGTCTTCTTGATCAGCGACAGACCGAGCGTACCGCTCACCTCGACCTCTTTACCGATGATGGCATCACCCTCGGTCACTACGTCGATCCACGGGCGCTGACTCACGTGTGCGTCGCACGTCGGAATGTCTTTGGGCTCTGGCGCACAAGCACGCTGAATTTTACAGTTCGCTTGCCAATCCTTCTTGTCACGTGACTTGCTCGGTTTGGCGGGTGCTCGGTGCTCGGCACGGAGTGCAGGCGGATCGGGATCGGGCAGCATTTCTGCGCTCTTGGGCACGCTGAACGCAGGATGCGTTTTGACTGACGCAGCGGGCTTCGGCTGAGCGGGCGCGCCATTCGACTCGCAGGCAAAACACAGCGCGGAGGCCGCGCCCAAGCACGCGAGCATTACCCAGCCGGGCGAGCGCGGCCTAGCGCGCTGTGCGCGCCGAACGCGGAGGACGAGGCACTTCATTGTTTGCATCCAAAAATAGTCGCCTGATTTCGCGCTGCAAGGTGTTTCGCGTTGCGGGCACGCGACAGACGGACAACGCTTTCTCCGTTCACGCGATGCCCTTCGACACAGACCACGTGCAAAGCCCGCTCACTGCATTTCACCCAGCCGTGGAGCGTTGGTTCGGCGAGCGCCTCGGTGAGCCGACCACCCCGCAACGCGAGGGTTGGCCGGCAATTCGCGCTGGAAAACACACGCTGATCGCGGCTCCGACCGGCTCGGGCAAGACGCTGGCCGCGTTTCTTTCCGCGATCGACGAATTGTTCTCACGTGGAGACGAGCTCGAAGAGCGCACGCAGGTTTTGTATATCTCGCCGCTCAAAGCGCTGGCCAGTGACATTCAGAAAAACTTGGAAGTGCCGCTCGCCGAGATCCGCGCGCTCGATCCGAGTTTGCCTGAGCTGCGCGTTTCGGTACGCACTGGCGACACCTTGGCGAAACATCGCGCGGCGATGACTAAGCGCCCGCCGCACATCTTGGTGACCACTCCGGAGTCGGTGTACATCCTGCTCACGAGCGAGGGTGGTCGGCAGATGTTGAGCTCGGTGCGGGCGGTGATCGTTGATGAGATCCACGCTTTGGCCCGCGACAAGCGTGGCTCGCATTTGGCCCTTTCGCTCGAGCGCCTCGAGGCGCTCACGGGTCAACCGTTGCAACGGATCGGACTTTCGGCGACACAAAAGCCGCTCGACGCGGTTGCTCGCTTCTTGGTCGGTGTGGGTCGCGAATGCGTGTTGGTTGATGCCGGCCATCTGCGGAACATCGACCTCGGTATCGAGGTTCCTCCATCGCCGCTGACGGCGGTCTGTTCGCACGAAGTCTGGGAAGAGATCTATCAAAGCATCGGCAGTCTGGTGCGGGAACATCGCACCACCCTGGTGTTCGTGAATACGCGCAAGATGGCCGAGCGCGTGGCCGCGCGTCTGGGCAACCTGCTGGGACAAGATGACGTGGCTTGTCATCACGGGAGTCTAGCGGCTGCGCGCCGCCATGACGCCGAGCAACGTCTGAAAGCAGGGCAACTCAAGGTGTTGGTTGCCACCGCTTCGCTCGAGCTTGGCATCGACATCGGCGACGTCGACTTGGTGATCCAGCTTGGCGCTTCGCGCTCGATCGCGACGCTCCTGCAGCGCGTGGGGCGGGCGGGCCACGGTGTCGCGCGCACACCGAAAGGGCGGATTTTCCCGCTCACTTTGGACGAGCTCGTCGAGGCGGCCGCGCTGGTTCGCAGTGTTCGCGACGGCCTGCTCGATCGCACGCCGCAACCGGGGCGACCGCTCGACATTCTGGCGCAACAGGTGGTCGCGGCCTGCGTGGCCGAGACTTGGGAGGAGGACGCGCTATTTCGAGCGCTCAGCCGTGCTTGGCCCTATCGCGACCTTTCGCGCAGTGAGTTCGACGAGGTCGTGAGACTTCACTTGGAAGGCCGCTGGGCGCTGTTGCATCGAGACGGCGTCGGAAAGCGGTTGCGTGCGACGCGCCGTGCGCGACTGACCGCGATTACTTCGGGCGGCGCGATCGCTGACAACGCCGACTACCAAGTCATTCTCGATCCGGAAGGCACCCTCGTCGGAACGTTGAACGAAGATTTCGCGATCGAGTCGAATGGCGGCGATATCTTCCAACTGGGGACCGCGTCGTGGCGGATCTTGCGTGTCAGCGGCGGTGTCGTGCGCGTTGCGGATGCCCAAGGTGCTCCCCCCACGATCCCTTTTTGGCTCGGTGAGGCGCCTGCGCGAACGCGCGAGCTCTCGCTCGAGATTTCCACGCTCCGTGAACGAGCGATTGCCGATTTTTCTCGGCTTTCTGATGATTTGGGCGAGCCTTGCGCGCGTCAAATCGCCGACTACGCCAACGCTGGCGCCCGCGCCCTCGGCGCAGTGCCCACGCAGCAACGGGTGATCTTGGAGCGCTTCTTCGATGAGAGCGGTGGCATGCAACTCGTGATTCATGCGCCCTTCGGCGGCCGCATCAATCGCGCGTGGGGTCTCGCGCTCAGAAAGCGATTCTGTCGCGGGTTTGGCTTCGAACTCCAAGCCGCCGCCAATGAGGAAGCGATCGTACTCTCGCTCGGTCCGCAGCACAGCTTCCCCTTGGAGGAAGTGTTCGACTATCTGCACCCGGAAACCGCGCGCGACCTTTTGGTTCAAGCGCTGTTGCCCGCGCCGATGTTCAAGACCCGCTGGCGCTGGAATGTATCGCGCGCGCTGCTCGTCGAGCGTATGCGCGGCGGCAAGCGGACGCCGCCACCTTTGGTACGGATGCGGGCTGATGACCTTCTCGCCGCGAGCTTTCCCGCAGCCGTCGCCTGCGGAGAAACCCTCCCGCCAGGGGACATCGAAGTTCCCATGGATCACCCGCTGGTGCGTCAAACCGTCGATGATTGTTTGACCGAAGCCATGGATATCGACGGTTTTATTGCGGTTTTGCGGGGGTTGCGCGACGGCAGCATCGAGCGACGCGCGGTCGATTCGCCCGAGCCCTCACTGTTTGCGTACGGTATTTTGGCGGCGCAACCGTACTCGTTCTTGGATGATGCGCCACTCGAGGAGCGCCGCACTCAAGCCGTTCTCACTCGTCGCACGTTGGATGTGCGCTCGGCCGATGAACTCGGCGCGCTCGACCCTGCAGCAATCCGCCGAGTGCGCGAAGAAGCTTGGCCAGCTCCAACCTCGGCCGAAGAGCTGCACGAGGCGCTCCTGTGGATGGGCTATGTCACGCGCGACGAAGCGGCGCCTTGGTCGGAATGGATCCAGGAACTCACGCGGGCTGGTCGCGTGCTGCGCGAGGACGAGCGCTATTTTGCGTTCGAAGCCTCACGCAGTCCGAAGGAAATCATGCGCGGTCGCCTGGAGGCGCTGGGCCCCATCGTCAGCGACGACCCGGTGTTGCTCGAGTTGGAAGCAGAGGGCTTCGTGCTGCGCGGGCGCTTCGAAGGGCAGGCGGGTTGGTGCAGTCGGCGTCTACTGGCGCGTATTCATCGCTACACGTTGGAAGGGCTGAGAAAGGAAATCGAGCCGGTCACTCCCAGCGAGTTCCTGCGCTATTTGGCCGCTTGGCAGCACCTGGATGAAGATCGCAAGCTCGACGGGCCGCTCGGCGTGCTGACCGTGATCCGCCAATTGTCGGCGTTCGAAGTGCCCGCGGTTGCCTGGGAATCGAGCGTGCTCCCGCTGCGCGTGCGCAACTACAAGCGCGAATGGCTGGATGAGCTCACCCTTTCGGGGGAAGTGGTTTGGGGCCGCATTTGGGGCAGTGGTACAGCGCCGATTCGTACGACGCCGGTGTGTCTCGTGCCACGCGACGAGCTCGACGCGTGGCTCGGTCTCGCAAACGCTCCAACGACGCTGGAGCTGGGACACGCCGCAGGCGTCGTGCACGGCTTGCTGGGTGCAGGCGGCGCATTGTTCGCTCAAGGATTGCAACGCGCCTCGAGCCTACACCCAGACGAACTCGACGAAGGCTTGGCCGAACTGATTGCTCGAGGATTGGTCACCTGTGACTCATTCAGTGGCTTGCGTTCGCTGCTACTGAGTGTCTCGAAGCGGCGCTCTGCGGCGAAGATGGCTGGCCGTTGGAGTTTGCTCCGTCACGACGGCCTGCAAGCGCCCCCCGCCGAATTCGTGGCCCGACAGCTGTTGCAGCGCACGGGTGTGGTGTTTCGCAAGACCGTGGCGCGCGAGAAGCAACCGCTCCCTTGGCGCGATTTAGCGCGGATTTTTCGCACTTTGGAGGCAAGAGGCGAGGTTCGCGGTGGGCGCTTCGTGGCTGGCTTCGACGGCGAGCAATACGCGCTCCCGGAAGCCGTCCCATTGTTGCGCTCGGTGCGCCGTCGTGGTCCAGGACAGCCGGTGCATGCATCGGCCGCGGATCCGCTCAACTTCCGCGGCATCCTTACACCCGACGAACGGGTATCACCGCTGTCGCGACAGAGGGTCCTCGTCGCTTAGGCGTTTGGGACTACGAAGCCAGAAAGTCGTTCACGGCGCTCGCAAACAGCGCGGGCGCGGAGAGCATCGCGACGTGTTGTTGACCCGCGAGCTCCGTCACGGTTGCGTTGGGCAGGTGCGCGGCGATCGTTTCTGCGGCAGTACGCATGCGTGGAGGGCTGGCGGCACCGAGTAGCATCAGTGTACGAACGCGAACGCGAGCGAGCGCGCAAGGATCAGCGGAAAACGCGCGCTGAACCCGCGAATCATAACCCACCGTGTGCCCGAGGCCCTGAACCATCGGTGCCCACGCGGAACCGGCTTTCATGCCGCGCAGTTCGGGCTCCGAGGCGCGCGGTCCTTCACGAAGAAACATTTCCACCGCGGCGTCGGGGTGGTTTGCTGCGAGCAACGCCTCCAAGCGTTCGGGCAAATCTGTCGCGATGCGGTCCTCATCACTGAAAAACACGGGTGGCTCGTACACGACCAACCGCTCGAGATTCGAAGGCGTTCTCTGTGCCACTTCGAGAGCCAGGATCGCACCCGAAGAATGGCCCAATAGATCGACAGGCCCCTGCAGGCTCGCGAGCACGGCCAAGATATCTTCGACCTCTCGTTCCGGCGCATACGCTGGACCGCTGCCGCTCTTGCCCCGGCCGCGGCGATCGACCACGACTACTGACCGCGCGGTGGAAATGAGCGGTACCACTCTGAGCCACAGTTCGCTCGCGAAGAGTGCGCCCGAGACGATCACCAGCGGGCGGCCAGCGCCGTAACGCTGGGAGTTGATGAGCGCGCCGTCCGCGGAGGTGACCGTCAGCTGTGTCATGCTCGCTGACTGTGCGATGAATCGCGCGCCTTCGCGACCGAATTCGTGCGCGGGCGGCTATTCCGGATCTTGGTCGATGCAAACCTCGCGCGTTGCGGCCTTCAGCCTGCCAGTCTTGATCTCGTCGAGTCGTTCGCTGCGTTCGTCTTGAGTCAGTTGGTTCTCGAGGCATTCGATCGCCAAGTCGAGCGAGCTGATGTCGTCGGGGCTGAGCAATGCGGTCTTGTCGCGCTTCTTGACCCAGACGCTGAGCATCTTGAGCTTTTTGACGTCACCCTCTTGCATGGCAAGGATAGCCGTTTCGATCGACACGCTACGCGCCGCGAAGCGCTCCATGCCATCGAGCGGACGGACGCTGCGATCACCGCGAATCGGTTTTTCCTTCTGCTCTTGGCAGCCTTGCAACGCGATCCCCAAGAGGGTGAGCCGCGCAGCGCGCCAGAGGGAACGAAGCGTCACGAAACCCATTGGAATCATTGAGCACAACCTTGCGCCGAAAGTCACGCTCTGGGTTCGAGAGCAGACAGAAACCGGGGCCTGGTGGGGCGCCCACGCCGGTCCGCAGTGGCTCGGCCGCGACAACGGCTGTAAACTCGCGGGCAACCGCGGCGAAGAGCGCCGCGAGATGGAGGCCGTCATGAACCGGTGGGCGATCGTGATTGCGGTGACTGCGTCGTCAATGGGCATTGGTTGTCAGGACGAGGTGCGTTGTGAACGCGAGCGGATGGATCTGAACAAGACCTGGTCCGAGCTGCGCACAGCGGCCACACACCACAAGTTGGAGGGGTCGGATGTGCCGACTTGGACGGTGATCGAGAACAAGGCGGAATTGCTCGAGAGCTCTTTTCAGACCCGGCAAGTCACTTGGAACAGCGCCAGAAAGGCCAGTGACGTGATTGCATCCAAACTGCCGACGCTCGAGTCGACCGAAGGAGTGAAGCTGGCCGGCTTCAAGAACTCGGCGGAGACCGCAATCAAGCAACAGAGCAGCTTCGAAAAAGAGTGCCGCTAGTCGTGTTCAACCAGCGGTAAGATGCGTCGCATGAACGAGGCTACCGCGCTCCCTTCCGTATTTGCCCCTGGCAACGTTGCAGTCGTGACCGGCGCTGCGAGCGGGATTGGTCTGGCCGCAGCCCGCCGCTTTGCCGGCTTGGGCATGACACTGGTGATGGCTGATTTGGGCGGCCCCGCTCTCGACCGTGCTGCCGCTGAGGTCGCAGCGCTCGCGCAGAGCGACGTGCTTGCCGCTGCGACGGATGTCTCCCAGCTCGGCCAGCTCGAGCGACTGCGCTCGGAGGTCGAGCAGCGTTTTGGCTCGGTGTCGGTGTTGATGAACAACGCGGGCGTCGGCAATAACCCGGGCCTACCTTGGGAAAATGGCACGGCTTGGCAGAAACTCTTCGATGTGAACCTGTGGGGGGTGGTCCACGGCGTGCAGGCATTCCTGCCGAGGATGCTCGCTTCCGAAAGGCCGGGGCTGGTGATCAACACTGGCTCGAAGCAAGGCATCACTAGCCCGCCAGGCAACTACGCATACAACATGTCGAAGGCCGCCCTTCGAAACTACACCGAGTCGTTGTCACACGCGCTGCGCGGCGCTTGCGGCACACGCATTTCGGCGCACTTGTTGATTCCGGGCTACACGCACACCGGCATGACGGGCGCCGTAGAAAAGCCTGCCTCTGCGTGGGCGCCAGAGCAAGTCATCGACTTCATGGTTGAGCGCCTCAGCGCTGGCGAATTTTATATTTTGTGCCCAGACAACGCGGTGGACCGCGGGACCGACGAGCGCCGTATGCGCTGGGCCATGGACGACATCATCCTCAATCGGCCTGCGCTTTCACGCTGGCATCCGGATTTCGAAGCCGAGTTTGCGCGCTACATGGCAAACCCGTAGGAATTGACCGGCTCTCGGGGGCCGAGTACCTCCTGTAACCAGGAATGTCGTCGTCAGGGATGCCCGCGCGCCCACTGCTGGAACGCCTGGGCGGGAGATATCTCGAATCGAGGAAAATCGCTGCCGCGCAGGCGGATGATCCGATTCATGTACTCAACCCGGTGGAACGCGCCGGCTTGTTGCGGGTCACGCGCGGCGCCGTGCTGCGCGCGGCGCTAGCTGGCGTGATCAATGCTGCCGCCACCGGGTTTGGCGCGCTGTTCGCCGCGGGCGTTCTAGGGCAGCAGCCCGAGCAGGCGACTCTGCTTCAGCACATCTCCTATTGGGGGTTGTTCGGCGTATTGGCGCTGATCGCGGCGGTGCTCGAGATAGCGTACCTATACTGGGACGGTTTGCGCGCGGTGCGCGAGTTGTCGCTCGTCGCGGGGCTGCAGCTCGATTCGATGGAGAATCTGGACGTTCGCTATGCGCTGGCTCGCGCCGCCTTCGAGTTGCCTAATCCACCGGATGCGACCTTTGGCGTGAACCCGCATCGCGAGGCCAGCAAATTTACGCTGGCGACCGCTTCGCTCGTCTACAAGCTCAAGATCTCCGTCACCAACTTCATATTCAAGGCGATCGTCGAACGGGCTATCGGTCGCTTGGCGACGCGTTCCGTGCTCGCGTTCACCGCGATCCCTATCAACGCTGCTTGGAACGGGCTGGTGTGTTGGTTCGTGCTGCGCGAGGCGCGGATCCGCGTGATGGGGCCTTCGGCGGCGTGTGAGATGCTCGATATCATTTTTGCGGCAGAGCCCGCACCTTCACCCGCGCTACTGACGTCGATCCATCGAGCGCTGGGCGCCGCCGTCGTGCGCACCAGCGAGCTGCACCCGAATCACATCTCGTTGATGCGTGAGCTGCGTCTGCGCTTTGGTGAGCCGCCGGCGGGGGTTGAAGTGGATGACACGCGCGCGTTCTTGCTGTCATTGCCCGAACTCGAGCCAGCTGAGCGGCGCATTGCGCTTCGCGTGCTCACCGTAGCCGCGATCCTCGACGGCCGCTTGGTCAAGCGTGAGCGTCGCTTGCTGCTCGAGGCATACGAGGCGGCGTCCATCACTCCAGCGCTCGAGCACGTGGAGCGCTTGCGCAAGGCTTTCGTCAGCGGCGATCCGATCTTGGGTTCGGAACTGTTGGCGTCTGCGAGCTAGGTCTCGCTCGGGTCCTCGGGATCCGAGTTGTGCTCGAGGCGCGCGCGGTCGACGCCGGTTTCGAGCTTCTTTTTTTGAAGCGTGTCACGGGCGCGTTCGGCCTTGGTGCGACCGTGCAGGCGGCGATTCACTTCGGCCTGCTTGACTCGCTCGGCCTTGGCCTTTCGCTTCTTGAACTTGTTGAGGTTGACGACGTTGGTCATTTCAAGCCGCGAGCGCGAGCGCAGCAGAGCGGCAACCTTGGAACTGGCGGCGGAACGTGCCAGGCGCCACGCCGTGCAGGCGCTTGAAGGCGCGGCTGAAAGCGAACTCCGACGTGTAGCCGACACGCGTCGCGAGCTCGGCCAAGGAATCGTCCGTACGCTCCAGCAAGCTTGCCGCGAGCGCTAGCCGAAGCTCGACGAGAAGTCGTCCTGGAGTGCGGCCGCAGACGGCCGCGAATCGACGTGCAAACGCCGCGCGCGATAGGCCAACCGTTCGCGCCAAACGGGTCACGGTCCACGCCTTGGCGGGCTCGGCTCGCAATAGCTCGAGCGCCCGCGCGATGCGCCGATCGAACGGCGCACGATTCGCTCCCTGTTGGAGCAAGAACGATCCGGCCTCGACGCGCACGGAGCTCTTCGTGGCCGCGCGAACGGCGCAGGCGCCGCGCACGATCAAGATCATCGTATCCGAATCGGACAATACGAGCTGGGCGCCTGCTGCAAGTCGATGAACGTTGGGCGATGCAGTGCGCTGCTGACGCGAGCGTTTCATGTCTAGAAGAGTGCGCTGGCGCGGCACGAGCGTCCAGCTCGGCGAGCGGATCGGCTAGAACTTCGAGCGCTTCGGGCATGGCAAGGAGAGCCTTTCGGACGCACCCAATGGCGATGAACGAAGAGCAGGGCCCGGCCTCGCAGCTGTCCGAGCGCGCGCAGCCAACCGCAGTCGAACGCCGCCTCTATGAGGCGCGCACGGTGCTCGTGTTCGGTGAAATCAACATGCCGCTCGCCGAGCGAGTCAGCGCGCAACTCCTGGCCTTGGCGAGCGAAAATCAGCGCCCCGTTCGGGTATTGATCAATTCACCGGGCGGCCATGTCGAGTCGGGCGATACGATCTACGATGTTCTGCGCTTCATCGAACCCGAGGTGACCATCCTAGGTACCGGTTGGGTCGCCAGCGCGGGCGCCTTGATTTTTGCAGCAGTGCCGCGCGAGAGGCGACTCTCGCTGCCCAATACGCGATTCATGCTGCATCAACCGTCGGGTGGCGCAGGCGGTCCGGCTTCCGACATCGAAATCGAGGCGCAACAAATCTTGTCGGTGCGCGCGCGCTTGAATCGTATTTTTGCCGAAGCCACGGGACAATCGCTCGAAAAGATCGCGCGCGACACGGAGCGCAACCACTGGCTCGATGCTCGAGAGGCGCTGAGTTACGGCTTGGTCGGGCGCATCATCGAGAGAGCGAGCGAGTTCGGTGCCGATAGCTGACTCCCGCGGCGCCCCAGGTTTCCAGGCATTTTAGTCAGCGGCCAAATAGCGCAGGACGAGATCCGTGAGTTCATCGACCAGCGTGTCGGAATCGAGCCCGGCGGGGCGCTCGACCACGGCGGCCAGCATGCTGGCGCGCACGGCTTGGTAGATGACGAACGCCGCGGCATCCAAATTGGGGCGGCGGATCCGCAGCTTTGCCAAACTCAGGAAGCTCTTGACCACCGCGATGATGCGCATGTCGAACGCTTGGACGCGCTCGGTGGGCGTCACACTCAGCCCCTGCACCACGAGCAGGCGATGCAGCGCAGGGGACGCGCTGTGCAACTCGAGCAGCCCTTCAACCACGGCGCGCGCGACTTCGTGATCCGAGCGGTACGCGCCGCGGGACAGCACACGGTTCATCATTTCCGTGGCGCGTTCGAATTCACGGTCCTGCAGCGCATCCAGAATGGCTTCGCGATTGGCGAAGTATTGGTACAGCGTTCCGACGCTCACGCCGGCAACTTCAGCGATGCGTGAGGTGGTCGCAGCGTCCGACCCTTCTCGTTCCAAAACCTGAACGGTGGCGTCCAAAATGGCTGCCACCGTGACCTTGGAGCGCTGCTGTTTTGGCCCTTTTCGTGCCGCGTTGCTCTCGTATCGCTTGCTCATGGCGAAACCTGAAACGTAAGCGAATTGCGCACGCCTGCTCGGAACTCCATGATCGGTTCGAGCAAGCGGCGCAGTTCGTACATTGACGCTCGCGAAACTAACACGGGGAACCCAACATGCAGCTACGATTCATTGCCGATCGACGCACCCTCTTCTGGTCATTGATCTTGTTTCCAGCGTTGCCCGCGCTGTCGTACGCGAAGCCCGAGCTCGCTCCGTGGTTGCTGCCGCTCGGGCTCTATTTGGCATACTGCTCGGGCGTGCTCGCGCACTATCACAATCACACGCCGGTCTTTCGCGACAAGCGGCTGAACTCGTTGTATTCGGCGTGGTTGTCGTTCTTCTACGGCTGTCCGTTGTTCGTCTGGGTGCCGACCCACAATCAGAATCACCACCGCTATGTGGATGGCGCTGGCGACGCCACACGCACCTCCGAGCTCGCGGCAACGGATTCATTGTGGGCCGTGCTCACGTACCCGATCCGATCGGGCATCGCGCAAATGCCTGCAATTGGGCGGTACGCGCGCGACGCGCGGGCACATCATCCGGCACGTTTTCGGCAAATCGTGCTCGAGACAGCGACGGTCGTGATCGGACACGTGGCTGCGGCTGCGCTCGCTCTATCTCTGTACGGGTTCGCGCGTGGCGCGCTGCTGTACGCCTGTGCCTTGGGCGTCCCAGCATGGTCGGCGGCCCATTCGATGATGTTCACCAACTACTTGCAACACGTCGATTGCGACCACGGCTCGCCGGACGACCACTCACGCAACTTCGTGAGCGGTTGGATGAACTGGTTGGTGTTCGACGCCGGATACCACACCGTGCATCACGAACACGCTGGCACCCACTGGAGCGCCTACCCAGCGCTCCACGCGGGCCGCGCCGCGCGTATCGCGCCGCATTTGAACGAGCAAACGCTGTTCGGCTTCTTCGCTCGCCGATACCTGCTGAACGCGCCCTCCCCACGTGCAAAGACTGTACGGCCTGTTGCCTCCGCGCGTGAGGCAGAATCGGCGAGCGCCGCGGTGGCGCTCACTGAGACTGTTTGCGACAGCCAGGGGGAACGCAAATTAACCGATAATTATGCGTGAAAACGCTCCGGACGGGGTTGGCAACCATATTGCATTGGAGGCTCCGCAGGTGGCGCACAGCGCCCGACAACGGAGCAACACATGTTTACCATCCTGCTGATCATTTTGATTTTGGCCCTCATCGGCGGTGGCCTCGGACATTCTCGCTACGGCTACGCCGGTTGGTCGCCCGCTGGTATTCTGGTCGTCATCCTGCTGTTCATGTTGTTCACGGGCCACCGGGTCTAAGTGACGCTTTCGCCGCGGGCACACGCTCGTCGAGTGCACGGCGACCGTCCCGGTCGTCTTCATCCGGGTGCCACTCGCCACCGTGGCCCGCGAGCGACTCCATATCGATGGAGAACTGCGTTTCGAGCTGTGCCCGTGCGGCTTTGCTAATCGATAGTCGACGGCCCTCGTCACCGAACACGGGTAATAGCTCTTCGAGATTTTGCACGTTGTGCAGTCGAAATCGGTCCGCGCGCTCGCGTGCTTCGTACGGCGCTACGCCCAAGTGCTCGAGCGCTCGCCGCCCCATGCGCAGCGCGGACTCGAAGGTCTCGCGTTCGATATGGCGAATGCGCAACTGTCGGAGTTTGATGTAATGGCTGACATTTCGGGCCCGCGCGATGATGCGCAGGTGCGGAAAGTGTTCCTGCGCCAGCTCGGCAAGCTTGATGCTCGCTGCCATGTCGTCGAGCGCGATGACCAGTAACTTCGCGTGTTCGGCCCCGGCGGAGTGCAACAGGTCCAGCCTCGTTGCGTCCCCGTAGAAGATGCGAAACCCGAATTTTCTCAAGATTTCGATCTGGTCGGGATCGTGATCGAGCACCGTGGCGCGGGTTCCGCTGGCGAACAGCAAGCGCCCGACGATCTGGCCGAAGCGGCCAAAGCCCGCGATGATCACCGGCGCGTGATGATGCTCGATCACATCATCCGGGCGTTGCTCGCCGGTGTCGCGCGCGCTGAACCTGACGCTGACGATCAACAGCAACGGTGTGAGTGCCATAGACAGCGCCACCACCAGCGTCAGCATTTCATCCCACTTGCCGGGTAACAGCCGCGCTCGGCTGGCCACGCCGAACACGACGAATCCGAATTCGCTCCCCTGCGCGAGCAGTGCGGCAAATAGAACGCGTTGCGCTTTGGGCACGCCGAGGCGCGGCGCAATGACCGCGAGCCCGCAGCCTTTCAGCACTGTCAGTCCGGCGACCAAACCAAGAATGAGCAGCGGGTGCTCCGCAATCAGTCCGAAGTTTATCGACATGCCGACGGCAATGAAGAACAAGCCCATCAATAGGCCCTTGAACGGCTCGATGTCGGTCTCGAGCGCGTGGCGGTACTCGGAACCAGCCAAAACGACGCCGGCCAAGAAGGCGCCCAAGGCCATGGAGACACCGACCGCGTTCATCAACTCCGAGATCGCGACCACGAGCAGCAGCGAGAAGCCGGTGAAGATTTCGCGCATGCCCGTGCCAGCCATGATGCGCATCAGCGGTCGAGTCAGGTAGCGGCCCGCAACGACCACGAAGGCGATCGCGGCGAAGACCTTTAGGACGGCGAAAGCTCCGCCTTCGGTCTTACCACCTGCGAGCATCGGCACGAGTGCAACCAGCGGGATGGCCGCGATGTCTTGAAACAGCAACACCGCGAAGCCGGCACGACCGAGCGGCGCGTCGAGCAGGTTGCGTTCGCGCATGGTTTGCACGGCGATTGCGGTGGAGGAAAGCGCGAGCGCGAGCCCTGCGACGAGCGCGGCTTGCCAAGGCAGCCCCACGGCCCACGCCCCCAAAGCCAAGAGCCCGCCGCACACGCCGAGTTGCAGCGCTCCGCCGCCGAACACCGGTCCGCGTAGGCCCCAAAGACGCTTGGGATCGAGCTCGAGCCCGATCATGAACAGCATCAGCACCACGCCGAACTCGGCGAAGTGCAGGATGGACTCGACGTCTCGGACGAGGCGCAAGCAATACGGACCGATCACGCAGCCGGCGATCAAATAGCCCAGCACGGATCCGAGTTTGAAGCGCGCGGCGAGCGGCACGAACAGCACCGCGGCTGCCAGATACACCATCGTGTCGAACAACAAGCCGTGGTCGCTCATGACAACGCTCCTGCGCTGTTTTGCGTGGTCGTTCGTTCTGACGCGAGATAGGTGGTCAGTCGCGCACGGTATTCCAAACCGTGCTGGTGAAGCTGCTCGTCCGTCGCGTGATGCGAGCCGTGCAGGATCAGCGGCGGCTGCCAGGCCATGCCACAGAAGCGCGCGGTCTGCTCGACCGGCACGATGTACTCGTCGAAAGAACGGCCATGCATGCCGCCTTCGCGGTAAGCGTTCGTGTCACCGCCGGTGGTTGGTACCCAAAGGCAGGCTTTGCCGCGCAAAGCGTCGCCGCCTTTGCCGTATGCCCAGCCGCGTGCCAGCACTTTCTCGAACCACAAGCTCATCAGGGGCGGAGGGCTGTACCAATAGATCGGGTGTTGCCAGACAATCAGTTCGGCTTCGAGGAGCAAAGCTTGTTCGGCGGCGACGTCGATCGCAAAATCTGGATACCGCTCGTAGAGTGAACGAACCTTGACCCCATCCAGATTGCTGACGGAGCCCAGCAGTGTTCGGCCGGCGCGTGAGCGATTCGGATAGGGATGAGAGTAGATGAGCGCGATGCGAGCCATGACGGACGTGACGATACACGCGCGCGTGCCGCTTGGCGCTCGCGTCTGCCGCTCGCTTCGGCTCAGCTCACCCACACACGAATTTGCCGATGTTTCGCGGCCGTAACAGGCGGGGACTCGTGCGCGCCGGTGCTCGTCGCGTTTGGCCGCGTTTCACCGAAGGCGCCTGCGCGGGTACAGCGCGCGCGCACGAGGTGCGTGGCTGGTGCTCGAGCGCCCCCACTCCCAAACAGGCTAATTGGCTATTTGATAGCCGATGTCGATGAAAACGGCGCGATCCAGGTGCGAGGGGAGCACGCGGATGCCATTGGATATTCCCGGATCCATCAAGACGTCGCCGCCGTCCGATTGCAGATGATCTTGGAAGTGGCCCAGATCGGACATGAGTGGCACCGGACCGCCGTAGAGCGCTTGGGCCGTGGGACCGATGAACGCGCTGCCCGAGGTGAGATCGGTGAACGCCTTCGTACCGTTGTTGAAGCCGAGCACGTGTCCGAGTTCGTGAGCGGCCGTAGTGGTGAAGTCGAACGCTTCGACCGGGATGTCGTCAGCCGTTGCTGGCGTTTGATCGAAGAAGAAGTTCGATGAAGGTTTGAAGCTGATCGAGCCTGCCCACGGCTCGAACTTCGGGCCGTCTCGGCGTATGACCAATGCGGCGGCGAGCGCCGTGTCATCCGTTTGCGTGGTGCCTGAAGGCCCACCTCGACCCAACCCGGGGATTGCGTCGGACGTGCCTACGAACACGATCAAGTCGTCGATGTCTTCTTCGATGCTGTTTACCCACACGTCTTCATCGCGGTTTTCTGGGTTTTTTAGCCGAATTCCGGTGCCCTTGGGCAACGTCGGGAAGTCATTGTGAATGAGGTTCGACCACACGGCGCCGGCCGCTTCGAGCGCTACTCGCTTGTCGGATGTGAAGAAGCCTGCCGTGTCGAAGCGATAGTCGAACTTGATGCTGAAACGATGTGTCGATGCGCCGCCCGCGGAGCCCGATAGACCGCCGCTCCCGGCGTTGCTAGCGCCTGCCGCGTTCGCGCCGCCGACGCCGCCGTGACCCGCCGACGAAGGCTCGCCCCCGGTTCCGCCATTGCCCGGGTTGCCGCCGCTCGACCCAGCGGTGCCAGCCGTTGTTCCCGCGTTGCCCGCCGCTGACGAGCCGGCTGTCGAGGCGTTGTCGCCCCCAGTTTCGGCGCCTGCGGCGCCGCTCGGGCCGCTATCGTTGGAGCTGCAGCCGCTCACGATCAGTAGCCCGATCGCTGCACCCACCACGTGATTCACCACGCGCATCTGCGAGACCTCCGGTTCGTCACCCTCACGCCCTCTACTGTTCGAGTAGCCTAGCATGGCGCGAAAACAGCGCGACGTCGTCTTTTCGAGCGCGCGTTCGCGTTTGCTCAGCTGAACGTTTATAACGGGCGACAATGGCGGTGAACGGTTCGTGAGCTCGCGCCTTTTCGCTCGCTGCCTGTTCGGCGTGTTGTGCGTCGCGTCGCGTTCGCCCGCTCAGTCGGTTTCGATCGATAGTGAATCCGCTCCAAGCAAGCCTGCTGCCCCCGCGCCTACATCTGCACCGGCCCCCCCACCCGCGCCAGAATCGGTGGTCCCGCCACGCGCGCTCTCGACTCCGATCGACTATCCCGCGCAGGCACAGGGCGAACATGAAGTCGTGCTCGAGCTCACGATCGCCAAGGACGGCACCGTCACGAAGGCACTCGCGATCAGCGGCGACGCGCCGTTCGTCGATGTTGCGCTCGCCGCGAGCAAATCTTGGTCATTCGAGCCCGCGAAGCGCGGCGAGCGTGCGGTGGCGGCAAAGATCCGTTTCGCCGTGCGCTTCGTGCCGCCTATGTCTGAAGCGGAGATTGAGCCAACTCAGGCGCCCGCTCCGGACAGCACGACCCGTCCGGTACCGAAAGCCGCCCCCGAACCGCCGATGCAAGAGATCTTGGTCATCGGCCAAAAAGAACCGATCAAGCACACGCTCGGCCGCGCAGACGTGCACGATATGCCCGGCGCGTTCGGCGATCCGTATCGCGCGATCGAAGCGTTGCCCGGTGTGGTTCCGATCGCGAGCGGGCTCCCGTATTTTTACGTGCGCGGCGCGCCGCCCGGCAACGTCGGCTATTTCTTCGACGGCATCCCGGTGCCGTATCTCTATCACTTTGCCGCGGGCCCTGGGGTACTGCAGCCGGCCTTCGTCGATCGCGTCGATCTCTATCCGGGCGCGTACCCCGCGCGTTATGGCCGGTTCGCGGGCGCGATCGTAGCCGGAGAGATGGCCCCACCGACATACCGGTTTCACGGTGAAGCGAGCATTCGTTGGATCGACAGCGGGGTAATGGTGGAAGCGCCATTCGCGTCTGGACGCGGATCCGCGATGGTCGGCGCTCGCTTCTCCTACACCGCCGCGGTGCTGTCGTTGGTCGTTCCCGATGTGACGCTGAACTATTGGGATTACCAAGCTCGTGTACGCTACGAACTCGATCAGAAAAATAGCCTCGAGGTGCTCTCTTTCGGCGCGGGCGACTTCATGTCCCAGCTCGAAACCCACTATCGAGGCACCGACGAGGGCAATACGGAAGCCTTCGAAGAAGACCGAACGATCGTGGACGTCGGCTTTCATCGCCTGGATTTGCGCTTGGATCACAAGATCCAGGACGGCAATTGGCGCAATGCGCTGATGCTCGGGCTCGACCGCACGGGCGCCGACAACGGTAGCATCACCGTGAAAAATCGCATGGTCGGCTTTCGCTCGGAGTATCGCCAAAGCTTGGACAAGACCACGCTGCTGCGCGCAGGCGGCGACGTGCTGTTCGAGAACCTGAACCAGCAAGACAACAGCAATCAGAACACTCGCATCGAAAACGGCATGACCATCATGGATGATTCGCCCGACAACAACGTGCGATTCGGCCTGAGTCGCGCGCGGCGCGATATCACGAGTGGGCTGTGGGCAGATCTCGTGCTCGCGGTGAGTTCGAAGCTCGAGGTCACGCCCGGTCTGCGCGCGGATTTATTCGTTTCGGGCGGTCGTGTGGCACTCGCGATCGACCCGCGAATCACCGCGCGCTACGCGCTATCGAAGAAACTGAGCTTGACGCATGGGCTCGCGCTCGTGCATCAAGCGCCGAGCTTCGTGGTGCCCATCCCCGGGTACAAGCCGTCACTCGAGGGCGGCTTGCAAACGGCGGTACAGTACAGTGCAGGGCTCTCGTACACGCTGCCTGCCGGCTTCGAATCTTCGTTTTCGGTGTTTCAAAACGCGTTTTTCAACATGACCGACCTGATCGGTCTGATTCAGCTGCAGCATACGACCAGGCAGGAAGAACTGGATTATCGCACCACCGGTCACGCATACGGTTTCGAAGCCATGCTTCGGCGCAGTCTTTCGCGTCGGGTGGGCGGCTTTGCTTCGTACACTTTGTCGCGTTCGCTGCGCAGCGCGGGCGAGCTGGAAGGTCCGGCCACGACTGACCGAACGCACGTGGTCAATCTCGGGATTTCGGCCGACTTGGGCGGGAATTGGCGCGTCGGCGGCCGTTGGTTGTTTTACAGCGGGATCCCGGCACAGGTGGCGTATCGCGCCGCCGCCAAGTCCCCACCGCGCACACCGCCCTTTTGGCGTTTGGATTTCAAGGTACAAAAGCGTTGGTACATCAAGCGCCCGGACATCTGGTGGGGGCTCGTGTTGGAGGTGCTCAACACGACGTTGAACAAAGAAACGCTCAACGGTGAATGCAACGCGCTCGCGTGTAGGTTCGATCGCATCGGCCCGGTGACGATTCCGAGCATCGGCGCAGAGGGCGCGTTTTGAGCGATTATTTCAGGCCACGCCGCGCGCGATCGGCGTAGGCAATCGCGCATTCGAGCCGCGTGGCGAGAGCGCTATCGCATCCATCCGTACTCAGCGGCGAGGTGTAGTCACACACGAGAGGGTGCTTGTGTGCTTTCAGGCAGCTCACGGCAGCGTCGAATTCACTCGAGCAGACTTCGCTGTTCCAATACACCTCACACGTCAGCACGCAGTTGGTGGGACTGTAGTCTCCGCACCCAGGCGCGAGCCCGAGATCGCAATAGCGATCACAAGCCGTGGCCGCGATCGGATAGCCATCCTGGCACCCAGCGATTGCGAGCGCGGCCGTGACCGACGCGGCGACAGCCCCCCACAGACGACGTGCCCCGCGGGTCACGTCAGGGCGCCACGTTGGCCACGTTGACGCTCAGCGTAGGCATCGCGTTGCCCGACACCCAGCCCACGCTGCCCGCATTGCAACCCGCCGAGAAGCGGAACAATGGCGAGCTCTTGACGAATTCGACGCCAGTGGCGGACTTGGCGACGCCCATTTGCTCCTGCGTCGTGTCGACGAGCAGCGTGTACCCAGCGAGCCTCTTGTTCGTGCGCTGGGTGGAATCCCACAAGCCATAGGTAACGAACGGTTGATCGGCGAGCGCTTCGGCCTTGCGACGTGGTGTGAACGATCACGAAGCGACCTGGCCGCTCGAGCGTCGATTCGAGGCGGGTTCTTTCATTGTTACCGGTAGCTCGAGGGGCAAAACACGAACGTGCTTTCCCATACTGCTACGAGTACCGCGTCGCGGCTTTGAAAAAGGCGCACAGGGCGACCCCGGTCGCAGGCTGTGCGCAAAGGTAAGTTTCGACGGGAGGCTATCGGGTCAAATCGCTGGTCCGGCGGCCCGCGCTGCGCGGTTTGCCGTTGTCTGCGCCGTCCCGGGCGCGACGGGATATGAACGAGCGTTTGCCTTCACTCTCGGCGTACAGGGCGCGTAGCTCCTCAATCGATGCAACTTGCGAGTTCTGCGCGATGCCCGCGTGCCCGCGGCAGAGCAGCACTCGCCGATCACCAAACGAGACCTCGAGCAGCGCGCGCGCCGGACCGAGGTCGCCTTGCGGACGAAACGATTCACAAACCTCGCAACGATGCTCCATGGGGCGAAGGGTTCCCGAATTGCGCGTCGAGGGCCAAGTTTTGTCGCACCACGCGAGTTTGACTCGGGTGAAATCAGGGAGCGCTCCGCCATGCTTGCGCAATGCCACACTTTCGTGCGGCGGATCCCGCCTCGGAAAGTGGTTGGGTGTATGCAAGCCATCACGGGCACGTGTAGTTGGTCCGCTCGCGCGAAGCGGTTACTCTGTCGAAGATGGGCGCCTTGATCCTCGTGGTCGATGATAGCGCCAGCATCCGTGCTCAGATCCGCAGCGTCCTCCAGCAGGTGGAGGGCTTCGAGGAGTTCATCGAAGCGGGTGATGGCTTGCAGGCGTTCAAGATGATGGTCGACCGACACCCGGATCTGATCGTCTGTGACTTGATCATGCCCGTGTTCGACGGCTCGAAATTTCTGGCCTTGCGCGCAACCCGACCCGAGCTTGCCGGTATCCCGGTAATCATGCTCACGGCGGAAGGGGACTCGAACCGCAAGGTCGAGGTGCTCGATCAAGGGGCTTCCGACTACGTGACGAAGCCGTTCAACGATC
>Ga0164241_10000757_pt1 | contig 49405 bp, 74 predicted proteins | sample OricomyardsoilBY_FD_108780 | JGI IMG/M metagenome (GOLD analysis project Ga0164241, IMG submission 108780) | Backyard soil microbial communities from Emeryville, California, USA - Original compost - Back yard soil (BY) | ecosystem: Environmental > Terrestrial > Soil > Unclassified | place: USA... | reverse complement strand
GCGGTTGCTGGCGGCGAGCAGGTAGCGGCGCGAGAAGCCGGTCTCGAAGTCGCGGGCGATGCCGAAGCCGGTGAAGACGCCGCCGAAGGCCGCCGACTGGAGCAGGACGAAGACGAACTGGAAAGCGGTGTAGCCGCTCGGGAAGTCGAAGCCGGGGACGTTGCCGACGGCCGAGAGGCCACCGGCGAAGGCGACGAAGAAGAAGAGCGGGAAGACGATCGCCGGAATCAGGAAGGCCGGGTTGGCGAGGAAGTTGTGGATGCTGCGCCAGGCGACCGCCAGCGCGACGGCGCGGAAGCTCGCCGGGCCGCGGCTCTCCGCCCCGCCGCTCATGTGCGCACCAGCCGGGTTCTGAGGGCTCGGCTCGCCGCCACCATGCCGATAACCAGGATCGCCGCCGCGATCGCGAAGCCGAGCGCCAGGTCATCCAGGTTCCAGCCTTCGATCAGCAACGAGCGGAAGGCGGCGAGCAGGTAGGAGACCGGGTTGACCGAGGCGACGTCGTGGAACCACTCGGTCTGGATCAGGTCGAGCGGCAGCGCCATTGAGGAGATGAAGAGGAAGACGAAGAAGACCGGGAACATGCTCTGCACGGCCTCGCCGGTGCCGGTGCGCAGGGCGACGAAGAGGCCGATCGAGCCGAAGCCGAGCATGATCAGGACCGAGAGCGCGACGATGACCAGCGCTCCGCCCACTCCGGCGGCCAGTTCGGCGCCGGCGACGAGTCCCACGGTCAGGTAGGTGGCCGCCTGCACGACGCCGAGCACGACGGCGCCGGCGAGCAGGCCGCTGAGCAGCGCCGCGCCGCGTAGCGGCGTCAGCGCCAGGCGGTTGAGGAAGCCGGTCTCGATGTCGCGGGCCAGGTCGGTACCGGAGTTCATCACCGAGAACAGCGCCCCCTGCACGAAGGGCACGGCGAGGGCGAAGGTGAGGTAGGAGTCGGTCGGGAAGCCGGGCAGGTTGGTCGCGTCCTTGAGCCCACCCGAGTTAACCGCGAGCAGGAACATGGGAAAGATCAGCGCCGGCACGATCGAGGCCGGCTGGCGCAGGGTGCGCAGCACCGAACGGCGGGCCAGCTGTCCGACCTGGGTCAGGGTGCTGCTCACGCCGCCGGCACCGCCTCAGCTGCGGCCTCGGGCTCCTCGGCGTCGCCGGCCCCCTCCAGCGAGCGACCGGTCTTGGCGAGGAAGACGTCGTCGAGCGATGGGGCGTGCAGCTGTAGGCGCTCGATCGTGATCCCCTCGGCGTCGAGTGCCCGCACCACCTCGGCGAGCTGGGACTCGCCACCCTCCAGCCGCGCCGCCGCTCCTCGCGGCGCCGAGCCGGCGCGGGGGCCGAAGCGCTCCAGCACCGCGGCGAGCCGCTCGCGTTCGGATTCGTCGCAGGGCTCGGCTTCGACCGTCGGCCGGCCGATCTCGGCCTTCAGCTCGGTGGGAGTTCCCTCGGCGACGATGTGGCCGTGGTCGATGATCCCGACCCGGCTGGCCAGCGCGTCGGCCTCCTCGAGGTACTGGGTGGTGAGGAAGACGGTCACGCCCTCCTCGGCGGCGAGCCGTGCCACCTCGTCCCAGAGCGCCGTGCGGCTCTGGATGTCGAGACCGGTGGTGGGCTCGTCGAGGAAGAGGATGCGGGGGCCGTGGGCGAGCGCCAGCGCCAGGTCGAGCCGCCTCCGCATCCCGCCCGAGTAGCCGCCAACCCTGCGGTCGGCGGCCTCGGCGAGGCCGACTCGCTCGAGCAGCTCCTGGCCGCGCTCGAGGCGCTCGGCCTTGGACAGCCCGTGCAGCGCCGTCTGCACGCGCATGTGCTCGCGGCCGGTCAGCAGCGGGTCGAGCGCCGCCTCCTGCAGCGCCGCGCCGATCGAGGATCGGACCCGCGGCCCGTCCTTGACGATGTCGTAACCGGCGACCCGCGCCGTGCCCGCCGTCGGGGGCAGCAGCGTGGTCAGCATCAGCACCGTGGTCGACTTGCCGGCACCGTTGGGGCCAAGGAAGCCGTAGATCTCTCCAGCCTCGACGCGCAGATCGATGCCGTCGACCGCCCGCGGTCCGTTCTTGAACTCACGCACGAGCCCTTCGACTTCGATGCCAGTTCCGTTCCGTTCCTCTGCTGCCATAGATGCTCCAGCCTCTCAGAATTGACCGTGAGTCTCAAAAGTTGACGTTATCAAATATTGATATTACAATCCATCCACGATGGCCGAGACCAAGACCAAGCGCAACGACAGGGCGGAGAGCGGTGGCGTCGCCGGCGAAGCCTGGGGCTCGCTCGTGCGGCTCGTATACCCACCGCCTTTCCTCTCAATCGCCCGCGAGCTCGGCCTGCGCCCCGCCGCCTTCGGCGCCCTGCGCACCCTCGAGGAGCCGAAGACGATGAGCGAGATCGCCGCCTTCCTGCACTGCGATCCCTCCAACGTCACCGGCATCGTCGACGGCCTCGAAGAGCGCGGCCTGGCGATTCGCACGCCCTCAGAGCAGGACCGCCGCGTCAAGCTGATCGCTCTCACCGACGAGGGCCGCCGCGTCCACGCCCGGCTCAGCAAGGCGATCGAACGGCCGCCGGACTGGCTCACCGGCCTCTCCGCAGCCGACCAGCGCAGCCTGCGCGACCTGCTGCGGCGCGCCACTGCCTAACGCCGGGGCCGAGGCGACCGCTACACGGAAACGGCTGCGGTCTGCTCCGGCCGGCTCGGTTGGAAGAGATGCGCAGAGGGGATCCCGATCACCTCGCCCTTGAAGCGCTTCTGGCGGCCGTAGACGACCCAGGTTGTGTCGATTTCGCCGATGTCGAGGTCGAGCCGCAGCTCGTCGGCGTGCTCCTCGACGTGCTCCATGTGGGTCAGCCCGGAGTCGTACTCGCCGCGCAGCAAGCCTTCGCCGACGATCGGCTTCGAAGCGACGTCGATGACCTCCTCCCACTGGGAGAGGTCGACGTAGCCCTTGGTGGCGGGGACGATCCCGATCGAGCGCGGCTTCCCGACCTCGCGGCGGCTGAGCAGGACCAGGTGCTTGGTCGGGTAGATGAAGGTGTCGACGACGAAGACCTCGGTCCAGTACTTCTCGGTCACCTCGTGGACCTTGGGGTGGGCGCTGCACTGGACGAGGAAGGTGCTGGGCCGCTCCCGCACCTGATCCAGGCCCCAGAAGAAGTCGGTGGTCAGCTCGATCTCGTAGTTCTCGACCCCCTGGAAGCGCAGGTACTGGGTCACCGCTCGCTCATGGCAGGTTCCGCCCGGCCCGAGCGTGACCACGGTGATCTTGTCCTGCGCCTCGCCTGCCGCCATGCGCAGCAAGGCTAGCGACTAAACAAGAATCTTCAAGTATCGACGGAGGTGCTCATCGAGCTTCGCGGCCGTTCTGTCTTGCCCCGCCGCCGCCCCAGCGCGTGCCGTGAGTTGACGACGATCGCCCGCGGCACGGTCCTCGCAATGGTCCGGACTGGACCGGCGCTACGGGTCGCGAAGGCATCGAAGTCCGCGGCGACCTTCGCGTCGCGGGCCGCGGCGGCGAAGAGCATGCGTTCCCTCGATCTAAGCTTCCGTCCGCTGGAGTAGTCGCCGATCTGGAAGGCGTGGCCGCGCAGCCCTCGCGAGTGGCGCCGGCGATAGCGGCTGAGGCCGCGCGAGAGCGGCTCGCGGCCCTGCAGCGCCGGCGCAACGCTGTCGGCGAGCCACTCGGCCGATTGCAGCGCCCAGCCGCAGCCGACGCCGAAGAGGGGGTCGACGGCCAGGGCCGCGTCGCCGGCCAGGGCGAAGCCGGGCGCGATCGGGACGCGAACGCGGGTCGGCATCTCCAGCTTGCCGGTCATCGGGCTGACGATCCGCGATATGCCGATCGGCGGCGCGTCGGGGATGCCGGTGAGGAAGGAGACGAGCGCCGCCTCCGGGTCGTCGCGGAACTCGGGCAGGCGGTCCTTGGTCATCATCGCCGCGTAGAAGGTGAGCCCTTCGTCGGTGGGAAAGGCCGCTGCCCACTGCGGGTCGAGCATCCAGATCGAGCTGGCGCCGTTGTGCGTCGGCGGAGGACCCTCGAAGTAAGCGCCATAGGCGAAGCGGCCATGGGGACGGGTCTTCTCCTTCACACCGGCCAGCTCGGCGAGGTGCGAATCGCGCCCGTCGGCGCCGACGACGAGCCGCGCTCGCAGCACCGTCTCGGCGTCGTCGCGATCGCGGACGGCGACTCCGCTCACCGCGCCCTCCTCGTGGAGCAGGCGATGCGCGCCCTGGCCGAGCATCAGCTCCACCCCGGGCGTTTCCGCGGCCGCCTCGCGGATCAGGGGGTCGAGCCGCTCGCGGCGCAGGTTGACGGCGATCCCGCCCCGCCCCTCGGGCGCCTCGATCCAGCCCCAGCGCGTCCAGGCGCGCATCGGCGTGCGCACTCCGCCCGCCGCGACGATCGGCTCGAGCAGGCCGAGGCGTTCCAGCGTCGGCACCGCCGAGGCCTGGATGAAGTGGGAGCAGGTGCGCTTGAAGGCAGCCGGGTCAGGTTTCTTCTCGACTAGCGCCACTCTGGCGCCGCCGCGGCCGAGCAAGATCGCCGCCGCGCATCCTGCGAGGCTGGCGCCGACGATGACGACGTCGAAATCCGCTGAGTCGGCGATGCTGTCGTTGGTCGGTCTGCTGTCAGCCATCTGGGCCTCCCGGGTGGTGTGCTCTACCATTCGTCTCGAACTATACGCCTCGAACTATGAAACGCAAGTCGATCCGTCTCACCGCAACCTCCTACGCGCTCCTGGCCGTGCTCGACCAGCTGGGCGAGGCGACGCCGTACGAGATCAAGCAGGCGATGGAGAAGTCGATCGAGAACTTCTGGCCCGTTCCGCACACCACCGCCTACGAGGAGCCGGCGCGACTTGCCACCGCCGGTTACCTCTCGGTGCGCCAGGAGGAGGGTGGCCGTCGCCGCAAGGCGTACACGCCGACCGACGAGGGGCGAGCCGCGCTCGCCGCCTGGGCAAACGATCCGGCGGTCTCACCGCCACAGCTGCGCGACGAGGTCGCGCTCAAAATCTTCGCCGGAGCCGAGCCCGGTCCCCTGGGGGAGGCGCGTGAGGCCTGGCACCGCGAGAAGCTGGCCGAGTTGCACGGCTACCTCGAAGAAGTGGCTGACGATGAGGATTGGCAGCGCTCCCAGCGGGTGCTCACCGTTGGCGTCGCCTATCACCTCAAGATGCTCGAGCTGATCGAGGAAGCGCGGGGTGGCTGAGGGCGTGCGCATCGCACTCGCCTCTCTGCTCCTCTGCGTGGCGTTGCTCCTTCCCGCCGCCGCCGTCGCGGCCCCCGGCAAGACAGCTGCGGCGTCCGCCGCCGAGCGCGCGATCCGCGGCTGCGCCAACCGCAACCGCGAAGCGGCCGGGCTGGAGCCGCTGCGGGCGAGCGGCGTGCTCGCTAGGGCGGCGCGCCTACAGGCTCGGAACATGGCGATCCACGGCTTCTTCGCTCACGAGGACCCGCAGGGCCGCGGCCCTGCGGAGCGGGTCGAGATCTTCGACACGCGGCACGAATTCGTCTTCGTCGGCGAGAACATCGCCGCCGGCTACTCCTCGCCGGTGGCCGCTTGCCAGGGGTGGATGCACAGCGCCGGTCACCGGGAAAACATCCTCAACGGCGAGTACACGCGGATCGGCGCCGGCTTCGCCCGCGGCGGTCCCTACGGCCGCTACTACGTCCAGGTCTTCGCGAGAGAACAGGGAGCGGCAAGCAGGTAAGCGCATCCGGGCTGAGGCAGGTTTCGTTTCTCGATTTGACAGGTGACCAAAAGGTCACCTATAGTCCAAGACATGGACGAGGTATTCAAGGCACTCGCCGACCCGACCCGGCGTAGCCTGCTCGACGAGCTCTTCGAGCGGGACGGGCAGTCGCTCAGCGCCCTCGAGGGGCGCCTGCCGATGACCCGCTTCGGTGTGATGAAGCACCTGCGAGTGCTGGAGGAGGCCGGTCTCGTCACCACGCGCAAGCGCGGCCGCGAGAAGTTGCACTTCCTCAACCCCGTCCCGATCCGGCTCGTCCACGACCGCTGGGTGAGCAAGTACGCCGAGCCATGGGCCGCGGCCCTGACCGGCCTCAAGCACGAACTGGAGGAGAGAACGATGGAGAAAGTGTTCGAGATCTACATCAAGACGACCCCGCAGCGCCTCTGGGAGGCGATCACCGACGACGCGATGCGCCAGAAGTACAACTTCGGCGTCGGCGTGCGCTCCGACTGGACGCCGGGATCAGCCTACGAGGGGTTCCACCCCGGCGCCGGGATCGCGATCGCCGCCGGCGAGAACCTCGAGGTCGATCCGCCCAACCGTCTCGTGCAGAGCTTCACTGCTCTGTGGAGCGATCAGGTCAAGAGCGAAGGCACCTCGCGGGTCAGCTGGGAGATCGAGCAGGTCGAGGACTCCTGCCGGCTCACCGTCACCCACGACCAGCTGCCCGAGGGCGCCAACGACGAACTCTTCGGCGGCTGGCCGATGATCCTCTCCGGCCTCAAGACGCTGCTGGAGACTGGGGAGGACCTGACGACGCCGGGCTCGCTGCGCTACGCGCAGGCCGGCTAGGGAATTTCCGCGAGTGCCGGGATCGAAATCCAAGACCGCTTTCGTTGCCTGGGTCTGCACGGCGGCGCTGGCGGTCTTCGTCGTCTGGCTCGTCACCGGCGGCGGGTCCAACACGGGGATCGGCTTCTTCTACGCCATCCCGATCGGGCTCGCCGCCTGGTGGGGCGGGGGGCGCTGGGCGGCGGTCGCGGTTGTGGGATGCACCACCCTCTACGTGCTCGGCGCCCAGATTCAGGCGGTGCCCAACTTCCCAGTCACCGTGGCGGTCAGGTTGGCCGCCTTCGCCGGGGTGGCGTTCATCGTCTCCTTGCTGAGAGAGCGGCTGATCGTCCTCGAGCATTCCGCCGACGAACTCGAGGCGATCCGGGCGGCGCTCACTCCCTCGAATCTGCCCGAGCTGCCGGGCGTCGACGCGGCCGCGGCCTTCGTCCCCTCCGAGTACGGCGTCTCCGGAGACTTCTATCTGCTCACCAACGGGCCCGACAGCTCCACCGTGGCGATCGTCGGCGACGTCGTCGGGCATGGCCCCGAGGCGGCGCAGCTCGCGACCTTCATCCGCGCTCGCTTCGCTGCCTTCGCGGCCAACACCAGCGATCCGGCGGAACTTCTGATGCTCGCCAACGGCGCCTTGGTCGACCGGCCGGGGCGCGGCCAAAACGAGCTGGTCAGCGCGGTCTGTCTGCGTTTCGGCGCCGAGGGCTCCGAGCTCTCCTGGGCGATCGCCGGCCACCCGCTGCCCTTGCGGCTGCCGGGGCTGGACAAGCTCATTCCCGACCGCTCCGCGTTCCCACTTGGGATGGAAGCCGACCTCGCCCTGGCCAATGCCCACACCTCCCTGCGGGACGGCGAGGGCGTGGTCATCTACACCGACGGGGCCACCGATGTCCGTCAGGAGGATGCTTTGCTCGGCCTCGACGGCTTCACTCGTCTGCTCGAGCCGCTGGCACGACTCCCCGCGAGGGTGATTACAAGCGAGGCTGAGAAAGCGATTCTGGCCTGGGCCGACGGGCCGGTCCGGGACGATCTGTGCCTGCTTGTGCTGAAGCCGAAGTGACGCTGTCGGTTGTCTGAAACGGCTTGAAGCTCAGCGGCGCCGTGATCCGGTCACGGATCTGGCAGCGCGGGCAGTTCTCGATCGCGACCGCGTGCATGGCGTTGTAGCGGCTCCCACACCGCTCGCATCTGAACATTTGATCTCCTCCTCTTGGACATCGCGTACGAACGTCCCTTACCCAGGGGGACCCGGTGGCTAACCAAGCGGGTTCCAACTGTCGAAAAGCGGGTAGGGCAGGGGGCATGACTATGCGATGGGCGACAGCCCTGCTGATTACGCTTGCCGCCCTCTCGCTCGCCGCCTGTGGTGACGACAGCTCGGACACCGATACGACCTCTGGCGAGGCCGCCGCCGGCTCTCCCACTGCCGGTCAGGAGGGCGATAACGCCCCCGCGCCCAGCGGTGAGGCCGTGCGTTCGGCGAAGGTCGAGATCGTCGACTTCGAATATGAGCCGGCGACGGTGACGATCCAGGCCGGCGGCAAGGTGATCTGGCAGAACCGCGACTCCGACGAGCACACCGCGACCCTCGACGACGGCAGCTTCTCGACCGGGCCGCTTGCCGAAGGCAAGCTCAAGTCGGAGTCGTTCAAGACGCCCGGCACCTTCGCCTACTTCTGCGAGATCCACCCCGATATGAAGGGCACGGTCGAGGTGGTCGAAGCGGGCTGACCCGCTCCTCGTCACGATTTTTCCTCTACGCTCCTCTTAGGTGGCCCTAATTAGGGTTGCCTAATCCAATTGGAAAGGAGCGGGACTTGGTCATCGTGATGAACGTCGTGCACGTGAAAGAGGAGCGCAAGGAGGCATTCGAGCGCGCTTTTCTGGATCGTGAAAGCCACGTCCACCAGGCCGAGGGCTTTGCCGGTTTCGAGCTGCTGCGCCGCGATCGCGAGGGCGAGTACGTCGTCCTCACCCGCTGGGACAGCGAGGACGCCTTCAAGGCCTGGGTCAACAGCGAGCTCTTCGAGCGCAGCCACCGCCACGCCGACGGCCAGCTGGCCCACGGCAGCGAAGTGCGCCACTACGAGGTGATCGACACCAAGGTGCCCGCGTGAAGAAGCTGCTCGCCGCGGCTCTGATCGCGGCGATGTTCTGCCTGCCGGCGACGGCGCAGGCCGCGCCGAAGCGGATCGTCGCGCTGACGCCATTTGGCGCCAACACGCTGGTCAAGCTCGGCGTCAAGCCGGTCGGGGTCGGCCAGACCCTGGGTGGCAACGAGCGGTTCTCAGCGAAATTGAAGGGCGTCACGGTCCTGCCCCTCTCGCACCCCAACGGCCCTAACCTCGAGCAGCTCGCCACGCTCGATCCCGACCTGGTGCTCTCCTCGCCGACCTGGGCGAAAGGCAACGAGTCGATGGGCGACCTGGGGATCCGCGTGCTGATCCGCGAGCCGCGCAAGGTCGCCGATGCTTACGCGCAGACGCTTGCGATCGGCCGCCTCGTCGGCAAGAAGCCGGAGGCCGAGAAGCTGGTCGAGAAGATGAAGGTGGACGTCGCGCGGGCGCGGCGCGGGATCGAGGAGCACCCCAAGGTGATGCTGATCCTCGGCGTCGGGCGGACCCCCTTCGTCTTCCTCCCCAACAGCTGGGGCGGTGACCTGGTCACCAGGGCGGGCGGCGAACTGCTCACCGGCGGGGTCGAGTCCGACTCCGGCTTCGAGCGGATCTCCGACGAAGTCGTCGTCGCCGAAGACCCCGACGTGATCATCGCCGTCCCGCACGCCAACGAGGAGGACATCCCCAGCCTCACCGAGTACCTGCGCACGAATCCGGCCTGGGCCGGGACGCGGGCGGTGCAGAGCGGCCACATCTACATCTCCGTCGACAACTCGCTGCTGCAGGCGGGCACCGATGTCGCCCGCACGATCCGCAAGGTTCGCCGCGCCTACCTCGAGAACTAGTAATGGCGCGCCGCACGCTGGTCTTCGCGGCGCTGACCGCCGCGCTCCTCGCGGCAAGCGTCGCCTCGCTGGCCCTGGGTGCGGTCAACGTGCCGCTCTCGGAGACGATCGACATCCTGCTCGGCAAGGGCGGCTCCGGCCCGCACGAGCAGATCGTCGAGGTGCTGCGCCTGCCCCGCACGGTCGAGGCGCTGGTGGTCGGCGCCGCGCTCGGGGTCGCCGGGGCGGTCCTGCAGGGGGCGCTCGCCAACCCGCTCGCCTCGCCCGACGTGATCGGCGTCACCGGCGGTGCAGGCTTCGGCGCGATCCTGATCATCATCCTCTTCCCGGGCTCGATCGCCCTGCTGCCGGTCGGCGCCCTGTTCTTCGGCCTGCTCGCCGCCTCGCTGGTCTTCGCGATCGCCTGGAGCGGCGCCAACCGCGGCAACACCGGCAAGGTGATCCTCGCCGGGATCGCCGTGCTCTCGCTCTTCACCGCCGGCACGACCGGCCTGCTCGCCGCCTACCCGGAGCGGGCGCCCTCCGCCATCTTCTTCATCGCCGGCGGGCTGACCTCAAGCGGCTGGGACGAGCTGCAGACGATCTGGCCCTACTTCGCCGTCGGCTTCGTCTGCGCCGCGGTCTTGATCAGGCCGCTGGACCGGCTGGCGCTGGGCGACGACGTCGCCGCCTCGCTCGGCTCGCGCCCGCACCTGATCCGGCTCGGCACGGCGATCGCGGCGGCGCTGCTCGCCGCCGCCTCGGCGGCGATCGCCGGGTTGCTCGGCTTCCTCGGTCTCGTCGTGCCCCACTTCGTGCGGATGGCCGGCGGCACCTCCAGCAACACCTTTGTGGTGCCCGCCTCGGCGATTGGCGGAGCCGCCCTGCTGGCCGCCGCCGACACCCTGGCGCGGACCCTGCGGGCGCCGATCGAGATGCCGGTCGGCCCCTTCATGGTCATCCTCGGCGTCCCCCTCTTCCTCTGGCTGCTGCGCAAGGTCGTCTGATGGATGCCGGCGGACAGAGCACGGCCGTGGCGCCGCTGGAGGCGCGCGGTGTCGAGGTCGAGATCGGCGGCACGCCGATCCTGCGCGGCGCCGACCTCTCGCTCGGCCAGGGTGAACTGGTCGCCGTCGTCGGCCCCAACGGCGCCGGCAAGTCGACCCTCGTGCGCGCCGTCTCGGGCCTGCAAGCGGCGTCCGCCGGCACTGTCCTCTGGTCGGGACGCGAGCTGGGCGAGATGCGCGGTCGCGACCTCGCCCGGGTGCGCGCCTTCGTGCCGCAGCGGATGCCCGTCCCGGCCGGGGTCAGCGTCCGCGAAGCGGTGACGATCGGCCGCTCCTCGCACCTGCGGCCGCTGCGCCGGCTCAGCGCTGTCGACCGCGAGGCGATCGCCGCGGCGATGGAGCGGGCCGGCGTGACCCGCTTCGCCGAACGCGCCCTGGTGACGCTCTCCGGCGGCGAGTTGCAGCGCGTCCAGATCGCCGTCGGGCTGGCCCAGGAGACGCCGGTGCTGATCGCCGACGAGCCCACCTCGCAGCTCGACCTCGGTGCCACGGTCGGCATCGCCACCCTGCTGCGCGGCCTCGCCGACGACGGCCTCGCCGTCCTGCTCGTCGTCCACGACCTCGCCCTGGCGGCGGCGGTCGCCGACAGTGCCGTGGTCGTCTCGGAGGGGCGCACGGTGGTCAGCGGCAAGCCCGTCGAGGTGCTGACCGCGGAGCGCCTCGACGAGATCTGGGACGCCGACGCGCGGCTCACCGAGTACGACGGGCGCACCGCCCTGCACGTCGCCTGGACCGAGTCGCCAGCGGAGGGCCGGACAGCAAGTTAATTCCGACATTGTTAGTGTGGATTTATTAGGGTGCCCTAATTCAGGCACCGGAGAAACGTCGCACAAGTGCCGGGTGCGAGACGAGGACAAGGAGGCTCCTCCCAGATGAGTTCCGATCAATCGAGTACCAGCCGGATAGGAAAGGCGCTGATCGCGCTCGTGGCCATCGCCGCGACAACAGCCGCTCTCGCGGTTCCGGCGGTTGCCGCGACCGGACAGGGCACGGCGACGATCACGCTCGCCAATCACAGCAAAGGCCGCACCCTCAGCGGCCAGGGCGTGAAGGTCCTCGTCGACGCTCCCGCGACCAAGGTGGATCGGACCCTAAACTTGCCGATCTCCTCGCTGGACGCCGGCACCGCCGCAGCCGCGAAGGCGGACGGCGCGCTTCGCTTCAAGCACGGCAAACGCAGCCTCGCGCTGACCGATCTGAACTTCGACCTCGCCGCGGGCACCCTCGACGGCAAGCTCGGCAGCGTTGCCGTCCCGGTCTTCAGGCTCGGTGTGGCGGCAAGCGTCAACAGCGTCGCGGGATCCGTCTCTCTCACTGATGGCAAGCTCGTGCTCACCGACGTCGCCGCGATCGTGCTGCGCAACAAGCTCGGTCTCGAGCGGGCGCTGGTCCGCAAAGGCGTCGGCACGGTTGGACTCTCGGCGAAGGCCAATCCCACCCAGACTTCGGCGCAGCCGATCGTCTCGGGCGGCGCCACCTGGGGCGTGCGCGCCTCGTTGCGCGGCTACATTCTCTCGCCGCCGACCGGCTCGATCTCGCTCGCCGATGGCGCCACCGCCAACGGGCCCCTGACGAGCCCGGCGACGATCTTCGGATTCCCGGGCGCGAGCGGTAGTTACGTCAAGGGCCTCTACGGGGCCAGCGACAAGCTTCTCCTCAAGGTCCAGGGCAACGTCACGTTCGCCAAGCCCGGCCACTGCATCGAGGCGCTGAAGTTCGCCAACCTCGAAGTGAAGATCGACGGCGACAGCTCGGCGATCTTCGTCGACTCGACCTTCGACGAAGGGCCGTCCCCGTGTCCCGACGCGGCACCGGTCACCGCCCATCACGTCGAACTCGGCAAGCTGAACCTCAGTGGCATCACGCCGACCTACTCGGCTGACGGGCAAACCGTCACCTGGACGGCGATCCCGGCAGCAGTTACCGCGGCCGGCGAAACCGCTTTCGGCGGCTTCCTCAAAGCGGGTGCGGAACTCGAACCGATCACGATCACGGTGGGCATCGGGTGATCCGAGTCCGCTTCGGTATGGGACGCGGCATCGCGACGGCGGCGGTCATCGCCGCCGTCGCGGCGCTTCCCGCCTCCGCCCTCGGCGCCGCCGGGGCGACGACCCTGGCTCTGAACGGGCCGGCGGCCAAGAGCCTGCGCGAGGCCGGCGTCCGGATCGACCCGCTGCAACCCGCCAAAGGCGGCGAGACCAAGATTGTGCTGCCGATCGCGGCCGGCCTGGCCGGCGACGAGACGACGTTGCTTCGCTATCGCGGCGGCCTCGTCCTGCGCACCCCGAGCGGGGCGAAGCTGCGCATGACCAAGCTCCGCCTCGTGCTCGGCAAGCGCTCGCGGCTGAGCGCCAAGCTCGGCGGCAGCGAGGTCGACGTCTTCGAGGTGCTGCGGGGCCAGCGTAAGGTCGATCCCAGCGCCGGAACCGTGGAGCTGGACGGCCTGCGCCTGAAGCTGACCCGGGCCGGGGCCAAGACGATCGCCGCCCGGCTCGCGGGGGGCGCCCGGGTATCGCATCTGGGCCACCAGCATGAGTCCGCGGTCGAGGTCCGGCCCGGCCGCTTCGGAACGCTCTCCGCACGGGTCTCTGGGTTGGTCGCGGCCGGCGAGAGCACGCCCGGCTCGGAGAAGCAGGCGAAGACCTCGAGCGGTTGCCCGCTGCCGAGCGGCGCCGGGCCGGCTCCGCAGGATCCTCTTCCCGTCGCGACGCAGCCGCCGGGCGCGGTCGGGATCGCCGCCGCGACGGTCGACTGGCACGTGCGCGAGTCCTTCATCCGCTACATCGCCACCGGCGAGGGCACCAGCGTCTCCGGCGGCGCCAGCGTCGATCCGCCGGTCCTGCTGCCCGGCGCCTCGACACCGCTCAGCTACGACTTCCACTTCCACTTCCCCTTCGCGAGCGGCTGGCACGACAGCGGCGCGAACCCCGCCGACCCGGCCGACGACACGGCGACGATCAACTTCGGCGGCGCCCTGCGCTTCCTCTACAGTGGCCACGAGATCGACCTTGACGTCTCCTCGCCGGAGATCGAGATCGCCGGCGCCGCCTCGCGGGCGATATTCACCACCTCAGAGGGGGGTAAAACTGGACAGCGGCAGGTCCTGGTCAACCTCGACCTCAGCCGCGCCGCGGCGATCAAGGCCAGCGGCAGCACCTACACCTACGAGCGGGTGCCCGGCGCGGTTCCCTCCGGCACCGCAACCACGGTCTTCGGCGGCTTCTACGCGCCGGGGACGGACTTCGGATGCTTCACGGTCACCTACACCACGTCCTAACCAAGGCCGACGGGCCGGAAACGTGTCACATGGACACGTTTCCGGCCCGTCGGCGGGGTGTGGCGGCGATCATTGCGGTTTTGGTCGCTTTGGCCGCGCCGGGGGTGGCCCGCGCCGACGACGCCCAGGTCACCGTCGTCGCGCCCGGCGGCGCCGGGCAGACACTCTCGCTCACCGCGCTGGCTGGCAGCGAGGACGTCGTCAACCACTCCTACGCGCTGCGCTCGGCGAGTGGCGAGACAACGCAGACGGTGAGCGGCTTCTCGCTGGCGGCGATCCTCAATGCAGCGGGCGCCGATCCCTACGGCTTCTCCTACCTCGAGGTGCAGCGCCCCGCCGGCGGCTCGGTCCTGCTCAGCCGCCACCAGGCTCTCGACCCCGGCGCCTTCGAGGGGGGCTCTCCCGTCGTTTACGCGACCGCGTCGGGAACCGGCTTCCTGCGGCCGAGCGCCAGCGGGGAAGACCTCAACGCCGACGATTCCTTCGAGGCGCCGCAGGGCGTGACGCTCGTGCTCAGCAAAGGCTCGCCCCTGGTTGTCAGGGCCAAGGCCTCGACCCTGCGCACTCGACCGGGCAAGGCAGTCGACTTCTCCGCGGTCGTCGAACGAGCCGGATCGGGTGAGCAGCTCGTCTACTCCTGGTACTTCGACGACGGCCACTCAGCGGCGGGCGCCAGCACTAGCCACAGCTTCACCAAGCGCGGCAGCTACGACGTCGTGGTCGGCGTCACAACTCCGGGCGACAGAGCGGGAACCTCGGCCGTGGTGACTATCCAGGTCGGGGCGCCGCTCGGCGGACCGGAGCGCAAGGGGGGTGGGCGCAACCGCGATGCGGACGCGCCCGATCACGGCGCCGCGACCGGCACTCGCGGCGCCGTGCCCCCTGGTTCGGGTTCGGGGTCGCCGCCGAGCGCGACGGCGACTTCGCCGGCGCCGAGCGAGCCACCCGCACAGGACGAGCCCCAGCAAAAGCCCGTACCTCAGGCCAAGCTGGGCGAGCGGGTCAGCGGCCAGCTGCTGAACGCGTCCCCAGCGCCGGCCCCCAAGCCCACTCTGGCCCCCGCCGCGCGCAGCGGCCAGCTTGGCGATGACGGCGGCGCCGGTCTGCCCGGGGCTGCCTTGGGACTGCTCGTCACCGCCGGCCTGCTTGGCGCCGGCGCCCTGCTGGAGCTGCGCGGCGGCTTCGCCTCGCTCGCCGGCTCGAAGTCGCCCCGGGGGGCGGTGTCGTGAACGTCGAGGAGATCCTCTTCGACGTCTCCGAAGCGCTCCGCGTTCCGGTCCTGATCCTCGCCCTGGTCGCGCTCGCGGTTGTCGTCGTCGAAGCGGGCGCCCTGCTGGCGGAGCTGCGCCGGCGTCGCGGCCGCAGCGTCTGGCAGCTCGACAACGCGATCGCCGAGTGCCGTGGCCGGCTAACGGCCGGCATGCGCCCTGAGGCGCTGGTGGCGCTGCTGCCGATCGCCCGCAACCGCGCCATGGAGGAAGTGCTCGCCGATGTGCTCGACCAGGTTGGCCGCCCCGACGCCGAGGCGAGGATCGCCAAGCGGCTCGCCGAGTACGACTACCGTTCGCTGCGCCGGCTCGAGCGCACCCGCATCCTCGTCCGCATGGGCCCGGCGCTGGGCCTGATGGGGACGCTGATCCCGCTCTCGCCGGCGCTCGCCGGCCTCGCCAGCGGTGACGTCGTAACCCTCACCGACAACCTGCGGGTCGCCTTCAGCGTCACCGTCGCCGGCCTGCTGATCGGCGCCGTCGCCTTCGCGATCTCGCTCGTTCGCGACCGCCTCTATGCCCAGGACTACTCGGACGTCGAGTACGTCGCCGCCAGCCTCACCGCGCCGACCGGCAATGGCGCCGTCGAGCAGCACAGCCACTGGGCGGTGGCGCCGTGAAGGTGACGGCCAGGGCGCGCAGCCGCGACGACCGCGCCGGCGACCCGCTCGACGGCCTGGTCAACCTCTTCGACCTCGGCATCGTCCTCTCGGTCGCCTTCCTCCTGGCGGCGCTCTCCTCGCTCGACCTCACCTCCTCGGCGCTGACCGAGCGCTCCAAGGCCGAGCAGCCCGCCAACAGCCGACCTGCCGACGCCGTCGTTGCCGACCCCGACGACACGGTCAAGCGAGTGAAGCTGAAGCCCGGCCAGCGCGTCGTTGGCCGCGGCGAGCCGGTCGGCACGATCTACCGCCTCGCCGACGGCAGCACGGTGATCGTCCAAGACGGTCGCTGAGAAGTCGACTAGGTGGAGCTGTCGTCCTCGCCCGGCCAGCTGCCGGTCAGCGAGGCGAAGCTGACGCGGGCGCCGCGGTCGACCATCCCTTTGACGAGGCGGAAGATCGCCCCCTCGAGCAGCAGGGCGGCGACCAGCTTCGGGTAGGAGACCTCTCGGTCCTTCGCCTCCGGGGCCTCCTCGTCATCGAACGCCGCCCAGATCCGCTCAAAGCCCTTCTGCGCGGCGAAGCCGGCGGCCAGGCCGGCAAGGATCCCGATCGGAGCGAAGATCACCTTCACCTAGCCGAGCTACCCCAGGCCGAGCTCGGCAAAACTGGACCGGATACCGTCTCCGCGTGGTCGACAGGGAGCCGAAGCGAGTCGATAAGCCCTGGGGGCATGAGATCTGGTGGGCTCACACCAACGACTACGCCGGCAAGCTCCTCGTCGTCAACGCCGGCCACGCGCTCTCCCTCCAGTTCCATCGCGACAAGGACGAGACTTCCTATCTGCTCTCGGGCCGGCTGCGACTGACCCGAGGTGCGAGCGCTGAGGAGCTTGAGGAACAGGAGATCGAGCCGGGGCAGGCATGGCGAAACGAACCCGGCACCGTTCACTCGATCGAGGCCTTGGAGGACTCAGTAGTGCTGGAGGTCTCGACGCCCCATCTCGAGGACGTCGTGCGTTTGCAGGATCGCTACGGTCGCTCAGAAGAGGCCCGCTAGCCGGCGGCCTACGGCGAGGCGAGGAACGCCTTGGCGCGTTTGGCGACCAGGTCCGGGCGCTCGTCGGCGATCAGGTGCCCGCAGCCGGGCACGAGCTCGATCTCCATGTCGTCGGTGTGCTTCTCGTAGCCGGCCAGCAGGGCGGGGTGGATCGCCGCGTCCTCGGTGCCGAAGAGCATTCGGGTCGGCACGGTCAGACGCTGGTCGGCGTAGCGGCCACGGGACAGCTGCGGGACCTCGCGCAGGTTGAAGGTTCTGTACATCTGCACACCCGCGCGCGCCCGCGCGGGTTCGGCGAGGTTGTCGGCGAAGATGGCCAGCGTCTGCTCGTCCAGGACGCTGCGGTTGACGACCCACTGGCGCAGGATGCGGCGCACGAACTTCCCGCGGCGATGGGCCAGATAGCCAAGCCCCGGCGCCATGATGACCTGCTGGTACCAGAATCGCCAGAGGTGCGGAAACGCCTTGCGCCGCTCGATCCAGGGGTGGGTGATGTTCAGCGCCAGGAAGCGATCGAAGCGCTCGGGGCTGCGCAGACAGAGCAGGAAGCCGATCCAGCCGCCCCAGTCGTGGCCGACCAGCTTCACCCGCTTCAGGCCCAGCTCGTCGAGGACGGCAAGCACGTCGCTCGCCAGGTTCTCCTTCAGGTAGCCGTCGCGCGGCGCGTCGGACCAGCCGAAGCCGCGCAGATCCAGCGCCAGCACACGGTGCTGTCCGGCCAGCGCCGGCATTAGATAGCGCCACTCGTACCAGTGCTGCGGCCAGCCGTGCAGCAGCAAGACCGGGTCATCGCCGGAGCCGGCTTCGGCGACGTGGAAGCGCAGTCCTCTCGCCTTAACCCACCTGTGGGTGACGCCGTCGACTGCCGGTGGGTCGATCACCGGCCGCAGATTAGTAGGTGTTTGCGGGATGAGGCCAGGGGTAGCCGTCAAGTCCCCAATAGATCGAAGAAAGGAATCCAATGGGCATTCTTGACAAGATCACCGGAAGGGCCAAGCAGGCAGCGGGCGACCTCGCCGACGACGAGTCCCTGCGTCGCCAAGGCAAGCGCGAGGAGGAGAAGGGCGAGAAGAAGGAGCAGCTCGACCGCGCCCAGGAGAAGGTCGAGGACAAGGCGGCGGAGGTCTCCGACCTCGAACGCAAGACCTGAGCTCTACGCATCGAAGGTCAAGTTCGAATCCAGAGCTGTCGCTAGCGCCGACTACGATTCTCAGGCTATGCCGATGACCGATGAGTCCCTGGTGGAAGAGGCGGGCCGCCGCCTCGCTGCGGCTGCACCTGGAGCAAAGATCATCCTCTTCGGTTCCCGCGCCCGGGGCGAGGCTCGTCCCGATTCTGACCTAGATCTGCTTGTTATCGAGCCCGACGAGGTGCCAAAGCGACGCGCTGAGACGGCCCGCCTGCGACGGGAGCTTCGCGGGCTTGACGTAGCCCTCGACGTGATTGTCGTCAGTGCCAAGCATGCTGAGGAATGGGGCCACTTCAAGGGCTCGATGCTGAATGAGGCGTTGCGCGAGGGCCGGGTTCTTGTCGAGGCCTGAAGGGCGGGACCTCGCGAAGGTTCTCGCGCGCAAGGCGGAAGGCGACGCGAAGGCAATGCACAGGCTGGCGCCCGACTCCGAGATCGACGACGAGGCAGTCGGCTTCCACGCCCAACAGGCGATCGAGAAGTGGCTCAAGGCGACGATGGCTCTCCATGGGCTGGAAGAGGCCCGCATTCACGACCTCGGCCGATTGCTAGAGATCCTTGATAGGGCCGACATCGATTCGCCCCCCGGGGCTGACCGGCTCGATGACCTCTCGATCTATGCCGTTCCGATGCGCTACGCGGATCTTCTGGATGCTGAGCCGCTGAATCGTGACGCGGTGCTTGCGCTGGTGGACGAGGTCGGAGAGTGGGCGGACGCCCAGCTCCGCTCGTCCAGCGATTAGCCGGCAGCCGCCTCGAACGCAGACCTGAGGCCGCTCGGAACTATCGTGGTCTCGTGACCTCCGAGAAGGACGTCCGCGAGATCGCCCTATCGCTGCCGGGGACGAGCGAGAAGCCGTCGTATGGCACGCCTGGTTTCCGGGTCCGCGACCGTCTCTTCGCCCGCCTCCGCGAGGACAACGACGTCCTCGTCCTCTGGCGCGAGAGCCTCGAGGAGAAGGAGTTCCTGCTCGAGGCGGAGCCGGAGAAGTTCTTCACCACATCCCATTACGACGGCTATCCGATGATCCTCGTCCGCCTTGCGGCCATCGATCGCAAGGAGCTGGCCGAGCTTTTGGATGAGTCGTGGCGCCTGCGCGCGCCGAAGCGGCTGGTCGAGCAGGCCGACAAGGGATAGCCACGGCTACGGATCGCGCATGGTCGAGCAGAAAGTCAGATGGGAGATCCGCGAGGCGGCGAACGAGGACGCCGCCGCCATCGCGGATCTATGGACCGAGGCCTATGTGACGCGCGGCGTCGGCGGACGCGCTGATCCCTACGCAACCGCGGACTTCTTCGAGTCGGCCGGGCGCGGCGAGGTGTTCGTCGCGGTTCGGCAGAGCGAGATCGCCGGCGTGGTCGCCTTGGCCGCACCCGGCGCACCCGGTCGGGCTGTCGCCGAACCCGAGGAGGCGGAGTTGTCGCGCCTCGCGGTTTCCTTCACGGCCAGGCGCGCCGGGGCCGGCCGAGCGCTGGCCGTCCTCTGTGAGCAGCGCGCCCGTGCCGCTGGCTGGAGCGCGATTGCGCTCTGGAGCCGCCCCGCCCAGGTCGAGGCCCACCGCCTCTACGAATCGCTCGGCTACCAGCGCATGCCCAAACGGGATTCGGTCGACGAGACCGGCCAAGCCCGCCTCGTCTTTCGCCTCGAGCTCGATCATTGAGTGCTGGCGAGTCTAAGAACCGTGTCTGTGGAGCCGCCGGTGGGCGATCTCGTAGACGCTTGGCCGCCAGGGCGCTCCGGGTGGCGCTCGCCGACGGCGAGCAAGAACAGTGTCAGGCTTCTATCCACGGCACCGCCGAGGAACACCGCGCCCCACCGGCCGATCGGCTGCGGGATGTAGAGCTTCACACACCCTGGCAATCGTGTTCCGTCACGAGCCTCGGCATCGCACCGTTTCAGCCAAGCCGCCGGAGCTCCATCAGCCTTTAGGCGTTGGATCATCAGCTCTATGGCTGCTCGTCCAGCCTTGTTCGCGCGAGCAAGATCGTCGGTGAGCGTCAGATCGTCAACGTGGACCACAAAGGCCGGTCCCGAGGGCCGTGAGGCCATCTACCCCTCGCCGTCAGTGGGCAGGTGGCCAAAATGTCTGTCGAACTCCTCGGGTGACAGGCGCTCGGCGCCTGCGCGCTTGAGAATCGCCTCTGCGGAGGTCTCTTTCGACGGCCACTCTGGCGCGACCACGAAACGTCCATCGGCTAGGGCTTCCTCGATTACGTAGGACCCTTCGATATCGCCGCTGAGCTTGACGTGGCGCTGCTCCATACGAGAATCATGGCAGAGGGTACGGTCGAGGCGTCACAGGCAGCGATGGTCTAATGGCTCTCCCGAACGAAGGTGATTAGTCCTGTGGCGGGCTCTCGCCCTCGAAGTAGCCGACGCGGTCTTCGCGGCGGAAGAAGGCGCGCAGGCCGCCGCCTTTCGGCAGCCGCTCGCCGACGCCGATCTTGTCGGCGTCCGGGTAGACGACGATGTCGGGACGGCCGCTGCTGCTGATCGCCAGAAAGGTCGCGGTCTCATCGGAGCGGTTGAGGATCTGGTGGGCACCCTCCTCGCCGAGCGGGAAGTGGACAACCTCGCCCTCGGCCAGCTCGCGCACTCCCTCCGGCGAGCGCAGGCTCGGCCTTCCGGAGAGCACGATCAGTAGCTCCTCGTCGGCGTAGTGGAAGTGGTACGGGTAGGCGGCCTCGCCGGCTGGGACCTCGAAGAGGCTGGCGCCGATCAGCTCACTGCCGAGCTCGTAGCCGATCCTCGCCCGCCGCGAGCGGAACCCCTCTGGCCGCTCACCCTCCTCGAAGCTGGGGTCGTAGATGTTGGTCATTCGGGAAGCGAGACCGGCGTCGCCGGCGGAGCGTCCTTCTCGAGCAGCGTCGCCAGGTAGATGACGACCGGCGCCGAGCCGTTGTTGGCGGCCTGGTGGATGGCCGAAGGTTGCTCGACGATCCACTGGCCGGCGCGGATCTGGGCCGTTTGCCCGCTCTTGATTGTGCGCACGATCGTCGGCTGCTGGTCGGACTCACCGCGGCGAACCGCCACCGAGCCGCGCCGCACCGTGTAGGTGAGGACTCCGGACTCGATCCGGGCGATCTGCGTGCCCAGGTGGTGGTGGAGGGCCAGCTGGGCGCCGGGTGGCACCGCGACCCGGCTGAGCACGAGCGTTCGCTGCGGAGCCCCACGGACTTCACTCGTCTGCGCGAGGGCGTTCCGAACCGCGCTGGGCGGAGCCTTCGACTCTCCAAGCGCGCCCGGCAGGAACGCCCCGAGGGCAAATGCGGCAACGAGCGCGAGGGCGGGCAGGACGCGGGCGGGCGATCTCCACGGCATCGTGGGACGGCAGGCTAGGTCGTGACCCGGACGAGCCAGCTCGCCGCCGTTAGACGGACCGCCCTGGCGCCGGTTTCTTCGCGCGGCGCGGGTAGTCTCTCGCTGAACTTGTGAATTTTACTATGGCGCTATGCACCGCCAGCACGGACGATCAGCGGCGTGTCTGGCGATCTCGGCAGGAACCTTCGGCGGGCCCGCAAAGAGCGCGGGATGACACAGGAGGAAGTCGCCGAACACAGCGGCGTCCACGCCACCGAGGTCAGTCGGATGGAGGCCAACAAGCGCGACCCGCGCGTCTCGACCGTGAAGCGGCTGGCCAAAGCCGTAGGCGTTTCCCCCAGCGACCTGCTGCGCTAACGCTCAGGCCGCTCCGTCTGGTGGTCCGCCGAGACGGGAGAGATAAGGAGGCGGCGCCACAGGCTTGCTCGCTTGTGATTTCGCACAGGTTTCAATATGTTTGACCCGAATGAAAAAGATCTACCGAGTCAAAATTCGAAGGCGTGAGCTTCTTGTACGACGCTGAGACAAGGCGGAAGGCGCGGCTGCGGGAATACGCACGCAGCCATTCGCTGCGGGTGAGAATCCTCGCGCTGGTCGCGGAAGGGAAGCGGTCGCTCGACCCGGACGATCTGCGGCGGGAGCTGGGTGAGTCGGGCACCGCGGTCATTCGCTACCACCTGAAGGTCCTTGGCTCAGCCGAGCTACTGCCGTCGCAGGACATCGGATGACCTGAGAGGGATTCTCAGCAGGCCGTCAACCCAGCTCGGCGACCACCGGCCCGGACGGCGGTAGCGCTCGGGGATCAGGCTGACGAATCCGGCGGCGGGAGGCGCTGAGCCGTGCCCGATCCGGTCATACATCGCTTCGCTCACGTCAGCCCACTCTAGGATGAACGCGACCGTGAGCAAGGAGAGCAAGCAAGTCAACTGGCGCGCCTGGATCGTCGGCATCCTGGTCGCGGTCGTCGTCATCGTCGCCCTGCAGAACTCCCAGCAGGTGAGGGTCGACGTGCTTTTCGTCACCGTCGACGCGCCCCTCATCGTCACCCTGCTCGCGGCCGTCGCGATCGGCGCCTTGATCGGCTACGTCGCCCCGCTGGTTCGCCGTCACCGCCGCGACGAGCGCGGCAAGCGGCAGGCCTGAGGCGATCTACCCAAATGGACAAGGGCGGCTGACAATCCGCTCCGCTCCAGATGTCTTCCGGTGGGAGGCGGCGAGAGGTGCTCCCTCGAAATAGGAGCCCATGCCAAATAGACCCCGCCTCAGCTACGCCAATGTCGCCTCGACCCTCGCTCTCTTCCTCGCCCTCGGCGGCGGTGCCGCCTACGCGGCGAACGCGATCCAGTCGGGCGACATCGCTCCCGGGGCGGTTCGCACCTCCGACGTCTTCAAACGGGCGATCACCAGCGGCAAGCTCGCGGTGGGCGCGGTTCGCAGCAACCAGATCGCCGACGGCGCGGTCCGCTCGAGCGAGATCGCCGCGGGCGCGGTCGGCTCGAAGCAGATCGGCGCTGGTGCGGTCGCTCCCTCGAACCTTCAGTTCCCCGTCTTCTACGCCGCCAGCCCCAGCGGCGGCTCGGCTGCCCTGACGACGGGAGAACCTGTCCCCTACCCGCTGGGGGACAGCACCTGGACCCAGCAGCCCGGCCAGATCGAGGTCGTCTTCGGTGCCGCCGCGGCGACGCTTGCCTACGACGGCTCCGGCGGCGGTTCCTGCCAGGTGTACTTCGAGATCAACCTCAACGGCAAACAGGTCGGCGGTGGCGAAGTCTCAACCAGCTCGACGACGCTCCAGCAGGTCGACCAGAGCGTCGGCGCTCAGCCCCAGATCGACCCGCTCGTCCCGGTCACCAACCACCTGACCGCAAGGACCACCTCCAACGGAGACTGCACCCCGGACTCCCGCATCGACTCGACCCGCTTCCGGGTGCTCGACTTCGGCTGAGCCACTAGTCAGAGATTTACCCGCGGGGAGTTTGTAGCGCTGTACGTTCACTTTCGGCGCACTCACGTCTTGTTCCGTTCAGCGTGAGCATCGAGGCTTGTGGGTATGCCACGCATAAGCAGCTTCTACGGGATTACGATCTGGATGTACCACGACGAGATTCACCACCGGGGCAGGCCGCACTTCCATGCCCGCTATGGCGAGTCAGAGGCCTCCGTCGACATCGAGAGTCTCAGCGTCATTGCCGGCGAGCTGCCGCCGCGGGCACGGAAATTGGTGGCTGAGTGGGCGCGAGCGCACCAAGCCGAGCTAAGAGCCAACTGGGAGCGTGCACGCGACCACCAGCCCTTGTTCGCTATTGAGCCTCTGCAATAGGCCGTCTACCATCAGGTCATGCGAGGTACACCACTTTTGATCGAGGCCAAGCTGGTCGACGGTTACGTCGTTCATGTGCGTTTCGACGACGGCCTTACTGCCGATGTTGACCTCTCTTACTTGGCGGACTATGGCGGCGTATTCGAGCCGCTTCGGGAGGTTGAGTACTTTCGCCGGCTTCGTGCTGACAGAGACGCGGGCACGATCGTTTGGCCCAACGAGGCTGACATCGCGCCGGAGACTCTGTACGCGCACGCTCGGCGGAGCGCTACGGCGACGGCGTAGTTAGTGTCAACCAAGCCTCGATCAACTCCATGAAGGCTGCAACCCTGGTTCTCGTCGTTGCGGCCCTACTGGTTGTCGGCGCAGCTGGCGCGGGGGCCGCTCGAAAGGTCGAGGGCAACGCCTTCCACGGCCGTGCCGAGCGCATCGACGCCGGGACGCGGGCGCGGATGAGCGGTGTTTCCTGGCATCGCGGTTGTCCGGTCGGATTTGCGGACCTGCGCCTGCTCACGGTCAGCCACTGGGGGTTCGACGGCCGGGTGCGCCGCGGCAGGCTGGTCGTCAACCGTGACGCCGCCGCGGCGATGCTGGGCGCGATGCGCACGCTCTACCGACTGCGCTTCCCGATCCGCCGGATGCGCCTGGTCGATGCCTACGGCGCCGACGACCACCGCAGCATGGCGGCTGACAACACCTCGGCCTTCAACTGCCGCTTTGTCGCCGGCAGCGCCGGGGTCTGGTCCGAGCACGCCTACGGCAGGGCGATCGACGTCAACCCGATCGAGAACCCCTACGTCACCGCGTCCGGGTACGTCTCGCCTCCGGCCGGCGCTCCCTATGCGAACAGGTCACACCAGCAGCGCGGCATGATCGGCGGCGGCGCGGCGGTCGATGCGTTCGCCGCCGTCGGCTGGGAGTGGGGCGGCGACTGGCCCTGGCCGAAGGACTACCAGCACTTCTCGGCAAGCGGGCACTGAGCCTCAGCGCGGCAGCGCCTGGCCGCGGCGCAGCTGCACCAGCCCCCACAGGGAGACCACTGCCCAGACCGACTCGAGCAGCAGGAAGCCCCACTGGCTTTCCTCCCAGGCGAGCACGGCGAGCACCGCCGAGCCGACCAGGTTGAGGACGAGATAGACCCGCGAGTGAGGGTCCATGACGCCGAACTGGGCGGCAGCGAAAGCGCTGAGGATGAGCAGCGCCCCGACGATCTGTACGAGCTGATCCATCGGGCGAGCTTAGGGGGCGATCTCGACGAAGAGGGCGCAGTCCTCGAGCGTCTCGCACTCGCAGGCGCTGGCCGCGGCGAGCCAGTCGCGCATCGTCTCGGCCCGCCCGATCAGCGCCTCGATCTCTGGCAGCTTGCGGCTTGCCAGCGATCGCAGCTGCTCGTGGGCCGGGGCGCCGCGATCGGTGGACTCGAGCAGGATCCGCACCTCGTCGAGGGAGAACCCAGCCTGCTTGGCGACGCCGATCGTGCTCAGCCGTTGGACAGTCGCCGCGGTGTAGCGGCGCTGGCCGCCAGCACGCTCGGGCTCGGGCAGGAGGCGGTTGCGCTCATAGAAGCGGATCGCGGAGACGTTGACGCCGGCTTTCTCGGCGACTTCTCCGATGCTGAGGGTTGCTTCCGCCATCGCGATCTCCCTTGACCTGAACCTGGGTTCAGGGTCCAGGGTAGCGCCGTACCCACGAACGATTTGGAGGAACGACGATGGCCGACACCCCCCTCGCCTGCTCGCTCGACACCCGCCAGCTCAAGCGGCGACTCGCCGAGATCGCCGCGGTCGGCTCCGCGAGCCTGATCTCGCGCGACTGCACGGCTGACCGCCACCTCTTGCGCTTTCGGGCAGACGCGACGACCCGCCGGCGGCTCGAGGAGATCGTTGTCGGCGAGGCCGAGTGCTGCTCGTTTCTCGAGCTCTCGCTGATTGAGGACGCCGGTGAGCTGGTCCTTTCGATCGGTGCGCCCAGGGACGCTCAGGCGCTCGCCGACGAGCTTGCCAGAGCATTCATTGATGTCCATCAATGAATTTGATAGCTTCGGTCCCGATGGCAGAGTTGCCCGTGATCGACTGCTGCACCCCGCTGGCTGGGTCTTCGCTTGGCGACGATCGCGCCGCGGAGCTGGAGGGTGTGATGAAGGCGCTCGCCGACCGGCACCGGCTGAAGATCGTCAGCCTGCTGCTGCGCGCCGATGGCGAGGCCGTCTGCGTGTGCGAGATCCAGCCGCTACTCGATCTCTCCCAGGGGACGGTCAGCCATCACCTCAAGCAGCTTGTCGAGGCGGGCCTGATCTCACGCGAGACCCGCGGCACCTACAGCTACTTCAGCCTCGTCCCCGGCGCGCTCGACTCGGTTCGCGAGGTCTTCGCCTCGCCGACCGCGGCCTGCTGCTGAGGGTGAAGTGAGCGGTCGCCCCAGCTTGCTCCGCCGCGCCACCGCGGAGGGGTTCGGCGTCTTCGCGCTGGTCTTTGCCGGCTGCGGCGCGATCGTCGCCGAGGCCCAGCACCCCGGCACACTCGGCACGGTTGGAATCGCGCTCGTCTTTGGGCTGATCGTGATGGCGATGGTCTACGCGACCGGTCACCTCTCGGGCGCGCACCTGAACCCGGCCGTGACGGCTGCCTTCGTCCTCACCCGTCACTTCCCGCGCGGCGAGGCGCTCGCTTACCTCGGCGCTCAGGTCGGAGGCGCCCTCGCCGCCGCGGCGTTGCTGGCCGCGATCTGGCCCAGCAGCCCGGCGGCGCTTGGCACGACGCTTCCCACGGTCGGTGTCGGTAGCGCCCTTATATACGAGGCAGTGCTGACCGCCTTCCTGATGTTCGTGATCATGGCCGTGGCGACCGACACCCGCGCGGTGGGCGCCGGGGCGGCGATCGCGATTGGCGGCACGGTTGGGCTCGACGCCCTCTTTGGCGGGCCGATCACCGGCGCCTCGATGAATCCGGCGCGCTCGCTCGGGCCGGCCGTCGCTTCCGGCGAGCTTCACGACCTCTGGATCTACGTCGTCGGGCCGCTTGCCGGCGCGGCGATCGGTGCCCTCGCCTACCAGGTCGTCCGCGGCGAGCATCCAGCCGAGCCCGCGCCGCAGCCGGAGGGCAGCTGATGGCCCGCGTCCTCTTCGTCTGCCTGCACAACGCCGGTCGCTCGCAGATCAGCGAGGCGCTGTTCGGGCGCGGCGCGGCGGGCGCCCACGAAGCGCGCTCGGCGGGCACGACCCCGGCCGAGCGGGTCCACCCCGAGGTGGTCGAGGCGATGGCCGAGCTCGGCGTCGACCTCAGCTCGCGCCAGCCGAGGAAGCTGCTTCGCGAGGATGCCGAGTGGGCCGATGTGGTGGTGACGATGGGTTGCGGGGACGAGTGTCCCTACATACCTGGCAAGCGCTATCTCGACTGGGATCTGCCGGATCCAAAGGGCCAGCCGGTCGAGGTGGTGCGGGCGACGCGCGACGAGATCGAGCGGCGGGTCGTCCGGCTGCTCGAGGAGCTCGACGGTGGCTAGTCCAGATTCATTCGCATATATGTACGAATGTTTGTAGGATGGCGAGGTGACGCCGGACCCCGACAGCTGCGATCTGCTCTGCCTCGACCTTCCCAAGGCCGAGCGGATCCGCAAGGAACTGCCGGTTGTCGAGGAGCTGGAGCTCTGGGCGGCCGCCGCGAAAGCTCTTGGCGACCCGACCCGACTGGCCGTCGCGCTCGCCCTGCGGGCCGGCGAGTCCGCCTGCGTCTGCGACCTCGCCTGGATCGTCGGCCGCGACGAGCGGCTGGTCTCCCACCACGCCCGCCTGCTCAAGGCGGCCGGTCTCGCCCGCTCGGCGCGCGACGGCAAGAAGGTCATGTATGAGCTGACCGAGCGGGGCCGCGCCCTGCTCGCCGCGGTGACGGCGCAAGGGATTCCGGCTTGAATCCGGTCAGGCGCCGATAACGATGGCAATCGTCGCCCTCATCCTCTACGTCGTCTACCTGGCGCTCACCGTCGGCCTGCGAGTGCTGGTTCAGGTTCGTCGCACCGGCTCGACCGGTTTCCATGGCCTCGGCGGCCGTCCCGGCTCGGTCGAGTGGATTGCCGGGGTCGGCTTCACGGTCGCGCTCTTGGTCGGCGCCGCAGCCCCGCTGCTCGCCCTGCTCGACGTCGTCGAGCCGTTCGCGGCGCTCGACACCACCGCCGTTCACGTCGCCGGACTGCTGCTCGCCGTCGCCGGGATCGGCGCGACCTTCTACGCGCAGATCGCGATGGGGGCGAGCTGGCGGATCGGCGTCGACGAAGGGGAGCGCACGCAGCTGGTCACGAGCGGGCCCTTCGCGCTCGTTCGCAACCCGATCTTCGCCGCGATGATTCCCACTGCGATCGGGCTCACCCTGCTCGTACCGAGCTGGGTCGCCTTCGTCGGACTCGCCGGGCTGGTGACCGCCCTCGAGCTGCAGGTGCGGGTTGTCGAGGAGCCCTACCTACTTCAGGTGCACCGCGACGCGTACGGCCGCTATGCCGCACGCGTCGGGCGCTTCGTTCCCGGTGTCGGCCGGATGACGACCGACTACCGAGCCTAATTCAGCGGAAGAATCAAGAGGGTATTAGCCATCTTGCTAAAATTAGGACTACAACTTAATTTAGTGAGGGGGCTAAGAGACTATGAATCCTTCAGCCGAGTTCAAGAATCCGTATCGACCGGGGGCGGGGCACATGCCCCCGCACTTGGCGGGCCGCGAAAGCGAGTACGCCGAATTCGATCGCCTGCTGGAGCAGGACGAAATCCTCGAGAACCTCGTTCTCACCGGCTTGCGTGGCGTCGGCAAGACCGTGTTGCTGGAGACCTTCAAGCCTCGCGCGGCCCAGCACGGCTGGCTATGGGCAACCGCGGACCTTTCGGAGTCGGCGAGTATCAGCGAGGCCGCGCTCGCCGAACGGCTGCTCGCCGATCTCGCCCTGATTACCTCTTCCACGACCGTTTCGGAGTCGGAGCCCCAAAGGCAGGTCGGCTTCAGCGCTCCTAGTGAACCGCGCGAGGTGCCACTGTCTCATCAGGTCCTCGTCGAGGTCTATGCACGAACGCCGGGTCTGACCTCGGACAAGATCAAGGCGACCCTTGAATTCACCTGGGAGCACCTGCGTCAGCAGGGCGAGCACAAGGTGATCTTTGCCTACGACGAGGCTCAGAATCTGACCGACCACGCCAGCAAGGACCAGTTCCCGCTATCCGTCCTGCTCGATGTCTTCCAGTCGATCCAGAAGAAGGGGATCCCCTTCATGCTGGTACTGGCGGGACTGCCGACGCTTTTCCCCAAGCTCGTCGACGCCCGGACCTATGCCGAGCGGATGTTTCGGGTCATGGCCTTGACCAAGCTGTCCGACGACGAGAGTCGAGAAGCGATCATCAAGCCAATCGAGGTGGCAGATTGCCCTGTGAATCTCACATCCGAGTCCGTGGACGTGATCATTCACGAGTCCGCCGGCTATCCGTACTTCATCCAGTTCATCTGTCGAGAGGTCTACGACGTTTTCATCCGCCAGCACGCCGATGAAGAGTCGAAGTTCGTCCCCGTGGAGGCGATCCAGCACAAGTTGGATGCAGACTTCTTCGCCGGGCGCTGGGCAAAGATCACCGACCGGCAGCGAGAATTGCTGTGGGCTGTGGCGCACCTTGATCATGCCGACGACGAATTCACTATTTCCGAACTGACCGAGGCGACAAAAGCGCTTCTGCCCAAGGCCTTTTCACCGAGCAATGCAAACCAAATGCTGGCCAGTCTCGCCAAGCGGGGAATGATCTACAAGAACCGCTTCGGGAAGTACTCGTTCGCGGTGCCCCTGCTCGGTCGCTTCATCCGGCGGTCGTATGCCCTGCCCGACAGTCCCCAATAGTCGCGTGGACCAAGCAGAGCGCCGGTGTCCGGCAGTGCTAGCGTCGCCTGATCGGACTTGAGGAGCAGCTTCCCTGGCGCGGACCCGGCGCTGACCGTCCCGCCCTGCCGCTCCCTCCGGCCCGGATGCCCTTGCGCAGCAGGGGGCAGACCCGCAAGCGCTGGCGTTACGTCGGCTTCTACTCGCCGCGGTTGATGCTCTGCGCGGCCCGGGCCGAGGTCGGCCCGCTCGGCCAGTGCTTCTGGGCGCTCTGGGACCGCGAGGGCGGCCGCAGTTACGCCAACACGCGGCTGCGGCCGGGCAGCAATGAGGTGCGGATGGACGGCGACGAGATCGTCATCGAGGCGCGGGATCTGCGCGCCCGCCTGGTCCTAGGGGACTCGGCCCCGATCGAGTCGATCTGTCCCAGCGGCTCGGGCTGGGGCTGGACCCGCAAGCGGGCGGGGGTGCCGATCGAGGCGACGATCGAGACGCTGGACGGACGCTGGCAGCTCGACGGATATGGGGTCGACGACCAGTCGGCGGGCTACCAGCAGCGCAGGACCAACTGGCTCTGGTCAGCCGGTGTCGGCGTCGCCGTGGACGGCCGACCGGTCGCCTGGAACCTGGTCGAGGGGATCAACGACCCACCCGCCAGCAGTGAGCGGGCGATCTGGACCGACGGCACGCCCGCCGAGCCGGCCCCGGTCTCCTTCCAGGGGCTGGAGGCGGTCGAGTTCGCCGATGGCGCGCTGCTCGGCTTCACACCTGGGTCGGAGCGCACTCGCAGGGACAACTTCCTCCTAGTTCGCTCTGGCTATCGGCATCGCTTCGGCGATTTCCACGGTTCGCTCGGCGGGGTCGAGCTGGCCGAGGGATTCGGCGTGATGGAGCAGCACGACGCCGTCTGGTAGCCCAGCGAGCTACGCGAGTGCTGCCGTCAGTACCACTTTCCTCGCGCAAAGCCACCGAATGCGATGAGGCCGATCAGAGCCACGATCAGGCCGATCCAGAAGCTCCAGACGATCATCACGACGATGCCGATGATGACGATGATTCCGCCGAGCGAAAGGCCGGCGCTCGAGCTCTCTCTGTTGGTGGCCATTTTCTCCTCCTGGCTGTGTCGCGCTGCATGGACATAGCCCGTCCCGTCTAGGTCCTACCCGATAGGGGGATTTGGAACCCCCGCGCGCTCAGCCGAGCAGCGTGATCAGTCCGTTGGCGAGGACGGCGAGCGGGGTGGCGGTCATCGAGAGGTTGCGGAAGAACCGCTGTAGGCCGCCGCGCGCGTGGACGCTCTCCAGCAGGGTCAGGCCGACGACATGGGCCATGTTGATCAGGGCGACTCCCATCGCGATCAGGATCTGCGCGGCGCCCCCGGCCGATTCGGCGCCGGGGCCGGTGGCGGCCAGCACGATGACGGCGATCGTGCCGACGATCGCGACGATGATGCTGGTCAGATCGCCGCGGGTGACCTGTGGCAGGTTCGAGGAGAGGCTCAGCTCGCGCTCGGCACCAGGGCCCGGCCGGCGGCCGGGCAGCGACTCCTCGACGCTGGCCAGATGTGGCATCGACTCGCCCTCCTCATGGCGGACCGCGACTAAGCGCACGGCGGGACGCAGCTCTTCCTGGACTCGCTCGAAAAGACCGTGCTCGAACCACCGTGCCTGGTCCTCGGCGCGGGCGACGACCAGCACTTCATCGGCGCCGAACTGCCTCAGCGCGTCCTCTGCCGCAACCAGCGGATCGCTGTCGCCGATCTGGCCCAGCGCCGCGATCCCGGCGCGGTTCAGTTCGCGCAGCGATATCTCCAAACGCCGCCCCGCTTCCTCGCTGGCGGCGTCGACGTCGCCCAGCACATGGCGGAAGGCCGTCCGCTCCACCGCGGGCGCGATCACCAGCACCTGGGTCGACTCCGTGTCGCGGACCCGGTCGCCGAGCCCGTCGATCAGCTCGGACCCGGCAACGGTGTCGGTCACGACGACGAGGACGCGGGTCGGAGCGTATGCGCGGGCAGCCTCCACACTCACCGGTTTCCCCAGAAGCTGGATGGGCAAACGAGGTCAGCGGGGAGAGGGGAACGCCTCCCTCGCGGCGGCGAGGTGAAGGTCCTGCACCCTGTCTCGTTGCCCCGACGCCCGCTCGGCCAGCTGTCCGAAGTCGAACTCGGCGAGGTTGCCCCCGAGCGTGTGTTGCAGGGCATCCCACATCTGCATCTTTCCCGTGATGCCGATGTACAGAAGCTCCAGCTCGACCAGCCGGCTGAGCGGCGAGTAGCCGCGAATCTGGCCGTTGAGCTTGAGGCGGCCGAGCTTCTCGGACACCCAGGCGCCGGCCGGCTTGACGAGGCCGCGGCGGATTCCCAGCAGGTCCATCACCCGCTCGAGGGTCGCTCGGTCATCCTCGATCTCAGCGCAGATCTCCCCCAGCGGCGCGCCGAACCTGACGTCATCCTCGTTGCTCGCCCGCAGTCGCCGAGCCAGCTCCACGCCCAGCGTCGCGCCGGCGAGATGATCGTTGAGGTAGATGGCCAGCATCCGCTGCGCCTCTCGTACCCAGCGCCTCGCGGAATAAATCCGCCGGCAGCTCTGACCAGGGCCGCGGAGTATTTTGAGTTTGCGTGCCCGAGTCGATTTGCATATCCAGCCGCTTCAACGGGCCGCGCGGGAGCGGCAACGGTGGCTACTCGGCGGGGCTGGTGGCTGGCCTCCTCGGTGGCGAGGCGGAGATCAACCTGAGGCGTCCCGTGCCGCTGGACACCGAGCTTGAGGTGGCTCGCGACGGCGACGACGTGGTGCGGGTTCTCGACGGTGACGCGCTGGTGGCCGAGGGGCGAGCGGCCGAAGTCGAGCTCGACCTGCCCGCGCCGGTGAGCCCAGCCGAGGCACGTCAAGCTGCGCAGCGCTTCACTGGACCGCCGGATGACATCTTCAGCCGCTGCTTCGTCTGCGGCAAGGAGCGCGAGGACTCCTTCGGCGTGTTCGCTGGCGCGGTCGAGGGCCGTCCGCTCGTCGCCTCGCCGTGGACCCCACCGCCCTGGACCGCCGACTCCTCGGGACGGGTCCGTCCCGAGTTCGTCTGGGCGACGCTCGACTGCCCGACCTACTTCGCCGCCTACATGGACGAGGAGTCCGCGGTCAGCTTCCTGGTCCAGTTCACCGCCCGGGTAGGGGCCGACGTCCCGGCCGAGGCCGAGCACGTCGTGATCGCCTGGCCGATCGAGACCGAGGGCCGCAAGCGCCGGGCGGGCTCGGCCGTGCTCTCGGCAGAGGGCGAGCCCCTCGCCGTGGCAAGCGCCCTGCTGGTCGAGGCGAGGGCGGGATAGCCACTGCGGCTCAGCTGAGCTGCTTGCTCATGAACACCCGCGAGAAGCCATTCTCGGCGCGCCGTTCGTACTCGACGTAGCCGATCCTCGTGTAGAGGGCGAGGTTCTCGCTCATCTTCTCGTGCGTGTAGAGGTGGATCGTGTCGAAGCCGGCGCGCCGCGCCTTCCCCTCGGCTAGTTCGAGCAGCTCCCGTCCCAGGCCCTCACCGCGACGCGACGGGTGGACCGCGACGTTCTCGATCGTGAAGCCCTCCTCGCCGACGCCGAGCACGAGCGCCCCGACCAGCGCTCCTCCGCTCTCGATCAAGGTCACGTCGCGGTCGCGGATCACCTCCGCGTAGTCCTCGCGCATCGGCCCGGGTCGCATGCCGATCCGCTCGACGTAGTGGCCGTAGGCCTCGTCGACGAGCGCGGCCAGCGGGCCGGCATCCGCCTGCCCAGCGGGCCGCAGCGACCAGTTCGGTGGAGGCGTCATGCCGGCTCGGCCGGTCGCTCCTACCCGACCACCGGACGGACCTCGATCGCGCCGCCCAACCGCGCCGCCGGAATCCGCGCGGCCAGCTCGATCGCGGCGTCGAGGTCCTCGGCCTCGAAGAACAGATACCCGCCCAGCGCCTCCTTGGTCTCGGCGAACGGCCCGTCGATGATCAGCGTCTCGCCGTCGGCCACCCGCACCGTCGTCGCCGTCTCAGGGGCGTCCATGCGCACGCCCGGGGTGACCCCCGGCGTCTCGTTGATCGCTTGGTAGGCGCCGTAGATGGCTCCCTTTTCCTCATCCGAAAGCCGCTCCCACTCCTGCGACGGCGGCGTCGGCGTATCGCCCTGATGAATCAACAGCATGTACTTCATCGCTTCCTCCTTTTCGGGGATGGTCCCCTATGAGACGAACGGGAGGCGCCGAAATCGACCGCGTGGATGAACTTCTCGCCTCGAGCGCCCGGCCGGCCGGGCGCGATGATTTAGTGCGCCGATGACGGATCGCGGGGGCGCACGGCGGTTTTGGCCGATCTGGGGGGCGGTGGTGCCGGTTGCCCTCTGGGCGCTGGTCCGTGTCTTCGGGCTGGAGGGGGGAGGACTGCTGACCTCGGCGATGTTCTTCACCCCCTACGCGGCGATCGGCGCGCTGCTGGTGGCGGGTATTGCCGTCGCCGTGCGCAACTGGGCCGCCGCGAGCGTTGCCGCGGTGGCGACCGCCTGCCTGATGGCCGCTGTCCTGCCACGGGCGATCGGCAGCGAAACCGAGCCGGTCGCTGGCCACGAGACGCTCACCGTGCTCTCCGCCAACGTCTACCTCGGCGACGCCGACCCCGCCGCGCTGGTCGACCTGGTCGACCGGTTCCACCCCGACGTCCTCAGCCTCCAGGAGCTGACCCCGTCGTTCGCCAGGAAGCTGCGCCAGGCCGGCATCGGCGAGCGGCTGCCGCACGCGCTGCTGATGGCGCAGCCCAAAGGCCACGGCGGCGGCCTCTACGCGCGCTTCCCGCTCACCGCCCTGCCGCGCCAGACGCACTTCCTCTTTCGCATGCCGCGCGCCTCGCTCGCATTGCCGGATGGCGGAAGGTTGCGCCTGATCGCCGTGCACCCACAGCCGCCGAACATGAGCGTCGACCGCTGGCGGGAAGCGCTTGAGAGCCTGCCGGCGCCCAGCGCCGGCGCTCCCTGGCTGCTGATCGGCGACTTCAACGCGACCTTCGACCTCGCCCAGTTCCGCGACCTGGTCGACAGCGGCTACCGCGATGCAGGTGAGGCGACCGGCAAGGGCCTCGAGCCGACCTGGCCGGGCCCCGACGAGTCCCCCTGGGGTCTGATCACAATCGACCATGTGCTCGCCGACCGCCGCCTCGGCGTAGCCGACTACGGAGTCGAGGACCTGGCGGGCAGCGACCACCGGGCGGTTCACGCTCAACTGGTGCTGCCCTAGTCGTGTACACGACGATGTACACTGCCGTCAATGGCTAAGACCGTTCCCGTGCGAGAGCTGCGCAGCAACCTCAGCAGCCTGCTCGACGACGTGAGCGATCGGCGCGATCACGTGCTCGTTACCCGCAACGGGACGCCAGCCGCGGCTCTGGTTCCGATAGACGAGTACGAGGCGTTGGAGGAGACCGCTGAGATTCTCTCCGATTCGGATGCGCTCGCCGCGCTGGAGACCGGCCTTGCCGAGATCGAGCGCGGCGAAACGGTCACGCTTGCCGAGCTTCGCAGCGAGCTTGCCGACCGCCGACCGACCGCCAGCTGATCGTTGGCGCGACTCGTTCTCGCCCGGCGCGGCCGGCGCGACCTGCTTGAGCTGGGCTGGCCGCTGATCGATGCGATCGAGGAGGCTCTTGGCCTGCTTGAGCACGACCCGTTCGCCGGTCATGCCCTTCGGGGGAAGCTCCGCGACCTGTACTCGCTACGGGTCGGGGCGTATCGAATTATCTACCAGCTAACCGATGGTGGAAAGACCGTTCGCGTCGCCGCCATCCGCCATCGCTCCATTTCCTACGGCAGTGATCCGCGGTGATCCCTCTTGTGACCTTCGAAGGCGACGAAGCCGGCCTGTGGCCCGATCGTCGCGTCGTCGAAGCCAGCCGCCTCGAGCCAGCCCCGCAGGTCGTCGCGACTCGGCGGCAGCGGATGGCCGCTGAAGCTGCCGGCCTTGAAGAAGGTGCGGGCTCGCCTGCTGGCGTCGGAGAGGAAAGTCGTGCCGATCAGCTGCCCGCCGGGCCTGAGGCAGCGAGCCATCTCCGTGACCGCCTTCTTGGGGCCGTCGACCATGTGGAGGCCGCTGTAGGAGAGGAAGAGGTCGACCTCGCCGTCGGCGAAGGGAAGCTCGGTCATGTCCGCGCTGAGCAGCTCGACCTGGTTCAGCGATCTCGCCTGTGCTCGGCGCTCGGCTCGCTTCAGCATCTTCGGGGAGAGATCCGCTGCCAGGTAGCGAACGTCCTGCTCGGGGCTCAGGGCGCGAAAGGCGACACCGCCTCCGCATGGCACGTCGACGATCGTCGCGCCGGCCGGTGCCCGCCCGATCGGCTCCATGCTCGCGTAGAGAACGGAGGAATCGATGCCCCAGACGGCGCGGCCGATCCAGCGCATCAGCCGCGGCCGCTCGATGTAGAAGTCGTAGGCGGCGCCGAAGGGCCCCGCGCAGACGTTCGGCACCTCAGCCATGGCCCCAGTATGCCGCTGCGCGCTCTCGATGCGATCCATGTCGCCTCCGGCGTCAGCCTCGCGACCCGCGCCGTCGTCGCCGGCGTGCTTCGCGGGTCGCGTAGAGAGCCGGGAGGGCGGCGGTGTCCTTCGGTCGACCGAGCTCCTCCTTCGAGGCGATCACCTCGTCGAGCGCGAGCACGCGGACAGAGACCTCGCCGATGGCGAGCTCGATTGTCGCGACGTCCTCGAACCCGCCGATCGCGGCAGCCCGCGGAACGACGTCCAGCGGACCAGCCTCGGTGTCGAAGCGCTGGGTCTGCCAACCGAGAAAGTCGGCGCCCTCTAGATCGGCTGCGGCATCCTCGCCCTGGCGACGAGCGCCCAGCGCCTTGAGTGCCGCGGCGAGGCGGTCGGCGTTGTCGATCTCCCGCCGAGGCATCACGTCGAGGTCGAGGGTGACTGTCGGGTTGCCCTGCAACCACGCCGCGACTGCCCCGATGACGCAGAACTCGACCTCGTGCTCGACGAGCGTGCGCAGCAGTTTCTCCGGATCGAGCTCGGTCACAGCTGCTCCCGCGCGACCTCGTGCAGGCGGGCGTAGCGTCGCAGGGCCCGGAGGCGCCCCTCGGGGGTGAGCTCGAGGAGAAGCTCGGCCAGCTCGACGTCGTGCGGCTCGGGCGCGAGCTCGGCGCCGATTGTCAGCCGCTGCCCGCAGCCGCTGGCCAGCCGCTGGAGCGTCTCCCACGAGGGCGTTGCGACACCGCGCTCGTAGCGGGCGACCGCCGGCTGCGATGTACCGGCCCGCTGCGCGAGGGCGCGCTGCGAGAGCCCAGCCGTAAGGCGCATCTCCCGCACGAGTGCCTTGGGGGAGTCCGTGGATGCGATACCTAATAAGGTATCAGCGAGGCGGGCAGCATGCGCCTCGTCGTCCCCATACCCGCACCGCGGCGAAAGTCGAACTGCATCAACTTCTCCACCTGGTAGATAGAGAAATTGATGCAGTTCGGGGTTCGCTCGTTCAGCTCGGTTGTGGGGCAGGCTGCGCGTCCGCCAGGTCGACGGTGTCCGCCGGAGCGTTCTCGCGCCGGGAAAGCGCCAGGCAGGGCAGGGCCAGAACCGAGATCCCGGCGCCGATCAGGTAGGAGGGCGCATAGCCCCACACATCGGCTGCCCGGCCGAGCAACGGCTGTGTCCAAACTCCACCCGTGGAGGACATCATCGAGTCGAAGGAGAGGATCGTCGCCCGCTGTCGCGAGGGAATCAGGCCATTGAGGTAGGTCTGGCGAATCGGCAACGTGGCCGCGAACAGCAGCCCCCAGACGACGATCAACCCGAGCACTGCCCAGAAGCTGTCGACTAGGCCGATCAGTCCCAGTGCCGCGACACTGAGCCCTGCCGTCACGAGCAGCGCCGAGGTGCGGCGATGAAAGAGACGGCGGATGCGGGGAGCCGCGATGCCACCGGCGATCTGGGCGCCGGCGACGATTGCCGCCACAAGACCGGCGACTTGGTAGGCCTGGGGATCGCCGTACAGCTCCAGCAGGTAGGGCTGCAGAGCGTAGAAGGCGTAGATGCCGACGCCACCGGTGAACAGCGACTCGATCATCAGCCACTTGACCGCCGGGACGCGCCAGCCGTAGTCGACCGAGTTGGCGGCGATCTTGCGCATCTCGGCAAGCGGCCGCCCGCCCTTCTCGGCGGTGAATCCCACGTCGTGCATGAGCCTGAAGGCGAGCCCGAACATGACAATCAGAACGAGGCCGCGGAGCACGAACGGCACACCGAGGCTGGTCTGCCGGGCGATGAAGCCGCCAGCGACTGAGCCGATCAGCATTGCCGCGCCGGAGACGATCTGTCCGCGGCCGAAGACCGTCTCCAGCTCGCCCGTGAAGCCGGTCGCGGTGAGCGCATCGACCAGCCACGCCTCGACCGCGCCGGAGAAGAAGGTGAAGCCGAGGCCGAGCAGCATCGAGGCAATGGCCCACTCCCAGAGCGGCGCCCCGATCTGCCAGAGGAGGACGTAGAGGAAGGTCGACGCCATCAGCGTCAGCGTGCCGAGCAGGGAGGAGACGCGACGCCCGATCGTGTCGGCGACGATGCCCGTCGGCACCTCGAACAGCACCATCCCCGCGGTGAAGAAGGCGTTGGCGGCAAACGCTTCCAGGTTGGAGAGTCCGGCATCGAGCAGGAAGATCGTGTTGATCCCCCAGATCAACGAGGCCGCAAGCGTGTTGCCGAGCAGCAGGGTCAGGTAGGTGCGCTGTATCGAGCGTGGCGTCGGCATCAGCTGGCGTCCAGATACCCGATGCTAGGCACGACGCGAGCGCCCGCGGCTAGGAAACGCTGGAGAGCGCCGTCGCCACGGCAAAGCCAAGCGTGGTGACGAGGCCGGCGACGCGCCCGGACTCCCGTGTCGCCTCGGGGATCATCGAGTCGATCAGCATGACCAGCAGGGCGCCGGCGGCGAAGCCGTCGATGCCGGCGCGGAGCTCACCCGAGGTCGCGTCGGCGATCGCGTAGCCGACGACGCTGGCGAGGGCGCAGGTCACGGCGACGGCGCCCCAGAGGCCGAGCACCCGGCCACGGTCGACGCCGGACTCGCGCATCTCGCTCGCCGAGCCAATCGCCTCCGGCAGGTTGGAGACGAAGATCGCGACGAGGAGCCCGACTCCGATCCCCTCACCGCTCGCCAGGCCGATCCCGAGGACGAGCTGCTCGGGGATTCCGTCGAGGAAGGCACCGAGCGCGAGCGCGGTCCCGGGGTCGGAGCCGCTTGCTCGACCACTGCGGCCTCGGCTGGTCGAGAAACGGCTGGCGATCAACCCGTCGAGGCTGAAGTAGGTGAGGGCGCCGATCCCGAGGCCGATCGCGGTGGCCTCGAGGCTGCCGACCCGTAGTCCCTCCGCTGCCAGCTCGAAGCTGACGGCGCTGATCAGCGCCCCGGCGCCAAAAGCCAGAATCAGCCCGATCTGCCGCTCTGGCCACTTGCGACCGAAGGCCAGCAGAGCGCCAAGCACCAGCGAGGAGGCCGCCAAAGCTCCCCAGCCAAGCGCGCCAGCCATCAATCGAGAATAGTGCCTGCATGCCGACCAGTAGAAGCGCCGCCCACCAATCGAGGCTCTGGCCGTGATCGAGGTTCGGCGCTTGGCCTGGGCTGGCCTCGAAGTTCACGCCGGCGGACAGACCGCGGTCATCGACTTGGTCGAAGACTTCTCACGGCTTCACGGCGGTGGTCCCCCAGCGGGCGAGATTCCGCCGCCACCGGCACAAGGGAGTGTCATCGCCGGTCTGCTGACGCACCTGCACAGCGACCACGCGGACATCGCCGCTCTTACACGCGCGCTCCACCCCGATGGCTTGGTGTTGAGGCCGGAGGAGGCATTCGGTGATCCGGCAGAGGTCGCGCTGGTCGCGGGACCCGAGTCTTCACTGCGCGATAGCGGTCTGGCAACTCGGGTGGTGGAGCCGTGGTCGACGGTCGAGGTCGGCCCGTTCACGATCAGCGCGCTTCCCGCAGCCGACGGATTTGGCGATCCACAGATTTCGTGGAGCGTCGCCGCCGAAGGCTGTCGCATCCTGCACGCGGGCGACACCCTCTTTCATGGATGGTGGTGGCTTGCAGCCATGCGCCACGGACCGTTCGACGTCGCCTTTCTGCCGGTCGGAGGCGCCGTGGTCGACCTTCCTCCGCGCCAACCTCCCAGTCCGTTGCCAGCCGGCATGGACCCAAGGCAGGCAGCGGTCGCGGCCAAGTTGCTGGGTGCTCGTCAGGTGGTCCCGATCCATTACGGACCGCTTCATGAAGCGGCGAACTACGTTCAGGCAGATGACCCTGCGGGCTCCCTGCAAAGCGTCGCCACCGAGCTCGGCGTCGAGCCGCGCGTGCTGAGGCCTGGGGAGAGATTCACCGTGGAACCCAAGTGACTGCCCCGATCGGCCCGGCTGGTCGAGGAAGTGCAGCACCGCCAGCGACCTGGCCCGAGAGGCAGTCGCCCGCTACGTGGATTCATAGAACCGAGATCCAGGCCGGCGACGGCTGCGCATTACGTAGTGGCGAGTTCTCAGTTTCGACACTCCCAGGTCTTGTTGCGTTACGGCGGGCCGCCGAGGATCGCCAGATGACTCCAAGAAAAAGGCACGGCGAGCTGACCCAGTACGACACGCCCGACTGGGACCCTCTCCTCAAGCTACTCGCCGAATATCTCGTCGCCGACTTCATGTGGATGCACGAGGTCGAGCTCAAAGACGGCACTCGCCTGCAGGCCTACAAGAACAGGGAAACCAGGCGCTATCTCCATTTGACCTCCGATGGCCGCGCTTTCGAGTACTGCGGGGAGGAGAAATACCGCGAAGTCGAGATCACGCTGGCGCTGATGGAGCGGGTCCTCGCCACAGACAGGCTCAGGCCATGCCACGAGTGGGATTGTGAGTAACACCGAGGAGTTACACTGTGATCGCGATGCCTTCCAAACACCCTCGAATCGCTGTTACCGCCGACCCTGAGTTGGGGGACGCTCTAGCCCGCGTGCGTGCCGCTACAGGCACTCGCGAGGCCGACGCGACGCTGCTGCGACGTCTCGCGGTCGAGGGGGCAGAGGCCGAGCTCGAGGCGGGGCGCAACAGGCGTGCCGCTGCAGAGGCGCTGTTCGAGGCGATGGACGACGGGGGATTCGACCTCGACCTCGCCGCGGTTGATCGCTTGAACGCTCCGCCCACGGCCTGATGTCCGCCCCCCGGCTTTGGGACGGGACCGGCCCAGTGCTTGCGGATACATCCGCCTGGATGCAGGCTCGCCGTGATCCGGAGGCACGCAGCTTGCTGCTGGGCGCGGTCGAGCGTGGCGATGTCTGTTGGTGCTGGCCGGTGCGCTACGAGCTGATGCTTGACGCCCGGGGGTCCGAAGGAATCGCTGCCGTCGAGCGCACGCTGGAGGGCTTGCGCGAGATCCCCGTTGACCGCGGCGTTCAGCGCGCGGTCCTGGCAACGATGCGCGAGCTGGCAGCGACAAGCTCCCACGGCGCCCATCGCTACCCCCTCACCGATCTCGCGGTCGCAGTGGCCGCCCAAGGCGCGGGCGTCGACATCCTGCATTTCGACCAACACCTCGAGCGTCTCGGCGATCACCTTGACCTCGCAGCCCACTGGATTGCGGGACCCGCTGCACGCCGGCGTTAGGTTGGAGTGCGGTCATGTGGGTTCAGCGTGAGATCCGACTACAGCCGCAGCCGCGCGGCTTTCACCTCGTCACCGGGGAGGTGCTCGATGCGCTTCCCGAGTTGGAGGAGATCTCGGTTGGGATCCTGCACCTGCTGATCCAGCACACCTCGGCGTCCCTGGCCTTGAGCGAGAACGCCTCGCCGGAGGTGCGGCGTGACTTCGAGGCCTGGTTCGACCGCGCGGTGCCGGAAGGTGCCCCGTACTGGACCCACACCCTGGAGGGTGACGACGACATGCCCGCTCACATCAAGGCGGCGCTGTTGGGTCCGTCCCTGACGTTGCCTCTGCGCGACGGACGCCCCGCGCTCGGGACGTGGCAGGGCATCTATCTGTGCGAGCATCGCGACCGCGGCGGTTCACGCTCGCTTGTCGCCACCGCCTGGGGCGAACGGGCTTAGTACGGCCTCTCGGGGGAAATTGAGGCTGTGGGAGATCGTCCGGCCTGGGGCAACGGTTGCCATTCGCGTCGACTTCCGACGAGCTCGACGTCGAGGCGAGTTCACGGCGCCCTAGGCTGAGCTACTCGACACCCTTCAGCAAGGGCCGGAGATCCTCGAGCTTGTCGAAGAGGTGCCAGATGTAGTTACCTCCGCCCGCTTCGCGGTGAGGGTGCAGATCTGCCAGCTCCGGGTCGGCGCGGTAGCCGTCGAAGTGGGCGCGGCTCTTCCACTCGACGAGGATCAGGACCCGACGTGGCTCGATGTCGCCCTCGATCGCCTCGGAGAACCGCCCGATCGCCACCACCCTGCCGCCGTGCCGCTCCACCTCGGCCGCCGAGCGCCTGGAATAGGCGATGTACTCCTCGCGATCGGCGAGGTCGAACAGGTTGAGTGCGTAGACGGGTCGGTCGGAATCGGCCATGAGCGGGATCCTTGCACGCCGACCCGATCAGGTCTTGGCCGCGTCGATCGGGAGTCCCAGGGGGCCCTCTGTCCTCGCTCCGCCCGCCCGGGCGTGTAGAAACCCCGGTGGACAGCAGGCCTGACTGGTCTTGCGCACTACTTCAAGGAGACGAGAATGTCGGTTACGACCAAGGATGAGTTGGCAAAGCAGGTTGCGGCACGGACCGGCCTCGAGGCGGGCCAGGCGAAGCGCGCCGTGGAGGCGACGATCGAGGAGATCACCGCTCAGCTCGCGGCTGGCAACGAGGTCAAATTCACCGGCTTCGGCAAATTCTCGACGGTCGCTCGGCCAGCTCGGGAAGGCCGCAATCCGCAGACCGGAGAGTCACTCCAGATCGCCGCGAAGACGGCGGCGAAGTTCAGCCCCGGAGCGGAGCTGAAGAAGGCCGTCAACGGCTGAAGTCTGCCGGATTCCCGGCCTTGGTCGAACGTAAAGGCCGCTCGTGATCGGGCGGCCCACGTTCGACCTCGCCGGAGAGCAGGACCAAGAGCTACCTCTTCCAGTCCTGGCCCTCGCAAGACCGAAGTGCGCGTCCTTTCAAGGCTCGCCCGCCTGTTAATCGGTAGCCCGCCGCCGGTGACATCTTCGTGCCGCCGGGTAGGCAAGCAGGTAGCAGGCCGATTGCCGGGTCCAGGCACTAAGGAAAGGAAGGACGATGCAGACCGGAAGCAAGAGCCAGACGATCGCTGTCCCGGGAGCCACCGGCCGGGTCGGATCGCATCTCGTCGAGATCCTCGAGCAGCGCGGACACGACGTGGTCCCGATCGCGCGCTCCAAGGGCGTCGACGTGGTCAGCGGCGAGGGTCTCGACGAGGCGCTCGCCGGGGCCGAGACCATCATCGACACGGCAACCGGGCCCTCGCCCGATCAGGAAGAAGCCACGGCATTCTTCACCGCTTCGGCGCGCAACCTGCAGCGAGCCGGCGCCGCGGCGGGGGTGAAGCGGATCGTCGTCGTCTCGATCATCGGCATCGACAACTTCCAGGGCGGATACAACGCGGCGAAGATGGCGCAGGAGCAGACGCTGCTCGAGGGCCCGCTTCCGGTTCGGATCGTTCGCGCGGGCCAGTTCCACGAGTTCGTCGATCAGCTGGTCGGCTGGATGATCCAGGATGGTGTCGCCTATCTGCCGGAGATGAGAACCCAGCTCGTAGCCGCCCGCGTCGTCGCCGAAGCGCTAGCCGATGCGGCTGAGGAGCCGGAGATCGAGAACGGCAGGATCACCGAGGTTGCAGGTCCGCGGGAGGAGCGTCTCGCCGATGTGGCGGCGACGCTCTTCGCCAGCCGAGGTGACTCACTCGAGATCCGCGAGAGCCGCCAGCCCGACGACCCTGACGCCGCGGCCTATGCGGAGGGCGGCGTGCTGCCACATCCGGGCGCGAAGCTTGCAGGCCCCAGCTTCGAAGAGTGGCTCGCGGCGGCCTCGGCGAGCGCTTAGCTCCGGTCGCCGCGGGTAGCGGAACAAGACGGGCTGCCGGCCCGGGTCCCAGCGGCTTTCACCGGCATCCAAGTGCCGGTTCCCGCTCGGGTAGGAAGACCAACCGCCCTTCGGCGGTGAGGCGTCCGGGCCGGCGGCATCCCGCTCAATTCGACCCAAGGACTCCGGGGAGTTCGCCGAGGGCGTGCACGGGCCAGCGCGAGGCGGCCTCGGCCAGCGCCGCGTCCAGTCGATCCGCGCGTTCTCGACCGCTTCCGCAATGGCAAGACGATCGAGCTGCCGAACCTCGAGCCCGAAAAAACCGTCACGCCCCGACAGCAGGGCACGATCGAGCGCCGGGTCCTGGAGCTGATCGAGTAGCGCGGCCTCATAGACCCGCCTACCGCTCACACTCCCGGATCGAGTCCGCGCCGGACCCTCCACGACAGCGGTCGAAGCCGGACCCTCCCCGCAGCCGGTCCGCGCCGCGGCTGCCCTTGAGGATGTCGTTGCCAGCGTTGCCGCGCAGAACGTCGGGACCACCGCGGCCGAGCAGGCGGTCCCGGCCAGCGCCGGCGTAGGCGCGATCGGCGGCAGAGCCGGTGGCGACTTGGTCGTCACCACCGCCGGCGCAAATTAGGTCCTGGCCGGCGAGGGAGACGATGGTGTCATCACCGCCGAAGGTCGCGATTACGTCGCGGCCGCCGGTGCCGGCAATGTCGTCATCGCCCGCGGTGCCGACGATCGTGGTGGGGACTCCGCGGCAGGTCGTGGCACCGACTACCTGGGTGGTCGCGGTGGCTTTGTCGTTGGCGGCGACCGGGTCTTTCTCGACCCCGTCTACCGTCGCCGTATTGGTGATCGTCCCGACCTGGCGAGGGATGACGGCAATAGTCGCGGTTGCCGGACCGCCGTAGTCGATCCCCGGCGTGCCGATGGCGCCGAGGACACAGGTGACTTTCCTCCCTTTCGACGTGCACAGGCCCGAGCTCGCGGTTGCGGAGACGAGATCGACTCCCTTCGGCAGCCGGTCGACGACGGTGACCCCGGTCGCCGCGCTTGGGCCGAGGTTCTCCACCCCGATGGTGTAGGTCAGGGTCGAGCCGACGCCAACCGGGTCAGGGCTGTCGCTCTTGGTGATCCTCAGGTCTGCAGAGCCCGATGGCGCCGCGGAACCGGCGGTGGCGAGGGCGAGGGCGAGCAGCGGCACGGCGGCAAAAAGCCAGCCGTGCCGCAGCAAGAACCTTGCCCGCGGACCACCTGTGTGACGGCGGTTCATCCGGATCTCCGCTCAGACGTGCTCGGTTTTCCGCAGCTTGGCCGCAGCGGTGACACAGCGCGAGAACGGGGTCCCCTTCTCCCCTTTGACGTGCTTCTTGCTCATCCCTTTACAGGCTTTGCGGGGGGTGAGGTTGTCGTTGGTGGCCGCCTTGGCCATCGCGGTGACGCACTGACTAAACGGGGTGCCCTTCTCGCCTGCGACGTGTTTCTTGCTCTGGTCCTGGCAGTAGACGCCGTAGGCTTTCGCCTTCTCGGGCAGTCCCGCGCCGGGGCCGGGGGGCGGCGTCTCGGGGGCCGGCGTGTACTTCGGGCCGTTGCCCTGTCCGTGGCCGTTGCCCAGTCCGGCGATCCCCGATGCGGGTGCGATCGCGAGGGCAAGCACGCCGATAACCATGGCGATCGTCATCTTCAACTGCGGCTTCATCGTGGCTCCTTCGAGTCGTGGCGCCCCACCCACGGGGCCTCCGTTGCCTTGCTGGTGCTGAAACGCGGGAAGGCAGGGCGCGTCAGGTCCTACCTAAAAGGCAGGACTTAATTCTTCTTGCCGGCCTGGGCGGCGGCAGACGAATCTTCGACGGGAGGAGCAGGCGGGACCGGGGGCGCCTGCGAGGGCTCTTCGGGAACGGTCGCGCCAGGCGAAGAGGAAGCGCCCTTTTGCGCACTGGGCTTAGAAGGGCGCACCGGCTTGGACGGGTGGGAGGCGCTCCCGCCGTTCTGACGCTTGCCTCCGGCGGATCCCTGGTTGGCCGATTTATGAGCCGCCGCGGTCTGCTGACCGTGACTGGAGGCGCTGGGGTGCTGCTTTGGGTGGTCCTTGCCATGCGGGTGGGGCGCGCGCCCTTGGGCACTCGCCGCGGTGGTCCCGTCGGCACTCGCTTTCATCTCGGCGGCCGCGGCACCCGTCGCGGCCGCGGCCGTTCCGTCAGCGCCCTTCGCGCCGGCAGCGGCGTTGGCCCGATCGGCTCTCCCTATCGCCGGCGGAGGCGATCCGTCCGCTTGTGCGCCAACCCCAGACGAACCCCTGAACTCGGCCTCCTGTCCTGCCGTACCGCCCACGCCCGCTTGCTGCTCGGTCGCTTGTGAGCTGCCGCCCGGCAGACCGGCGTCGAGCAGGCCACCGCGATCCGCCGCGCCGACGCCGATCGCGGCGACGACCGCCACGGTCGCGGCGCCTTTGACAGCTGCCGCGACGCCAGCGGATTTGGCCGCCCCGCCGCCTAGGGCCGCGGCAAGGCCGCCGCCAGTACCGGCAGCGGCCCCGCCACCAGCGCCGAGCAGGCCCTGCAAGAGACCGGCCGCGGCCACCGCCGGCAGCGGCGAAAGTGCCGCCAGGTCCCGCTCCCGGGCCTCGATCTCATCGCGGAATCGGCGGCACCCCTCGCAGGTGCGCAGATGGGCGCGTACGTCGCGGCGACGGGTAACCCGACCGTCGCCGTCGGAGAGCGCCTTGGTTACCGTCGCGCAGCTCATCTGCCGCCCCTCATCCATCTGACGCAAGCTCAGCCGCGCCTCGTAGAGGGTCTGGCGAGCGACCGCGGGAGAGGTACCCAGCGCCACGCCGATCTCCGCGAACTCGAGGCCCCCCAGCTCGCGCATGACCAGGGCGCCGCGCTGGCGCTCCGGCAGCTCGCCGAGGTCGAAGATCAGCTGCCGCAGCCGCTCCCGCGACTCCGCCTCTTCGGCCAGACCGGATCCGGTCACCGCCAGCTCGGGGTCGAGCTCCCGGGTCTCGCGGCGTCGGCGGATCAAATCGATCGACTCGTTGTGGGCAATCCGGTAGAGCCACGGCTTCAACTCGATCTGCCGCTCCTCCCCAGGCAGCGCCCGCAGCACCTTGACCATCGTGTTCTGAAGGGCGTCCTGGGCATCCGCGGGGTTGCCGGCGATCGCCAAGCAGAAGCGGTACAGGCTCTGGTGGTAGCGCCGGTAGATCGCCGCGAAGGCGCGCTCGTCTCCCTTCGCCGCCCGCCGGGCGAGGCGGTCGTCGGAGAGCATGCGGGCGACTCCCTCGTGGGGGGTGAGTCCGCTCGAGGCCGCCGCTTCGCTCATTCTCGACTCGCATCGAATGCCATCCGTTCAAGAGTAGGGGTGATCCACTCAGTCCTTGAACGGCCGCGGGTGAGCGCTGTCAGCGCCTATCTCTCCGAAGGCAGGCGCCCGAGCTCTTCGCTGCCCGCCCCGCCCGCCCCGAGCCGATTTCGATCGCCAACAGAGTGCAGGCCTGGACCGTTGGTGCCCACTGGGCTCTCGAACACGAGTGGGACGGCCGAGCGTGGACGTCAAACCTCAGCTAGAGGGCACGGACGCGGAAGCGGAACAGGGCCGGCGAGGGGTCGCGGTTGCCGGAGGCATCGATCGCCAAGACATGGAAGGCGTGTCGCCCGGGAGCAACTCGATAGCCGCGAGGGGATCGGCAGGGGCGGAACGGTTGGTTGTCGAGACGGCAGCGGAAGCGAGTCCCTTGCTCGGAGGCCCCGAAGACAAAGACGACGAGGCGGCGCTTGCCGGTGATGAAGAGGAGCGCCCGGGGGTGCCTACGGATGCTGGTTGCGGGCGGCGTGCGGTCGCGCCGCGTCGGCGGCATCGGGCCCGACACCGGAGGCGGCGTGACTTGGGGTGACACCGGCGGCTCGGATTCTGGCTCGGGTTCCGGGTTCGGTTCGGGTTCGGGTTCCGGTTCGGGCGGGGTGTCGGGCGGACGGAAGCTGTTCGGGGTCCGCTCTTCGACGGACTCGCAGTCGACTGGCGGGCCATCGCTTTGTGTGGCCGCGAAATCGATCAGCGCCGTGTCGAAGCCCTCGCCGCAGTCGACGATCGGATCGGAGTCGCCGGAGTTGACCAGCAGGTGGTCGTTGCCGGCACCGGCGAGGTAGTTGTCCGAGCCGGCCCTGCCGAGGAGCTGATTGGACTCGGAGTCACCCGTCAGGTTGTCCCCTTTGTTGGTGCCCTCGATGTCCTCTATTCCCCGCAGGGTCGTCAGCTGCGCCGCGGTGGTGCAGTGCGCCTCTCCCTCTGTCCCGATCAGCCCGGCGGCCTCCGCCTCCATGTCGATCGCCACCCCGGTGCCAAAGTTGGCCCAGTTGGCGTTGTCGCGGTCGGGGCCGCCGTCGAGGACGTCGCCGTCGCAGACGGCGTTGGAGACGAAGAGGTCCTCGCCGGAACCGGCGTCGAGCTGGTCGGTGCCGCCGTTGTTCGGCAGCGCGTCGTCGCGCCCGCCTCCGGCCGCCTTGTCGTTCCCCGCGCCGTCGATTAGGGCGTCTTCGGTGTCGCCGCCGCTGAGGTCGTCGCCACCTTCGTTCCCCAGCAGCACGACCGAGACCGCTTCCGGCATGGCAGGGGCACGGAGGATGTCTTCCCCCTCGAGGCCGGCGAGGAGGATCGAGTCGGGAGGTTCCGGCAGCGCACAGGCGATCGTGCTGCCGCTCGGTGGGCCGCAGCCTCCGGCGGCGCTGGAGCCGGCGTCGAACTGCCCGACGCTGCCGCCCAGCAGCGAGAACGTGGCGACGCCGTCATCCGGGTCCGGGGTCCCCGCGTTCGGCGCGTAGCTCGCCGCTACACGATCAACTTTGTTGCTGCCCACCAGATAGAGGCCCGGGGCCGTGCCGGTCTCGGGCGCCATCACCCCAGCGGCTATCGCGCCGGCGCCGCGCAGACCGATCTCCGCGTCGCTGAACTCGCAATCCTCGACCGCGACGCCGACGCAGCCATCGCCGTCGGCGCCCCCGTGGGCGACGTCGCCACCGCCTTTGCCGTCGATCAAGTCGCCCCCGCCGCCGCCGTAGAAGATCTCGGCCTCGTCGGTGCCGACGATGTAGTCGGGGAACGGGGTACCGATCACGATCTCGAAATCGCTGAAGTCCTCTGCCGGTTCGAGCGGTTCGTCAACGCCGCCGCCCGATGGGGCGAGGCCGTTGTTGGCGAAGTCCTGTCCGAGGTCGACGTAGACCCCGCGTCCCTCGGCGCCGTCCGGAAAGCCGGCGTCGGTGAAGAAGGAGCCGCTGTTGGGGAACCCGGGAGTGGCGCCCGTGGCGAAGCTGAGGGTGTCCTGGCCGCCGCCGGAGTCGCCGATCGCGTCGATCGTGGCGTCGCCGCGATCGAGGTCGTTGCCGCCTTCGCCGTCGAGCGAGTCGCCGCCGAAGCCGCCGGAGAGGCGGTCGCCGCCGGGCCCGCCGCGCAACTGGTCGTCGCCGATGCCGCCATAGAGTCGGTCTGCGCCCTCGCCGCCGAAGAGGCTGTCGTTGCCGCGTTGGCCGAAGAGGCGATCGTCGCCACCTTCGCCGAGGACAGTGGTGACTGTCCGCGGCAGGCGGATCACGTCGGCGCAGGGCGTGCCGATGATCGTCGTGCCAACGGTTTCAGGTCCTTCGGCACAGCTTGGGGCTGCGCCGCCGGAGCTTGGGAATACCGCGAAGGCAACAATCATCGCCGCCGCGACGTTTACGAGCAGGCGGCAACGCATCCTCCCTCAACTACCCGCCCGGTCCCGTCGCTACTCCGATGAGCGCAGCCGAATGTACGGTCTATGCGACCTGTACGGATCAGACCCAGCGAGGAGGTCGACAGATGGCGGCTCGGATCGTTGTGACGGAGTTCACATCGCTCGACGGCGTGATGGAGGCGCCGGGAGGCGAGCCGGGATTCAAGTACCCCGGCTGGACCTTCGAGTTCGATCGCGGTGACGACGGCAACCAGTTCAAGCTCGACGAG
>Ga0164241_10000756_pt1 | contig 49460 bp, 42 predicted proteins | sample OricomyardsoilBY_FD_108780 | JGI IMG/M metagenome (GOLD analysis project Ga0164241, IMG submission 108780) | Backyard soil microbial communities from Emeryville, California, USA - Original compost - Back yard soil (BY) | ecosystem: Environmental > Terrestrial > Soil > Unclassified | place: USA... | reverse complement strand
CCCGAACAAGGCCAAGCCGGGCGAGAAGGCCACCGAGCGCGCTGAAGAGCGTGCCGAGAAGCTGAAGGCTGCTGAAGAAGCCGCTGCCGAGGCCGCAGCCGCTCCGGCGCCTGAGCCGACCCCTGAGCCGGTCGCCGAAGAAGCTGCCGTCGAGGAATCGCAGGCCGAGACCGAAGCCGTGATGGCGGCCGAAGTCGAAGCTGCCACCGAAGAGCCGACCCCCGAGGCCGAAACGGTCGTCGAGGAAATCGCCGAGCAGACTCCGCCGATCGAAGCCGCTGCGGAAGAGGCCCCGGCCGCTGAGGAAGCTCCTGCCGCTGACGAAGCTCCGGCTGCCGAGGAAGCTGCCGCCGCGGAAGCTCCCGCAGCCGAGGGCGAGGCCGAAGAAAAGGCCGAGGGCTGATCCTTGGCTAAGAACACCCCCGTCACGCTCGCGGTCATCATCGGCGCGCACGGTGTGGCGGGGGAGGTTCGCCTCAAGGTCTTCGCCGGGGATCTTGAGTCGCACCGCAGCTTCAATTCGGGTGCGTTGACGCTCAAATCGCTGCGCCCTGGTAGTAACGGCGCGATCGCGCGCTTCGCCGAGATCGCCGACCGCAACGCCGCCGAAGCGATGCGCGGAACCGAACTGAGCGTCCCGCGCGCCAGCCTGCCGCCGCTGGGCGAGGGCGAATATTATCATGTCGATCTCATCGGCCTGCCAGCGGTTTCCGTGGGCGGCGACGCGCTGGGCGTGGTCGTCGCGGTCGATAATTTCGGTGCGGGCGACGTGATCGAGATCGAGCGGCCGCCGGTGGATGGCAAACCCGGCAAGCGCTTCATGGTGCCGGTGCGCCCCGAGGCGGTACCCGAATGGGATGCGGAGCGGTTGGTAGTGGCCGACGATTTTGTCGAAACTTGATCATGGGCGTGAATGTATATACATGATGTATATACGGAGACAGCCATGACCAAGGAATATCGCGCCAAGACCTTCAAATCGGGCAATTCGGTCGCGCTGCGGCTGCCCGCCGGATTGGGCGTCGAGCCGGGGCGCGAGATGCGCGTGCGCGAGGAGGCGGGGAAGTTCGTTGTCGAACCGGCGGATGAAACGCCGCGCAAGATCAAGGGCGACTGGATCGGCAGCATGCCGTGGCTCAAGCCCCTCAGCGCCGAGGATCGCGAGTTCGAGGAGCGCGAACTCGATTGGGAGGGCAAGCTGCTGAGGCGAGATGGCTGAGAAGTTTCTGCTCGACAGCAACATCTGCATCTATCTGCTCGAAGACTTGTCACCCCGTCTGACCGCGCGTGCGCGCGCGCAAACGATGGGCAGCATGTACGTCTCGGTAATCTCGCTTGCGGAGATATCGATGGGATTCGGTGACAAGACCGATCAGCTCTCCGCATTTATGGTCGATGTAGAGCCCGTCGATTTCGACCAGAGGGCGGCGATGCAATATGCGCGAATCCCGTTCAAACGTGCGCGTTTCGACCGGTTGATCGCCGCTCATGCGATCTCGCTCGGCTTCACCCTCGTGACCAACAACGAACGCGACTTCGCCGACATTCCGGGCCTGAAGATCGAAAACTGGACGCAGGAGTAAGGCATGGAGACCGTGATCCATTTCGGCGTGCCGGCGATCGGCGTCGCACTGGTGTCGGCTGCGCTCGCCTGGCTGCTCCAGCGCCGCAAGCCGCGATGGCATCCGGTGGTGATCGCACTGGTGGCGTGCGTGCTGGTGGCGGCCGCGACGATCCTGGGCCTTGGCATCGTCATCGTCCGCGCGCTCATGGCGATCGGGGAGGCGGGCCATGCCGATATCGACACCGGCGCCGCGCCGGCGGCGACGATCGTGCTCTATGGCGGGATGGTCATCACCTTGCTCCCGTTCGCCGGGTTGCCCGCCGCGCTGCTGACGGCATTTCGCGGGCGCAGGCCGCCCGTGGGCCCGGCATGAGTTTCGCCGCCACGGTCCTGACGCTCTATCCGGAGATGTTTCCCGGCCCGCTCGGCGTGTCGCTGGCGGGCAGGGCGATGCGAGAGGGGCGGTGGAGCCTCGATGCCGTGCAGATCCGCGACTTTGCCACCGACAAGCATCGCTCGGTCGACGATACTCCGGCGGGCGGTGGGGCGGGGATGGTGATGCGGGCGGATGTGCTCGCGGCGGCGCTGGACAGTATCCCCGCGGGCCGCCCTGTGTTGGCGATGAGTCCGCGCGGGAAGACGCTGACCCAGGCCCATGTCCGCGAACTGGCGGAGGGCCCCGGAGTCACGATCCTGTGCGGCCGGTTCGAAGGTTTCGACGAGCGCATCTTCGAGGGGCGCGATGTCGAGCCCGTCTCGATCGGCGACTATATCCTCTCTGGGGGCGAGATGGCGGCGCTGACGCTGCTCGACGCTTGCATTCGGCTGCTTCCCGGCGTAATGGGCGCCCCTTCCAGCGGCATGGACGAGAGCTTCGAAACGGGGCTGCTCGAATATCCGCATTATACCCGACCTGTCGAATGGGAAGGGCGCACGATCCCCGAGGTGCTGCGATCGGGGGATCATGCGAGGATCAACGCCTGGCGAAAGCAACAGGCCGAGACCGATACACGGCTAAGGAGGCCGGACCTTTGGGAGCGCCATGAGGGCGCTCGGGTCAAGTCTCCCTCTGGCGCGCGGCAGAAGAAGGACGAATGAGATGAACCTCATCCAGACGATCGAGGCGGAAAATATCGCCAAGTTCCACGAGACCAAGAAGATTCCGGAATTCCGCCCGGGCGACACTGTCCGCGTCGGCGTGCGCGTCGTCGAAGGCGAACGTACTCGCGTCCAGAACTATGAAGGCGTGTGCATCGCGCGTTCGAACAAGGGCATGGGCAGCAACTTCACGGTCCGCAAGATTTCGTTCGGCGAAGGCGTCGAGCGCGTCTTCCCGCTCTATTCGCCGAACATCGACAGCATCGAAGTCGTCCGCAAGGGCGTCGTGCGTCGCGCGAAGCTCTATTATCTGCGTGGCCGCACCGGCAAGTCGGCGCGTATCGCCGAGCGCCGCGACGCGCGCCCGGTGGCGGAAGCCGCGGCCGAGTAAGCCGTTCTTCCAGAGAACAAGCGCGGGGCGCGGAAGTCTGATACGACTTCCGCGCCCCGTCTGCTTTGAGAGTCCGCGCCGCCCTCTTGCTCCGCGATTTTGCTGAAACAGCGGGTTTGCGTTACAAGGTGGCCATGATGCGCGATCACAGACAGGCAAGGGCATATCGGCGGCTGGGGTTGGCGCTTGCCGCCGCGTCGGTGCTGTGGGCGCCTCAGGCAATGGCGGATATTCCTACTACGATCATGACCGCCGATGGCGGGCCGGTCGCGCCGCCACCAAAGAGCAATGCCCGCCCCGAGCAGCGCACGACCGAACAGCGTCCCGCTACCGCGCCCAGCCTGGGTTAATCCGCCGCCTCCAACTCATGCTTGAGATGGCTTGCGCGGTCATGGCCGCGGATCACCGATTCATAGGCCTCGCGCATCACCGCCAGCGTTTCGGGCGAGGTGCGTTCGTCGCCGATCGCGCGCTCATATTCTTCCTTGAGGTAATCCTCGCCGCGCTCGACTTCCTTGACCAACGCCGCGTCGCCGCCGCCCAGCGCATGGCGCAGATCCGCCCAGCGGCGATGGATCGTCGCCGCCGTCGAGCCATAGTCGGCAGGCGTGCCACCCAGCTTCACGCTCTGCGCCTGGAGCAACTCGACTACGCCGCGTCGCTCGCCCGCCATTGCCCGGAAGAAGCCGGCATAGCGCTGGGCATCGGCATGTTCGGCGGAGTGCTCATAGCCCTTGATGCTGTCGATCGTGGTGATGATGAGGTCGTCGAGTTTGGACGTATCGTGGTTGGTGGTCATGCGGGGGTTCCTTGTCCTTGAATACAGAACGAAGAACGAGCGTGGACGGGGCGAGTTTCCCCCTAACGGTCGCTAACCATTTGATTTATGACTAAAGGGTCGAAAACCTAAAGCTCAGTGGGATGCGCCATAGGGCGTGCGATCAAGATAAATTCGACCCTGAGCGGGTTCGCATCCTGGCTCTTTACGCCCGCCATTCGCCCCGCGATAAGGCCCGCAATCGAAGTTGGAGTGCCGGAATGTGGAAGCTGTTTGCGGGATTGGCATTGTCGGTAGTGGGCCTGGCGCCCGTGGCTGAGGCGCAGGTGGCGACGCTGAGTCTCGAACGTGTCTTTGGAAGCCCCGATCTGGCGGGCGCCGCGCCGCGCGCGATGAAGCTATCCCCCGACGGCAAATGGCTCACCGTGCTGCGCAACCGCGCCGATGAGCGCGAACGCTATGATTTGTGGGCGATGGATACCACCACCGGTGAATGGCGGATGCTGGTCGATTCGAAGAAAGTCGGATCGGGCGCCGAAATGTCCGAGGCCGAGAAGATGCAGATGGAGCGCGCCCGGCTGGGCGGCACGCGCGGCATCATCGCCTATGAATGGTCGCCCGACGGCAAGTCGATCCTCGTCCCGCTGGAGGGCGAACTCTATCTCGCCGGGTTGGGCGGCAGCGTCGAGAAGCTCCCCGCCGATGCCGGCGCCAAGCTCAATCCGGCAGTCAGCCCGCGCGGCACCTATGTCAGCTTCGTGCGCGATCAGAACCTTGTCGTGATGGAGCTGGGCGGTGCGCGGAAGCATTGGGCCGCGACCGGGGATGGCAAGGGCGATGTCCATTGGGGCGAGGCCGAGTTCGTCGCGCAGGAAGAGATGGACCGGACGAAGGGCTATTGGTGGTCGCCCGACGACAGCCGCATCGCAGTCGAGCGGTTCGATGAAGCGCCGGTCGGCATCGTCACGCGCGCCGCGATCGGCACTGAAGGGACGAGCATTTTCCAGCAACGCTATCCCAAGGCGGGGACGCCCAATGTGCTGGTCGAATTGTGGATCATGGATCCGCTGGGGCAGAACAAGGTCAAGGTGGATCTGGGGAGCGATCCCGACATCTATCTCGCCCGCGTCAAATGGGCGCCCGACGGCAAGACGCTCTACGTCCAGCGGCAGAACCGCGACCAGACGTTGCTCGATCTGCTCCAGATCGATGCCGCGACCGGCAAGGCGACTTTGGTCTTCACCGAAAAGGCGGGGGAGAAGAGCTGGGTCAATCTGTCCAACGCCTTCACGCCGCTCAAGCATGGCGGGCTGATCTGGTGGTCCGAGCGCGACGGGCACGGGCATCTCTATCGCTATGCCAAGGACAAATGGACGCAGCTGACCAAGGGGCCGTGGGAAGTCGCGCAGGTCGTGGGTGTCGATCAGGCCAAGGGCCGTATCTACTTCACTGCCAACAAGGACGGCGTGCTGGAGCGGCATTTATATTCGGTTCCGATCGCCGGCGGCGCTCCGACGCGGCTGACCGAAAGCGGCTGGTGGAACGAGGCGACGATGGACAGCGCCGGAACGCGCGCGATCGTCACGCGGTCCAATCCCGATCAGCCCAACCAGATCTACCTCGCCGACGCGGCGGGCAAGCGAGTCGCCTGGGTGGACGAGAATGACGTGCGCGAGGAAGGGCATCCCTATCACCCCTATCTGGCGAACCATCAGGATCGGACCTTCGGCACGATCAAGGCCGCCGACGGCACTGAACTCCACTGGGAAATGATCAAGCCCAAGATGGAGCCGGGCAAGCGCTACCCCGTGTTCTTCCAGCACTATGGCGGGCCGCACAGCCAGACCGTGGCGCGCAAATGGGGCGGGGCGCTCCAGCAATATATCGTGAGCAAGGGCTATATCTGGTTCCAGATCGACAATCGCGGATCAGCCAATCGCGGCAAGGCTTTCGAGGATGCGATCTGGCACGCGATGGGGTCGGTCGAGGTGCAGGATCAGCTGAGCGGCGCGGCGTATCTGAAGACGCTCGATTTCGTCGATGGGGATCGGATCGCGACCTATGGCTGGTCCTATGGCGGCTATATGACGCTCAAGATGCTCGAGGCCGCGCCGGGCGTGTTCGCCGCCGGGATCGCGGGCGCGCCGGTGAGCAAATGGGAGCTGTACGACACCCATTATACCGAGCGCTACATGGGTGATCCGCGGCTGGTGCCCGATGCGTACAAGGCCTCGAACACCGTCGAGAATGCGCTCAGCATCAAGGATCCGCTGCTGCTGATCCACGGCATGGCCGACGACAATGTCGTGCTGGAGCATTCGACGGTGATGATGGGGCGGATGCAATCGGGCGGCGTGCCGTTCGATCTGATGCTCTATCCGGGGCAGACGCACCGCGTCGGCGGGCCGGGCATCAGCGTCCATCTGTGGGAGACGATCTTTGGATTCCTCGACCGTTCGATGGATCGCCGCTAGCACGATCCCGCCGCTCCTTGGCTTGCTGCTGTCGGCGCAGGGCGCGCCGCTGCCGCCTGCGCCGGTGAATGCCGGGTTCGAGACGTTCGACGCGAGCGGTGCCCCCCAGGGCTGGACCGTCGCGCCCTATAGTCCGGCTTCGCATTATGCGGCTGAGGCAGTGCAGGGGCGCACGGGCAAGGCGCTGCGCATCCACGCCACCGGCGCGGCGGGAGAGGGAGAGCGGCCCGGCGTGGTCGTCTTCCAGAATATCGACGCCACCGCGCTTCGCGGAAAGCGGGTGCGGCTCCGCGCCAGCTTCAAGGTCGACAGGCCGGGGCAGTTCGTAGCGCTGGGGATGGCCGTCACGCGGCCCCCGCCCAAGGCGGCGGGGTTTCGCGACACGATGGAGGACCGGCCCTTCGCGGCGAGCGACTGGGGCGTGCAGCAACTCACCGGCCGGGTCGCGGCCGACGCGACGCAGATCTGGATTGCGATCTCGGTGCGCGGCGATGGCGATGCGACGGTGGACGATCTGACGCTGGAAGCGGTGCCCGCCGATCCGACTCCGCCGAGTGCCGAAGCACAGGCCTATCTGATGCGCGCCATCCGAATCGTCCGGAGCCAGCATATCGATAGCCGTACCGCCGATTGGCCGCGGATCATCGCCGATGCGCGCGAGGACATTGCGGGGGCCCAAACCCCCACTGACACCTATCCCGCGATCCGCGGCGTACTGGGTGCCCTGGGAGAGAAGCACAGCTTCTTCATGCCGCCGTCGAGCGTGAAGCGGAACGGCGCGAGCGGTAGCGGCACGCCACCGCCGCCCGAGATGCCGGCATCGGAGCTGGTCGATGGGCGTTTCGGCGTGGTGCGCCTGCCCGCGCTGGGGACGATCGGGCCGGACGGAGCGGAGATCGGCAGGCGCTACACAGAGACGTTGCGCACCGCGCTCCAGACGATGGACAAGGCGCCCATCTGCGGCTGGATCGTCGATCTGCGGGGCAATGGCGGCGGGAATATGTGGCCGATGCTGAACGGCCTCGATCCGCTGCTGGGCCGCGCGCCGTTCGGATCGTTCGTCGATCCGGCGGGTAATCTGACGCGCTGGCAGCGCGCCCGCGGGCAGATATTGCCGCTGCCGGCCGAGCCCGAACGCGACAGCCCCGCATTCGGCCTGGCGCATGGCCGGGCGCCGCTGGCGGTGCTGATCGGCCCGCAAACGGCAAGCTCGGGCGAGATGACCGCAGTGGCCTTTGTCGGGCGGCCCGGGGTGCGGACCTTTGGCGCGGACTCCGCCGGCTATACCACGGGCAACTCCCCGATCCCGCTTTCCGACGGTGCAATGCTGGTGATCACGGGCGTCTTCATCCGCGACCGCACCGGCCGTTCCTATGACGGACCGGTCACGCCCGACGTGAGGACCAGGCCTGAAGATGCCCAAGCCGAGGCGGTCCACTGGTTAGCGGGGCAATGCCCGGCCAAGTGATCGAACCCCAGCTTCACCGCACGAAAAGAAGTTCTGCGCTATCGGTCGCGCAACGATGCTGCTAGTGCGCGGTCATGCTTCGAAAACGGCCCATTATCACCGCCCGCACGCCGACTGGCCGCTGAGGCTCGTCGCGCTGCCGGGCCTCACCGTCGAAGCATGAAGGGAGCATCGCTCTCCCTTATAATCTCACCGAAAAATGACTATGTCGCCGCCATCCGCTTGGCGGTTGTTACCTTGAAAGGGACGTGAATGGGCTACCGGGTCGTGGTCGCTGGCGCCACCGGCAATGTCGGGCGCGAAGTGCTGAACATCCTCGCCGAGCGCGAGTTTCCGATCGACGAACTCGCCGTGCTCGCGTCGTCGCGCAGCCAGGGGGACATGGTCGATTACGGCGAGACCGGGAAACAGTATAAAGTCCAGAATATCGAGAATTTCGATCCGGCTGGCTGGGACATGGCGATCTTCGCGATCGGGTCGGAAGGCTCGAAGGCGCACGCCCCACGCTTCGCCGCGGCGGGCTGCACCGTGATCGACAATGCCTCGCTCTACCGCATGGATCCTGACGTGCCGCTGATCGTGCCGGAGGTGAATCCGGAGGCGATCGATGGCTATCTCAAGAAGAACATCATCGCGAACCCGAACTGCTCGACCGCGCAGATGGTGGTGGCGTTGAAGCCCTTGCACGACGCCGCCAGGATCAAGCGCGTCGTCGTCGCGACTTATCAGTCGGTCTCGGGCGCGGGCAAGGCCGGGATGGACGAGTTGTTCCAACAGAGCCGCAACATCTTCGTCGGCGATCCCGCCGAGCCGCAGAAGTTCACCAAGCAGATCGCCTTCAACGTGATCCCGCACATCGACAGCTTCCTCGACGATGGTTCGACGAAGGAGGAATGGAAGATGGTGGTCGAGACCAAGAAGATCCTCGATCCCAAGATCAAGGTGACCGCGACCTGCGTGCGCGTGCCGGTGTTCGTCGGCCATTCGGAAGCGATCAACATCGAGTTCGAGGACGAGATCTCGGCGGCGCAGGCGAAGAACATCCTGCGCGAGGCGCCGGGGGTGATGCTGATCGATAAGCATGAAGATGGCGGCTATGTCACCCCGGTCGAGTGCGTCGGCGAATATGCGACCTTCATCAGCCGCGTCCGCGAGGATTCGACGGTGGATAACGGGCTCAGCCTGTGGTGCGTCAGCGACAATCTCCGCAAGGGCGCGGCGCTCAACGCGGTCCAGATCGCCGAGTTGCTCGGGCGGCGGCACCTGAAGAAGGCGGCGTAATGTGATCGCAGGCGGCTGCCGCTGCGGCGCCGTCCGCTACAGGGTGGCGGTCGATGCGATGCCGGGCACCTATGCCTGTCATTGCACGATCTGCCAGCGCTCGACGGGTTCGTCCTTCGCGCACCAGATGCCGGTGGCGGAGGAAATGCTGTCCATCGAGGGCGAGCTGGTCGAAGCGGCGATGCCGACGCTGACCGGATCGCACTCGGTGCATCGTTACTGCGCCAAATGCCTGACGCGCCTCTTCAACACCAACACCGCGCGTCCGGGGATCGCCATCGTTCGCGCGGGGACGGTGGATGGCAGCGAGGCGCTGACCCCGCGGCTGCACATTTATGTCTCCACAAAGCAGCCGTGGATCGTGTTGCAAGGCGAGGTGCCAGCCTATTCCGAAAACGCGCCGGTCGAGGTCTGGCGCAGCCTTTTCTAGTGCCCCGCCGCGCCGGGATCGACCTTCATCGGCGGCCCCTTGGGACGGCGCAGGAAGATCACCAGCGGCACCGACAGCGCGGTCACGATCGTCATCAGGTAAAAGTCGTTGAGATAGGAGATCATCGCGGCTTGGCGGGTGATCTCGGCGTTGGCCATCGCCATGATCGCATCGGTGCTGCCGCCGAACATTGAGAGCAGGCCGGGATCGATCGTGTCGAGCCTTTGCGCGGTGATGTTCGGCACCAGATCGGCGTGGCTGGTCTGGATGCCGCGTGCGAGCAGGGTGGTGACGATCGAGATGCCCACAGACGCGCCGACGTTGCGCGAGAGGTTCATCAGGCTCGATCCCTCGGTGCGCTGATGGGCGCCGAGCGTGGCGAAGGCCATGCCCTGGAGCGGCATGAACACGAAGCCGAGGCCCAGCCCCTGGATGAAGCCCGAAATGATGAAGGGCCAGCTGTCCATCATCAGCGTCCAGTGCGTCATTTCCCACAGCGAAATCGTGGCGACCGCGAGGCCGGTGCCGACCAGCCAGCGGGCATCCACACCGCGCTGAATCAGCTGCGCGGAGATCGCCATGGTGATCACCACGCCGATGCCCCGGGGCACGAGCAGCATGCCCGTCTGCATCACGCTGTAGCCATAGAGCGACTGGAGCATCGCGGGGAGCAGCGCCATCGTCGCCATCATCACGACGCCGATCACCGCCATGAAGGCGATCGCGGTCACGAGATTGCGGTTCTTCCACAACTCGCGCTCGAACATCGGGCGCTTGCCGGTGAACATATGGACGACGAACATCCACAGCGCGATCACCGCGACCAGTCCCTCGATCCAGATCTCGATCGAGCCGAACCAATCCTCGCCCTGGCCGCGATCGAGCATCAGCTGGAGTGCCGAGATACCGACCGCCAGCATCGAGAAGCCGAACAGATCGAACGGGCGCTTGCGGATCGGGCGTGAGGGCAGGAGGAACCACAGGATCGCGATGCAGATCACGCCCAGCGGCAAATTGACGTAGAATACCCAGCGCCAGTTGAAATTATCAGTCAGCCAGCCGCCGATCACCGGGCCCATGATGGGGCCGACCATGATCCCCATGCCCCAGATCGCCATGGCCTTGGCCTGGCGTTCGGGCGGGTTGATATCGAGCATCACCGTCTGGCTGAGCGGGTTCATGAACGCCGCCGACACGCCCTGGAGCAGGCGGAAGATCACCATTTCCTCGAGATTTTGCGCGGCGCCGCACATCGCGGAAGCGATCACAAAGCCCACCGTCGCGAACAGGAACAGGTTGCGCGACCCGATCCGGTCCGACAGCCAGCCAGTGATCGGAATCGCGATCGCCGAGGCGACGATATAGCTCGTCAGCACCCAGGTGATCGTATCGTTGGTGGCGCCCAGCGCCGGCGTCATGTGCGGCAGCGCGACGTTGGCGATCGTGCTGTCGAGGATCTGCATGATCGTCGCCAGCATGACGCCGAAGGTCAGCAGCCCGCGCTGATTGACCGGAAGCGCGGCGACGCCCGGCTGCGGCGGGGCGGGAGGCGCCGCAGCAGGAGCGCGCCCCGGCTGGGCGGCAGTCGCCATCTCAGTCGACCTCGACCGTCACCGAGACCGACAGGCCGGCGATCATCGGGCGCGGGCTCTTTTCGTCGCACTCGATGCGGACGGGCACGCGCTGAGTCACCTTCACCCAATTGCCGTTGGCGTTCTGCGCCGGCAGCACCGAATTCTCGGAGCCGGTGAGTGCGCCGATCGACGCGACATGGCACTTCAGCTCCAGCCCGGGATAAGCGTCGAACTCGACGATCGCGCGCTGGCCGACCCGCATCTTGTTGAGATCGGTTTCCTTGAAATTCGCCTCTATCCACGCCGGGCGGCCGCCGACGATGGTGACTGCTGGCAGCCCGGTCATCATCATCTGGCCGACCTGAAGCCGGTCGGACTGGCTGACGGTGCCGCTGGTGGGTGCGCGGACGACGGTGCGGGTCAGGTTGAGCAGCGCCTGTTCGCGCTGGACGCGGGCGGTGGCGATCTGCGGGTTCTCGCCGCCGGTGCCCGAGCCTGTCGACAGCTTCGAACGCGCCTCGGCGGCGTCGGCCTGGGCCCGCGACACGGCGGCGCGGGCTTGCTCGACCGCATGCTGCGCCTGTTCGAGCCGGGCGCGGGTCGTGAAGCCGCTGCGCATCAGCTCCGACTGGCGGGCATAGTCCTGCTGCGCCGCGCTCAGCTGGTCGCGGGCGGCGGTGATGTCCGCGCCGGTGCCGGCATAGCTGGTCTCGAGCGTCTGATAGGCCACCGTCGCATTGGCGATCGCGGCATCGGCCTGGAGCAACTGAAGGCGATACGGAGCGGGATCGATGCGGAACAGCACGTCGCCCGCCTTGACCTGCTGGTTCTCCTTGGCGGTGACCTCGACGATCGGGCCCGCGATCTCGGCCGAGACCGAAACCTTGTCCTGCTGGACATAAGCGTTGTCGGTCGAAACGGTGTGCCCGGAATTCATCCAGAACCAGCCGGCCACGCCGAGGATGAGCAGCGGCACGCCGAACATCAGCAGCGGGCGCAGCCAGTTGCGCTTCGCCTTGGGCTCGGACGCGGGTTCGTCCGTGACGATGGGGGCGATTTCGATCTCGCCGGCGGTTTCGATCTTGGAGTCCACGTCAGCCATTTGCGGCCTCGTCGCTTTCATTGCCAATATTAAGGTTCGATCGCATCGCGGTAAGCAATTCGATCAGCGTCTCGCGCTGCCCTGTGGTCAACCCATGAAGCAGGTCTTCGATCATTCCCGCCGCGGTGACATGCAGCTCGGCGAGGACCGGGCGCGATTTTTCGGTAAGGAATATCTGCCAGGCGCGGCGGTCGCCGGGATCGCGGCGGCGCTCGACCAGCCCCGATTCCTCGAGCCGGTCGATCATCCGGCACGCGGTGATCGGTTCGACTTCGAGCATTTCGGCAAGGTGGCCCTGGTTGATTCCTTCGCTGCGTTCGAGGATCTTGAGCGTGCGCCACTGCGTTCCGGTGGCGCCGCTGCGGCGCGCACGCTCGTCGAAACGGCGGCGCATCTGGCGCGTCACATCGACGAGGAGAAAGGCGAAATCATCGGTCATGCGGCGCACATAATAAGCATAGTTATATATTGCAATCCGCAACTGGCTTGCGTTGTGCAGTGCAGCGATTGCGTTTAGGGAAATCGGCATGAGCGAGGAAATGAGCGTGGAGGTGGCGGGAGGGTGTCAGTGCGGGCGCGTGCGGTATCGCGTCGCGGTGCACAATGACGAGGCCTATCTCTGTCACTGCCGAATGTGCCAGCGCGCGACTGGCGGGGTCTCGATCGCGTTCAAGAACGTCAGGAAGGCGGATATCAGCTGGGAGCGCGAGCCCGACCTTTATGCCTCCTCGCCGATCGCGAACCGGGGCTTTTGCTCGGCCTGCGGAACGCCGCTGACCTTCGCTTTTCCCGACAGCGAGACGATCGACCTGACGGTGGGCAGCTTCGACGAGCCCGAGCGGTTCGCACCCAGGCATCATTTCGGCGCGGAGAGCATCCATGAGGCGTGGATCGATACCGCCGCGCTGCCGCGCTATCGCTGCGACGAATATGAGGCGCTCAACGATCGCTGGATCAAGGCAACCGGAAAGGTGCCCGGATGAGCGACGCCGTGACGCACCGTTTCCAGAGCTTCGACGGCGTCGAGCTGGCCTGGCACGCGATAGGCGAGGGTAGGCCTGTGGTGCTGATCCATGGCTATTTCTCGAACGCCTGGACCAACTGGATCCGCTATGGCCATGCCGAAAGGATCGCCGCGAAGGGCTTTCGCGTGATCATGCCCGATCTGCGCGGCCATGGCCAAAGCGCCACGCCGCACGATCCGGCGGCCTATCCACCCGATGTGCTGATGCGCGACGGGCTCGCCTTGATCGAACATATGGGCCTGACGGACTATGATCTGGGCGGCTATTCGCTCGGCGGGCGGACGGCGGTGCGGATGCTCGCCAATGGCGCTTCGCCCCGGCGCGTGGTGATCGCGGGGATGGGACTGCGTGGCCTCATCGATACGCAAGGGCGGGGCGGCTATTTCCAGCGCGTGCTGACCAATCTCGGCAGCTTCGAACGCGGCTCTTCCGAATGGATGACCGAGGCGTTCCTGAAGACCACCAAGGGCGATCCCGAGGCATTGCTGCTGATCCTCGACACCTTCGTCGATACCCCGCGCGAAGACATCGCCGCGATCGCCCAGCCCACGCTGGTGCTGACCGGCGTCGAGGATCAGGACAATGGCCCCGCGCACGAACTGGCGGCGCTGCTACCGGACGCGAGGCTCGCAGAGATCCCCGGTAACCATATGAGCGCGGTGATGAAGCCCGAGCTGGGCCAGGCGATCGCGGACTTCCTGGCGGGTTGACCGGGGCGGGGGCGGGGGCCAGTGTCCGCGCCATCCTGCTCAATTCGAGGTCGCAGCCATGATCCGCAACGGTATTTCCATTCTCGCGCTCGCCGCGCTGACCGTCACGCCGCTTACGCCCGCCACTGCCGCGCCCGCCGGCCATCCGGCCTCTACACGCCCCGCCGCGCAGCAAAAGGCACTGACTCCCGCCGACGCCGACGCCTTTGTCGCGCGCGTCGAAAAGGAGTTCTACGCTTTCAATCTCGAGGCTAACCGGGTCGCGTGGATCCAGAACACCTATATCAACGACGACAGCAACTATCTCGCCAGCGCCTATGGCGCGCGCGGGACCGAGATGGCGGTGGCGTACGCCCTGGAGGCCGCCAAATACCAGAAGGTGAAGGGGCTGTCGTACGACACCAAGCGCAAGCTCGATATCCTGCGCACCGCGATCACGCTGCCCGCGCCGACTCGTGCCGGGGCGGCCGGCATCCTTTCGGATATCTCGACCCGGCTCGGCGCCGCCTATGGCATGGGCAAGGGCACGCTGCGCGGCAAGCCGATCAACGGCAGCGATATCGAAGCCGAGATGGGGACCAACCGCAACCCCGCCGAACTGCAGGAGATGTGGGTCAGCTGGCATGACAATGTCGGCGCGCCGATGCGCGAGGACTTCGCTAGGATGGTCGGCATCGCCAATGAAGGCGCGGTCGAACTGGGCTTCAGCGATGTCGGTTCGATGTGGCGATCGGGCTATGACATGCCGCCCGAGGAATTCGCGGCGCTCACCGACAAGCTCTGGGATCAGGTCAAGCCGCTCTACGAGGCGTTGCACACCTATGTCCGCAACAAGCTGAACGAGAAATACGGGTCGAGCGTGCAGGACGCGAGCGGGCCGATCCGCGCCGATCTGCTCGGCAATATGTGGGCGCAGGAATGGGGCAATATCTATGATATCGTCGCCCCGCCGGGCTCGGGCGATCTGGGCTATGATATCGGGGACCTGCTCAAGGCCCAGAATTACGACCATATCAGGATGGTGAAAACCGGCGAGAATTTCTATTCCTCGCTCGGCTTCGCGCCGCTGCCGGACACGTTCTGGACGCGCTCGCAGTTCGTGAAGCCCGCCGACCGCGAAGTCGTGTGCCACGCCTCGGCCTGGGATCTCGACGACAAGGACGATCTGCGCATCAAGATGTGCATCAAGGTGAACGCCGACGATTTCGTCACGATCCACCATGAACTCGGCCACAATTACTATCAGCGCGCCTACAAGGACCTGAGCCTGCTCTACCGCAACGGCGCGAACGACGGCTTCCACGAAGCGATCGGTGATTTCGTCGCGCTGTCGATCACGCCGGACTATCTCGTGCAGATCGGGCTGATGCAGCAATCGATGGTGCCGAGCGAAGACAAGGATACCGGGCTGCTGCTCCGCCAGGCGATGGACAAGGTCGCGTTCCTGCCCTTCGGCCTGCTGATCGACAAATGGCGCTGGCAGGTCTTCTCGGGCCAGATCAAGCCCGAGCATTATGAGAGCTCGTGGAACGCGCTGCGCCTCCAGTATCAGGGCATCGTGCCCCCGGTGCCGCGCGGCGAGGACAAGTTCGATCCGGGCGCTAAATATCACGTCGCGAACAGCGTGCCCTATACCCGCTACTTCCTCGCCCGGCTGCTCCAGTTCCAGTTCTACAAGGCGGCATGCGACCAGGCCGGGTGGAAGGGACCGCTGCATCGCTGCTCGTTCTTCGGCAACAAGGAAGTCGGCGCGCGGCTCGATGCGATGCTGAAAATGGGCGCGTCCAAGCCCTGGCCCGACGCGCTGGAAGCTTTCACCGGCAGCCGCGAGATTTCCGGCGAAGCGCTGATGGAATATTTCGCGCCGCTCAAGAAGTGGCTCGACGAACAGAATGCCGGAAAACCCAAGGGCTGGTAAGCACAGAGACTTCGCCCCGGATTTGTGCTAAGTAAAACGCGAATCCGGGGAGGAAGAACATGCTTATCCGCTTGATGGCGCTGCTCGCGCTGATGCTGCCGGTCGCCGCGCTCGCGCAGGTGGCCCCCAAGACGATAGTCGAGATCATCGCGACCGGCCAATTTGATGCGCCGGCCACCGCCTATGTGCTGACCGGCAACTGGAGCATCGACGCGGGCGACGAGGACGGCGCGCGCAAGGCGCAGGCCGAGAAGCAGGCGAGCGTCCGGGCGGCGCTTCGCACCATCGGCGTTCCGGATACCGCGGTGACGCTGACGCCCGGCACCGATTATGTGTCGTCGGACTTGTTCGACGGCATGGCGAACGTCGCGGTCTATGACGTCGAGGACGAAGGCGTGGTGGAGAATGTCGTCGATTTCCCCACCGTCCACTCGACCAGCGTTACCGACGGCATCTCGATCCGCGTCGGCTCGGTGGAGCAGGCCGCGGCGGTCCGCGCAGCGTTGCGCTCGGTCGACGTAAATGTCGGCGGGGTCCAGACCCTGATCGACGATCCCGACGGCGCGCGCCGCCGGGTCAAGACCATGGCGATCGACAATGCCCGCGCCGACGCGATGGCCTATGCCAAGGCGCTTGGGATGCGCATCGTTCGCGTGACACGGATCAGCGAGACCGGCAACGGGCTGTTCCTGCCCGGTTTCCAGAGCGTGTTCCAGCGGATGCTGACCGGCGGCGGACCGGAGTCGATGAAGGCGATGTTCGAATCCAAACCGGGCTTCGTCCATGTCGAGGCGACGATCGTCATCGAATTCGAACTGGCGCCCTGAACTTCTCAATCCTTCCTCGCGAAGCGGGGGAGGGGGACCACGAAGCGGTGGAGGGGGTATCTCCGCGAGCCATGTCGCTTGTGGAGGCGCCCTTCCGTCAGCCCGCGGCTGCCACCTCCCCCGCTGGGCGAGGGAGGATAAGAGATTACCTAAACGGCGGCTCGTTGAACGCCCGCAACTTGCGGCTATGCAGCTTCGCGCCTTCGCGGCGGAGTTCCTCGCAAGTCTCGATGCCGATCTTGAGATGCTCCTCGATCGCGCGCTCGTAGAAGCGGTTGGCCTGGCCGGGGAGCTTCAACTCTCCATGGAGGGGCTTGTCCGAGACGCAAAGCAAGGTGCCGTAGGGGACGCGGAAACGATAGCCCTGCGCGGCGAGCGTGGCGCTCTCCATGTCCACGCCGACCGCGCGGCTCAGCGAGAAGCGCAGCGCCGTGGTTGAATAGCGCAGCTCCCAGTTGCGGTCGTCGGTGGTGACGATGGTGCCGGTGCGTAGCCGTTGGCGAAGCTCCTCGCCGGTCTGCCCCGAAACGGTCTCGGCGGCGCGGGCGAGGGCGAGTTGGACCTCGGCGATCGCCGGGATCGGAATCTCGGGCGGCAGCACATCGTCCATGATGTGATCGTCGCGCAGATAGGCATGGGCGAGGACATAATCGCCGATCCGCTGGCTGGGACGCAGCCCGCCGCAATGGCCGATCATCAGCCACGCTTCGGGGCGGAGCACCGCCAGGTGATCGGTGATCGTCTTCGCATTCGACGGGCCGACGCCGATATTGACCAAGGTGATGCCGGTGCCGTTCTCGGCGATCAGGTGATAGGCGGGCATCTGGTGCCGCCGCCATGCCGAGCTGTCGTTGAGGATCCGGTCGAAATCATCGCCCGCCTCGACATAGATGCCGCCCGCGCCGGAGACCGCGGTGAAGCGGCTGCCCTCCTTGCCCAATTGCTCGACCGCGTAGCGGACGAACTCGTCGACATAGCGGTGATAGTTGGTGAACAGGATGTACTGCTGGAAATGCTCGACCGGCGTGCCGGTGTAATGGCGGAGGCGGGCGAGCGAGAAATCGGTGCGCAGCCCGTCGAATAGTGCCAGCGGGCGCGTCTCGTCATGCGCCATCCAAAGCCCGTCGGCGATCTCGTCGCCGATATGGGCGAGTTCGGTCGCGGGGAAATGCCGCGCCAGCTCGGTGGTAGTCACTTCCTCCAGCGCGAGGACGTGGCTCGGCTCGAGCACATAGGGGAAGGGGATTTCCTGGCGGCCGGATTCGGCGCTGACCTCGACGTCATAGTCTTCGATCAGGAAGGTCAGCTGCTCGACCAGATAGTCCGCGAACATGGCGGGTTTGGTGACTGAGATGCGGTAATCGCCGGGCTCGCTCAGCCGGCCGAACGAGCGGCGCGGGACTGGCCGGCCGTCATTGCCGCCGCGATATTTCAGGCGGATCTCGGGATAGGCGAAGCTGCCGTCCTGGCGGCTCTGCGGGTCGGGCGGGGCGCCGTCGGCGAGGTAGCGGGTCAGGGCGGCCTTCAGCCGGTCTACCGAGGCGTTATAGAGCCGATCCAGTTCGGCTACGATATCTGCAGCATGAGTCATCTAATGCGGCTAAGCCGCAAACGTTACGCTGGCAAGTCCAGCCAATAAAGCCCCTCCCCTGAAGGGGAGGGGCTCAGAAGAAGATTACTTCTTCTCGCTGTCGTCCTCGCCACCGACCAGTTGGCTGATGCCATAAGCCGCGCCGGCGACCGCCGCGGCTGCGCCGGCGGCGATCGCCGCAGCGGCGACGGGGTGTTCCTTGGCTGCGTCGACCGTGGACTCGATCGCATCGCCAATCGCTTCCTTCGCTTCGCCGAGCAGATCCTGCGCCTGTTCGAAGAACGACTTGGCCTCCGGTTCGGTGACGGTGGGGGTGTCGTTCGCGGGGGTATCAACCATGGTTCAATCCCTTTCCTGTGCCTGGAAAATCAACTCCGCCGCCGGGGCGCGGTTCCTTCGGTTCAGAGTGACTCGAGCATGTATTCAGCCGAGCTGACGCGGAATTCGCCCGGGCCCTCGACATTGAGCTGCTCGACCACACCGTCATTGACCAGCATCGAGAAGCGCTGGCCGCGCGTGCCCATGCCGAACTTGCTCATATCGGCGGTCAGTCCGACCGCGGCGGGGAAGGCGCCATTGCCGTCAGCGAGCAGAGTCACCTTGTCGCCGACGCCGCTGGCCTCGCCCCAATTCTTCATCACGAAAAAGTCGTTGGCGGCGGTGCCCGCGACTTCGTCGACGCCCTTGGCCTTCAGCTCGTCGGCCTTCTCGATATAGCCCGGCAGATGCTTGGCCGAGCAGGTCGGGGTGAAGGCGCCGGGGACCGAGAAGAGCGCGACCTTGCGGCCCGCGAAGAATTCGTCCGACTCGACCGGCTGGGGACCATCGGCGGTCACTCGGATGAAAGTGGTGTTGGGAACGCGGTCGCCGATCTGGATGGTCATTCGAAATCCTCCGTTGTTTGCGTCTGGGTCTTTGGGGGTTTCAGCCTCAATCGTTACGGTGCGGGGAATTTTCAAGCGTGGCGGAGCCGAAACGGGCGGGATATGTTGTGAACCGCATGGATTCGTCGCTCTTCCTCACTGGCCAGTTCCTTCTGGCGATGCCGGGCATCGGCGATCCGCGCTTCCAGCACGCCGTGATCGCGATGTGCGCGCATGACGGGGAAGGCGCGCTCGGCATCGGAATCGGCGAGACGATCGACGGGCTGGGGCTGCATGATCTGCTCAAACAGTTCGATATCGAGCCCGGCGAAGCGCCCGATGCCGCAGTGCATTTCGGCGGTCCCGTCGAGCCGCGGCGCGGCTTCGTGGTGCATTCCACCGATTGGGGCGGGCAGGACACGATCGACGTGGCGGGGCGCTGGGCGCTCTCCGGCACGATCGACGTGCTGCGGGCGATTGCCGAAGGGAAGGGGCCGAGCCGCTGGCTGGTCGCGCTCGGCTATGCCGGCTGGGGCGAGGGGCAGCTCGACGAGGAACTGACGCGCCACGGCTGGTTCAACACCGCGGCGCATACCGGATTGCTCTACGACGTGGATGCCGACGACCGCTGGGCGCGGGGCTTCGCGGCGGCGGGGATCGATCCGCGGATGCTGGCGAACAGCACCGGAACAGCCTGACTCGCTTCTTGTCCAAGTTAGCGCTACCATCGCCTGACAACGCCGGACAAAGATCGGCGATATCGCGAGAGGGAGGCCTGGCTATGAAGCGGAATCGCGTCTTTGCTGTTGGGGTGGTGCTGGGGGCGGCGCTGGCGCTTGGTTCGCCCGCGGGCGCGCAAGGTAGCGATCAACGGGGCGTCTTCGACGGGGCTCAGGATGTCGGCGTTGTCGCGTTCAAGGGCGCGGTGGTCCATGACCCCAACACCGGCGCCTACCGCCTGACCGCGAGCGGCGCGAACATCTGGGGCAATGCCGATGCGTTCCACTATGCCTGGACGCGGCGTTCGGGCGATCTTCATATCGCGGCCGATTTCAGCTGGGTGGGGGCGGGTACCGATCCGCACCGCAAGGGCGGGCTGATGATGCGGCAGAACCTCACGCCCGGATCGCCCTATGCCGATGTGATGGTGCATGGCGACGGCATGGTCTCGCTCCAGTACCGCGTGGTGCAGGACGGGCCGACCTATCAGATCATCTCCGCCACTTGGCACCCGAAGCGCATCCGGCTCGAGCGCGAGGGCGACTTCGTCTATTTCTCGGTCGCCGGGGAGGATGGCGTGCTGCGCCATGCCGGGGGCAGCTTCCGCATCGCGTTCCAGCAGCCTTATTATGTCGGGCTGGCGCTATCGGCGCACAACAACAGTGTGAGCGAGACCGGGGCCTTCTCGAATGTCGCGCTCACGGTGCCGAACCTCGCTTATGTGCCCGACACGGGATACCCGGCGAAGGTCGAGAGCACGCTGGAAGTGATCGATGTCGGCGGCATTCAGAGCCGCCGGATCGTCCGCCAATATGACGGGAAGATCGAAGCGCCCAACTGGTCGCGCGACGGCAAATGGCTGGTGTACAACTCGAACGGCCGCATCTGGCGAGTCGATGTCGAGGGCAAGACCGAGCCCGTCGCGATCAACACCGGGCCCAACATCAAGAACAACAATGATCACGGCATCTCGCCCGATGGCCAGAGCCTGGCGATTTCAGACCAGAGCGAGCCCGACAATCTCAGCCGCATCTTCCTGTTGCCGCTGGCCGGGGCAGACAAGCCGCGCGCGCTGGTGAGCGATCCCGAAGCGCGGTCCTATTGGCATGGCTGGACGCCCGACGGGAAGACGCTCGCCTATGTCCGCGTGGGGGTGAGCAACGATGTCTATGACATCTGGACCGTCGATATCGCGACCGGCGCGCGCAAGCCGCTGATCGAGGGGCCCGGCGTCGATGACGGTCCGGAATACTCGCCCGACGGCAAATATGTCTATTTCAACTCGACCCGCACCGGCGCGATGCAGATCTGGCGCGCCAATGCGGATGGCAGCAACCCGGTCCGGCTCACCAACGACTCGAATATGCGCGACTGGTTCCCGCACCTCTCACCCGACGGGAAGTGGATCGTGTTCGTCTCGTTCGGGCTCGATATCGCGGTCACCGATCATCCGCCCAACCGCAGCGACGTGGCCATCCGGATGATGCCCGCCGACGGCAGCGCGCCGCCGGTGGTGCTGACCCGGCTGTTCGGCGGGCAGGGGACGATCAACGTGCCGAGCTGGTCGCCCGATGGGAAATCGGTGGCGTTCGTGAGCTACCGGCTGGTGCGTTAATCGGCATAGCCGCAGGTGGTCCGGCCGGCACGGCCCGCCTCGACGCGCTGGCGCGGCGCGATCAACTCGCGCCCGCTTGTGTCGATGCAGGTCCATTCGCCGCCGGCATAATAGTGATGCTCGCCATCGGTTTCGCGGGTGCAGCCGAAGCAGACCACGGCGCGGCCGCGTTCGAAGGGGAAGGCGCCATCATAGATGCGTGGCAGGACGAGGCGGAGGCGGCGGTCGATATAGCCGATCTTGCCGCCCAGCTGCGATCGCGCGCGGTTGTCGTGGAATTCGTCTGCCCAATTGTCGAAGGTCATGACGGGCGCGGAGCCGCCATCGCGGTGGATATAATACCATTGGCCACTGACATTGACGTCCGCGAGGCCGGACGCGCCGAACGCGAGATCACGGACGCGCGCCGGATTGAACTCGATCGTGCCGGCGTGGCGGGCGCAGTCGTTCGCTTCGACAAGCTCTTTTTGCGAGCGCGACGGATAGAGGCAGCCGATGTCGTACGCCGCCGCCTGGGTCGGCATGGCGAGCAGGATGAGCGCCGCGAGCATGGCCGAACTTATCACTTGTCCAGGCTGAACGCACGGTTGCTAGCCGGACGGGGGTGAGACTAGGCTGGGCCCATGAAATCCCCCACGCGCCGCACTCTCCTTACCGCTGCCGCGGCGATGGCAGCTTCAGGCCCCGCGCTTGCGACCGTGCAGAGTGAGGGCGGCGGCGACGAGGGCGTGCTGGTGCTCCCCAGCCGGGCCAAAGCGGAGAAGACGCGGATCGCGACCAATGCCGCCGCGGTGTTGTGTGCCGGCTATGCCCGCGCCGGGGACCGGGGGCAGGCGCTCTATGCACGGGTCGCGGACGAGCCCAGCCATGCGGGCAAGTTCCGCTCGGCCGATGGCGCGTGGTGGGAACTGGCGGAGAACCGGCTCAATCCCTTCATGTTCGGTGCGCGGGCCCGAAAGGGGACCGACGACAGCCCCGCGATCCAGGCGATGTTCGATTTCGTCGCGGCGAAAGCAATGCCCTATCCGATGGCATTCATGGGCGCGCGCTACTGGCTGATGCGCGGGCTCACGCTGCCGACCGTGCCCGCTTTCGTCGCGCTCGATATCGACGGCGGCGGCGCGGAACTGATCACCGAAGCGCCGATCACGATCTTCAGCCGCATCCCCGCCAACCAGCAGGAGGCGATGCGCACGATCAACGCATCGCATTACGACATCCATCATTTCGAGTTTCAGGGCCGGGGCCAGGCGGGCCAGATCGGCCTCCATATCGGCGCGGCCTATGGCAATGTGGTGCGTAACTGCCTGTTCTCGCGGCTCGAATATGGCACGATCGGCAGCTTCTGCCTGGGCAGCGCGTGGCGGGACAATCTCTACCATGCCTGTTCGAAGCGCGCGGCGGTAATCCAGACCGGCACCGGATACGATAGCGGCGCGATCTGGCCCGGCGCGGTCGAGACCAACTCCGCCAGCAACGTCAATGTCTTCGAGAATTGCCGCGTGTTCGGCCACCCGCGGCAGACCTCCGCCTTCGGCATCTTCGGATCGGACGCCGCGCGCGTGATCGGGTGCATCTCCGAAGGGCATGGCGCCGATATCGACTTGCATTTCGACTTTCAGGGATCGCCGACGGTCAAGCACCTCCATGTCGATATGTTCCACTGCGAAGCGCCCAATGGGAAGCTCAACTTCAAGATTCGCTCCTCGGGCAAGGTGGTGCTCGATCGCATCATTCGCTCGCATTCGGGCGCGCTGTACGACGCGCAGGGATCGGTGAATTGCGAAGTCATGTTCCGCGGGCTCGCCTGGCTGGGCGCGCTGCCCGAGGCGGCGGCCAAGGGCCCCAATCCCAAGGGGCGCTGGTTCTATGGCGGCGGGGGCAATGGCTTCGGCGCGGAGACCGAGCGCTGGGGATCGGGCGGAGTCGGCTTCCGCTTCGAGGATTGCACAGAGGATGCGTGGAAGCGGATCAGCGACCCCGAGCGTTGGGAGGGCGGCAGGCTGCCCGAAATGGTCCATGTCCGTGGGATCCAGAGCCGCAATTACGGCGTGATGGAATGGTCCAACGCCCCGATCACCTTCGCCTCGCCGATCAGCTTTGCCGACGAGCCTGGCTTTGCGGGGATCAAGAGCGGGACCGTGCGCGCCAAGACCGCGCTGGTGCCGGCGCGCGCCAGCGTCATCGAGCGCTTCGAGGTCGCGGGGCTGATCGCTGCGCTGCATTCGGTGACGCTCAATCCACAACAGGGCGCGCATGCCCCGCCGCCGGGGATAGCGTGGAACGCCTATATCGAGCGCGACGGGGTGATGACGTTGCGGCTGACCAATGTCACCGACGCGCCGATCGCACTGACGCCCGGTGCGGTCTGGGCCTATTCGGCGCCGCGGCGGGGATGAGCGGGCATGTTCTCGACCGGCCGGTGTGGAATGCGCTGACCGGGCGCCAGGCGGCGCTGGCCAAAGGCGACGCGCGCGCGTGGCGGCTGGCGGAGGATTATGGTGTGTTCGTCGCGGCGGCGGATTGGTCGGCGGAGAACCTCGCTGCGGTGCGGGATCTGATCCCGGCGGGCGGTTCGCTCTGGACCGTCGAGGCCGAACGCCAGACGCCGCCGCCCGGCACGGCCATGCTCAAGGAAGCGCATCTCCACCAGATGGTCGCCGAGACGCTGACCCCCGCGCCGCCGCCCGCATTCGAGATCGTCGCGCTGGGCGAGGCGGACGCGCGCGAGATGTTCGTCCTCGCCCGGCTGACCGAACCCGGCCCCTATAATGAGGGCACTCACCGGCTGGGCCAGTTCGTCGGGGTGAAGCATGACGGCAGGCTGGTCGCGATGGCGGGCGAGCGGCTGCGGCCCACGGGTTTCACCGAGGTCAGCGGAGTCTGCACCCACCCCGATTTTCGCGGGCGCGGCTATGCGGGCGGACTAATGCGCCACGTCACCGCCGCGATCCTCGCGCGCGGCGAGACGGCGTTCCTTCATAGCTATGCGAGCAACGCCGGTACGATCGGGCTCTATGAATCGCTGGGTTTTCGCTTCCGGTCGGAGATGTGGTCGCTGATTCTGGTACACGCCTGACTGTCATATAAAGATATCTTTATATTTGGATTGCGAACCTCCATCTAACCCTGTAGGGGGCCGGGCATCGCGGCTGGGAGAAGTGATTCCCGCCCCCAAAGATCCCAATGGAGAACGCTCAGTGGCTACCGTCATCGACAAACCCGACTATGTGATCGCGGATATCGCGCTGGCCGATTTCGGCCGCAAGGAGATCGAGATCGCCGAGACCGAGATGCCGGGCCTGATGAGCCTGCGCGAGGAATTCGGCGCGTCGCAGCCGCTCAAGGGTGCGCGCATCACCGGTTCGCTCCACATGACGATCCAGACCGCGGTGCTGATCGAGACCCTGACCGCGCTGGGCGCGAACGTGCGCTGGGCGACCTGCAACATCTTCTCGACCCAGGATCACGCCGCCGCCGCGATCGCCGCGACGGGCGTGCCGGTGTTCGCCGTGAAGGGCGAGAGCCTGGCCGAATATTGGGACTATGTCGGCGACATCTTCTCGTGGGACGGCGAAGTCGAAGGCCAGACCGCCAATATCATCCTCGACGATGGCGGCGACGCCACCATGTTCGCGCTGTGGGGCGCCAAGCTCGAAGCCGGCCACACCATGCCCGAGCCCGAGAATGACGAAGAAGTCGAGATGCAGCGCGCGCTCAAGGCGTTCATCGCCAAGCGCCCCGGCTATCTCACCGAGACTGTCAAGAATTTGAAGGGCGTTTCGGAAGAGACCACCACCGGCGTCCACCGCCTGTACGAGATCGCGAAGAAGGGCGAGCTGCCGTTCCCCGCGATCAACGTGAATGACTCGGTGACGAAGTCGAAGTTCGACAACCTCTATGGCTGCAAGGAATCGCTGGTCGATGCGATCCGTCGCGCCACCGACGTGATGCTCGCCGGCAAGGTCGCCTGCGTCGCCGGCTTCGGCGATGTCGGCAAGGGCTCGGCCCAGTCGCTCCGCAACGGCGGCGCGCGCGTGATGGTCACCGAAGTCGATCCGATCTGCGCGCTACAGGCGGCGATGGAGGGCTTCGAAGTCGTGACGATGGAAGAGGCCGTGAAGCGCGCCGACATCTTCTGCACCGCGACCGGCAATGCCGACGTCATCACCGCCGATCACATGAAGGCGATGAAGCCGATGTCGATCGTGTGCAACATCGGTCACTTCGACAGCGAAATCCAGATCGCCGCGCTGTCGAACTACGAGTGGGACGAAGTGAAGCCGGGCACCGACCTGGTGAAGTTCCCCGACGGCAAGCAGATCATCATCCTCGCCAAGGGCCGCCTGGTGAACCTCGGCTGCGCCACTGGCCACCCGTCGTTCGTGATGTCGGCGTCGTTCACCAACCAGACGCTCGCCCAGATCGAACTGTGGACCAAGGGTGAGCAGTATGAGAACCGCGTCTATGTGCTCCCCAAGCATCTCGACGAGAAGGTTGCCGCGCTGCACCTCGAAAAGCTGGGCGTGAACCTGTCGAAGCTGACTCCGAAGCAGGCCGGGTACATCGGCGTGCCGGTCGAGGGGCCGTTCAAGCCGGACCATTACCGCTACTGATTCGTCGCACTGGCGGTAATCAAAAGGCCGCGTTCCCCCCGGGGAGCGCGGTCCTTTCGCATGCGTTTCATTCAGCAACTGTTGCTTCGAGGCCACAGTGCGAAACGGAATGTAACAGAGCGGACACATGACGGAAACTATTGGATCGAAGGGACATTCCTATGCCTGCTGCCCGGCCACGTTCCTCTGCCCGGGAGCCCGTTGAGAAGGAAGCTCCATGTCCCTGTTTTCCGCCGGACGCCGTTCCGGCCTGTTGCTCACCGCGTCGTTCGCGGCGCTGACCCTCGCCACGCCGGCCTTCGCCCAGGACGATACCAGCCGCACCGATAACGCCCCCGGCAAGGCCGCCGAGTCGCAGGACGCGCCGCAGCAGGACATCGTGGTCACCGGCTCGCGTATCCGCCGCCCCGATTTCGACAGCCCCAATCCGATCATCTCGATCGGGTCGCAGGATCTGCAGCAGTCGGGCACGACCAACCTGACCGATTTCCTCACGGGCTTCCCGGCGCTCGCGGGCTCGCAGACGTCGCGTGACAATTCGGGCGACCGGGCCGGCATCGGCTACACCGGCCTCAACCTGCTCGACCTGCGCAACCTCGGCGCCGACCGCACGCTGGTGCTGGTCAACGGCCGCCGCCATGTCGCCAGCGTCCCCGGCAGCCAGGCGATCGATATCAACACCATCCCGAGCGATCTGGTCGAGCGCATCGACGTGCTGACCGGCGGTTCGTCGGCGGTCTACGGCGCCGATGGCGTCACCGGCGTGGTGAACTTCGTCATGAAGGAGAATTTCGAAGGCATCACCGCACGCGCGCAGGCGGGGATCTCCGCGCGTGGGGACGCCGGGCAGCGCCTGTTCGCCGTGACCGCGGGCACGAATTTCGCGGGCGGCCGCGGCAATGTCGCTTTGGCCTATGAATATGGCGCCGACGACCGGGTCGTGACTCGCGACCGCGATTATCTCTATGGTTCGAATCGCATCGGTTTCTATCGCAACCCGAACTATGTCGCCGGTACGCCGGGTTCCTATGCGTACATCCCGACCCGCGACGTCCGCTATGAGGATACCGCGCGCAACGGCGCAATCGACGTGACGGGCGACGGCCTTCCCGAATTCGACGGCGATGGCCGGGTCTGGGATCCGGGTTCGTCGATCCCCGGCGGCTACACCGTCGGCGGGTCCTCGACCAAGGTCGCGGACTATACCAACGATCTTCAGCCGCAGGTCGAACGGCATGTCGTCAACGCGCTCGGCCATTTCGACGTGACCGACAACCTGACGGTCTATGCCGAGGGCAAGTACGCCAATGTGAAAAGCTACTCGCTCGGCCAGCCGACCTGGGATTATTATCTCTTCATCCCCGAAGATAACCCTTACATCCCGGACAGCATCCGCGCGGCGATCGATCCGGCGATGGGCGGTGTGCTGGTCACCCGCGACGATCTCGACCTCGGCCAGCGCGGCGAGAGCATCACCCGCGAAACGTGGCGCGGCGTGCTCGGCTTCCGCGGCGACCTGTCGGATTCGATGCACTATGACGTGTCGTACACCTATGGCCGCTCGAACGTGACCAGCCGCTATGTCAACGACATCTATGACGACCGTTTCTTCGCGGCGATCGACGCCGTGTCGGATGGGAATGGCGGCGTCACCTGTCGCGCCAATCTGGACCCGAACTGGACGCCGGACCAGCCGCTCCAGCCCGACTATGGCACGCGCGACCTGACCAACCCGACGACCTTCCAGATGGGCGCCTGCCGTCCGATCAACCTGTTCGGCGAAGGGCAGAGCCAGGAAGCGCTCGACTTCATCCACGCGAGCACGACCGACCGTTCGTCGATCGAGCAGCATGTCGTGACGGCGTCGCTTTCGGGCGACCTGTTCGCGCTGCCGGGCGGCAATCTGGGCTATGCGGTGGGCGCCGAATACCGGCGTGAATCGTCGAGCTTCATGCCCGATCCGATCGCGCAGCAGGGGCTGACCTTCACCAACTCGCTCTCGCCGACCAACGGTTCGTTCGACGTGAAGGAAGCTTTTGCCGAAGTCCGCGTGCCGCTGCTCAAGGACGCGCCGTTCTTCCAGACGCTCGAATTCGGCGGCGCGGCGCGCTTCTCCGATTATTCGACGACGGGTTCGAGCTGGACCTGGAAGGTCGACGGCAGCTGGGCGCCGATCCGCGACGTCCGCTTCCGCGCCACCTATTCGAAAGCGGTCCGCGCCCCGAATATCGGTGAGCTGTTCAGCGGCAATTCCCAGACGTTCGAGTTCTTCGACGATCCGTGCAACCCGCTCAACATCGGCGGCGGCAAGCCCACGCGCGCGGCGAATTGCGCTGCGTTGCTGAGCGCGGCGGGACTGTCTCCGGCGGATGCGGCCAATTTCGAGGATACCCGCACCACCAACATCTCGGGCCTTCAGGGCGGCAATCCCAGCCTGACCGAGGAAAAGGCGACGACCTGGACGGTCGGCGTGGTGCTTCAGCCGCGCTTCCTGCCGGGGCTGTCGATCGCGGCCGACTGGTACGACATCAAGCTGGCGAATGCGATCAACACCGTCGGCGCGCAGCAGCTCGCCGAGCTCTGTGTCGATCAGGCCGATATCAACAACGTCTTCTGCTCGTCGATCACGCGCCAGCAGGGAACGGGGCTGATCGACGGCTTCACGGTGCTGCCGCAGAACGTCGCCAATTTCCGCACCGCCGGACTGGACGTGAACCTCAATTACCGGCTGCGTACCGCTACCTTTGGTACGTTCAACCTGCGGGTGATCGGCAATTACCTGAACAAGCTCGAGTTCATCGGGACGCCGGGTGCGGCGCCGACCAACTCGCTGCGCACCGTGCGGGCGCCGCAATATCAGGTGAATGGCGACATCACCTGGACCAAGGGCCCGTTCACGCTGAACTACGGCCTGTCCTGGGCCGACAATGTGCGGCGTTTCAGCGAGGACGCGATCGCGGGCAACCCGAACTATGTCGATCCGCAGTACGTGTTCTACAAGCAGCGCTGGGTCCACGACATCTATGGCGCGGTGAATGTCAGCGGCAAGTTCCAGTTCTTCGGCGGGGTGAACAACCTGTTCGACCAGCAGCCGGATATCGGGAGCTTCACCTACCCGACCGATGCCACCGGGCGGACCATGTATGCGGGCGTTCGCGTCGGCTTCTGATCGCGGTCCTTCGGGATAACAGGGGAAGGGTCCGGCGATTGCCGGGCCCTTTTTCTTTTGACTGCTTCCCGTTCTCCATCTGATTGCCCAGGGTCCAAACCTAATAGGGGCAACGATCCCGGGCATTGCCGCTATTGGGTTTGGACCCTAGGGGTTCAGCATGAGGCCCTGGAGCACCCGGCGTTGATCGAGATTTCCCAGTCGGCGGCGGCGATCGCCGGGGCGACGATGGCGCTGCTGATCGTGGTCGCGACCTGGGCCTTGCTCGGCGGGCTTCGCGTGCGGGCGCATGCGAGGGAAGCCACGGACAGCAACGCACGGTTGCTGGCGATGCTGGCGGTGTCGCCCGCGCAGGCGATGATCGTGCGAAGCGATGGCCGGGTCGAGCTCTCGCGGCGCCTGGCGGACTGGCTGGGGCTCGAATCGATCCCGCTCGACCTGAGCGGGCTTTCGGATGCGAAGGGCGGACTGGAGCCCGAGGATGCCGCCGCTCTGACCGAGCAGGTGACCGCCGCGCAAAAGGCCGCGCGGCCCTTCACGCTCTCGGTGCGCGCCAAGGGGTCGGAGCGGGCGCTGCTCGTCGTCGGCGACCGCGCTCCGCAGGCGGTGCGTGCGCCGGGCGGAGTGGCGCTGTGGTTCCTCGACACCACCGAGAGCCAGGACGAGATCAGCCGCCTCCAGCGCGACGCCGGGCGGCTGCGCGTGGCGTTCGACGCGCTTACCGCCCTGATCGAGGCCGCGCCGATGCCGATGTGGTATCGCGGACCTGACCTCAAGCTGCTGATGGTCAACAGCGCCTATGTCGCGGCGGTCGAGGGCAAGGACGCCGAGGACGTCGTCGCGCGCGGTCTCGAATTGGTCGAGGGCGCCGGGCTGGGCGGGCCGCTCGCCAATGCCGCCATCGCCCGCGACACGCAGGAGCCCCAGACTGCGGCGATGCCCGCGACGATGGGCGGCGCGCGCAAGATGCTGCGGCTGCACGACGTGCCGCTGCCGACCGGAGGCGTGGCGGGCTTCGCGGTCGATATCGAGGAACTGGAGCAGCTTCGCGGTGGAATGAAGCGCTTCGGCGAGGCGCAGCGTGCGATGCTCGACCGGATGAGCGCGGGCGTGGCGCAGTTCGGCAGCGACCGCAGCCTTGTTTTCGCGAACCAGCCCTTCCGCCGCATCTTCGCGATGAAGAATGAATGGCTGGCGGACCGCCCCGAATTCGATCGCGTGCTGGAACGGATGCGTGAGGCGAACCGCATTCCCGATGTCCGCGACTTCCCGGCATGGAAGGCCGAGCGGCGCGAATGGTTCATGGCGCCCGACGCGGTCGAGGAAACCTGGACCGTCGGGCAGGCGCATCTGCGCGTGGTCGCCCAGCCGCTGCCCGAGGGCGGGCTGCTGCTGATCTTCGAGGATCGCACGCAGCAACTCGAGCTTCAGCGCGAACATGGCGAGATGCAGCAGGTGCGCACCGCGACGCTGGAGAGCCTGTCCGAAGCCGTGGCGGTGTTCGGCAAGGGACGGCTGGCGCTATGGAACCGCAAGTTCAGTGCGGTGTGGGATTTCGACGAGGGTTTCCTCGACGGTCATCCGCAGATCACGGCGCTGTCCAAGGCCGCCGCGCCCAGGCTTGCCCGGCCGGGCCAGGCCGAGACCATCGGCGACCTGATCCGCTCCGCCGCCAAGGACCGCCAGCAGCGCGGCAGCACCATCGCCTTTGCCGATGGGCGTTACTTCGACATCGCCGCGATGCCGCTGCCCGACGGAAACGCGCTGCTGACGATGCTCGACACCAGCGACCGCCACCGCGTCGAGCGCGCGCTGCGCGACCGCAACGAGGCGCTGGTCGCGGCCGACGCCGTCAAGACCGCGTTCGTCGCGAATATGAGCTATGAGCTGCGCACCCCGCTGACCTCGATCAAGGGCTTTGCCGAGATGCTGCATGGCGGCTTTGCGGGCAAGTTGAGCGACAATGGCGTCGAATATACCGAGGCGATCCTGGTCTCGGTCGAGCGGCTGGGCGCGCTGATCGACGATGTGCTCGATCTGACCGGGAGCGAAGGCGCGCCGATGGAGCGCGAGAGCGTCGATATGGAGCTGGCCGCCAATGCCGCCGCCGAGGTGATCGCGCCGGTCGCAAAGGCCAAGGATATCGAGCTGGTGGTCGAGATGGCGGGCACCGCGGGCAGCGTGATGGGCGATCCGCGGCGCTTACGCGAAGTCATCGAGCATCTGCTGCGCCACGCGGTCGCGGGGACGCCCGAAAAGGGCCGCGTGCTGCTCCATCTCGACGGCAACCAGCGTGTGGCGCGAGTGATCGTTTCGGATGACGGGCCGGGGATGAGCGCGGACGACGTCGCCATGGCGTTCGACCGGTTCGCCCAGCACGGCATCTCGCGCAGCGGCGAGCGAGCGCTCGGCCTCGGCCTGCCGCTCGCCAAGCAGTTCGTCGAGGCGCATGGCGGGGCGATCCGGATGATCTCCGAACCCGGCCAGGGCACGCTGGTCACGGTCGAGCTGCCGCGCAAGTGACTGACCTCGCGCCCGCCGAACTCGCGCTGCGCCTCGGGATTTTCGCCGGATTGCTGGGACTGGTCGGGTGGCTGCCGGGCGACCTGCAACTATTGATCGCAGGGCTGTTGCTGATCGGGGCCTTGATCGCTTTCTACGAGATCTGGGCGGCTCGTCCCACGCGCCGGAAGCAGCGCGACGCGCTGGTCTGGGCACTGGTGGCGCTGGGCGGGGCGGCGGCGCTGATCGCGGGCTGGGCCCGCTATGTCGCGACTCCGCTGATGGCGCTGGGGGTGGTCTGCGTCGCCTTGTGGGTGGTGGGCACGCTCGGCCGGTCGGATGACGATGACGCCGAGAGCGAGACGCTGCATTGATGCGGTACGTCACCACAAACACCGTTCGTGCTGAGCTTGTCGAAGCACAGCCCTCCTTTCGCGAGCGTCTCGTTAGTGGAGAGCCGCCCTTCGACAAGCTCAGGGCGAACGGGTGGGGGAGGCAACGTTGATCCTTCCCGATCTCGAGGCGACGCTGGCGCTGGGCGCGCGGCTCGCGGCGCTGGCGCGGCCGGGGGACGTGATCGCGCTGTCGGGCGAGCTGGGCGCGGGCAAGACGAGCATCGCGCGCGGGCTGCTCGCGGCGCTGGGACTGGAGGAAGAGGCGCCGAGCCCGAGCTTCGCCATCGTCCAACCCTATGCCCCGCCGGAGACGCGCTTTCCGGTGCTGCATGTCGATCTCTACCGCATCGAGCATCCCGAAGAGGCCGAGGAACTGGGCCTCGACGAGGCGCGCGAGGAGTCGCTGCTGATCGTCGAATGGCCCGAGCGGCTGGGGGCCGAGGCATGGCCCGATGCGCTGTGGCTGACCCTCGAAACGCTGCCGGATGGCCCGCGCGCCTTGACAGTCCGGGTGCCCCCGGCTTGGGAGAGCCGATGGCCGTCGACATGAATCCTCCCGCCGCCGCGCCCGCCTTTCTCGCTCGCGCGGGATGGGGTGGGGCGGTAATCGAGCCCGTTGCGGGCGACGCTTCGTTTCGCCGCTATTTCCGCGCGCGGCTGGGCGAGGCGAGCGCGATCCTGATGGACGCGCCGCCGCCGCACGAAGACCCGCGGCCCTTCATTTCGATCGCCAAATGGCTGACCGGCAAGGGTTTCGCGGCCCCCGCGATCCTGCACGACGATCTCGAACAGGGCCTCGTGCTGATCGAGGATTTCGGCGATGTGCGGATGCGCGAGACCGTGGACGGCGCGCCCGAAAGCGAGCTGCGCCTGTACGAGGCCGCGATCGATATCCTCGTTGAGCTTCACAAGCATGAAGCCGCGCCGGTCGATCCGTACGACATGGCGGTCTATCACCGCGAGGCGGCTTTGCTGCCCGAATGGTACACGCCTGCGCTCGGGATCGACGTCGATATCGAGGGCTATCGCGCGGCGTGGGACACGGTGCTCGCGCCGGTGCTGGAGGGCACGCCGGTTACGGTGCTGCGCGATTATCATGCCGAGAATATCATGCTGATCCCGGGCAGCGACACGTTGGGGCTGCTCGATTTCCAGGACGCGCTGGCGGGGCACGCGGCCTATGATCTGGTCTCGCTGCTGCAGGACGCGCGGCGCGATGTCGACGCCAGCCTCGAGACTGCAATGCTCGACCGCTACAAGCGGATCACCGGTTCGGGGGATGCGTTCGACGTGGCCTATCATGTGCTCGGCGCGCAGCGGAACGCCAAGATCGTCGGCATCTTCACTCGGCTGTGGAAGCGCGACGGCAAGCCGCGCTACCCTACGCTGTGCCCGCGCGTATGGCGCTATCTCGAGCGCGACCTGGCGCATCCCGCGCTGAAGCCCGTCGCCGACTGGTTCGACGCGAACCTGCCCGCCGAAATGCGCGGAGATCCGATGGCGATCGCAGGCGCATGAAACGTCCCGGCACCTATTCGATCCGCCCCAATCCGGTGGCGCCGGTGCCCGAGACCGCAATGGTGATGGCGGCTGGGCTGGGCAAGCGGATGCGTCCGCTGACCGCGACGCGGCCCAAGCCGCTGGTGGAAGTGGGCGGCAAGGCGCTGATCGACCATGTGTTCGACCGGCTCCGCGCGGCGGGGGTGAAGCGCGCGATCGTCAACGTTCATTACCTCGCCGACCAGCTCGAAGCGCATCTGAAGGCTCGGGTGAAGGATATCGAGATCATCGTGTCCGACGAGCGTGGCCGGCTGATGGAGACCGGCGGGGGCCTGGTGAAGGCGCGCGAGTGGATCGGCGACAAGCCCTTCCTTTGCGTCAACAGCGACAATCTGTGGATCGACGGCCCGATCGACGCGATCCGCCAGATGGCGGCGCAGTGGGACGATGCGCGGATGGACGTGCTCCTCCTGATGGTCCCGCTGGCGCGCGCCAATTGCCATGGCGGCAAGGGCGATTTCCGGATCGATGCGCGGGGCAAGATCCTTGAGCGGCGCAAGCCCGGCAGGCTCGCGCCCTTCGTGAACACCGGCGTGCAAATCCTGTCGCCGCGCGTGATCGCCGACTGGCCGGAAGGGCCGTTCTCGACAAACCTGTTCTGGGACCGCGCGATCGAGGCCGGACGGGCCTGGGGCGTGGTGCATCAGGGGATGTGGTTCGATGTCGGTACGCCTGCGGCGATCGGGGCCACCGAAGCGATGCTGGCGGATGCTTGATCCGGGCCTCGCGGCTGCTGCAAAGCGCGCCGAGGCTGCTGTTCGCGACCATGCTCAAGGACGCATTCCCCATGCCGTCGTCCTCTCTTCGGAGCGATCGATCTCGATCCGGTCAATCTTGCGATCTGGGTGACGACCGCTACCGATCTGGAGCGCGACGAACTTGCCGGCGATGCGGCCTTGCTAACGACGTTTCATGCGTTGCTGGCGGAGGTGGGGTATCCGCGCGAAGCCATTGCGGGGGTTGGATTGGCGTCCGAATCCCAGGAGACCGTGAACCGTGACTATGGCGGCGACTGGCGATCATGCGTGAAGTGATGCTGGACAGCTAGCGCCGTCTATCCGATCAGAGGCCGGAATGCCCGACCGCCTCCACCTCTACACTATCCCCCCACACCGGGCCTTCGCCGATTCCCTCGCGATCGGGCTGATCCGGCGCTTTGGTGCGGACCCGATGCGGCTGGCGCGGGGAACCGTGCTGCTTCCCAGCAACCGTGCCAAGCGGGCGATTTCCGACGCATTCGTGCGCGCAAGCGAAGGTGGATTGCTGCTGCCCCGGCTGGTCGCGGTGGGCGATCCCGAGCTTGATGAGGCGGTGTTCGATTCGGCCGATGACGCCGCGCCGGTGCCGCCCGCGGTCGATCCGTTGCAGCGGCGGATGATCCTCGCCCGGCTGATCGTCGAAAGCCGGCCGCAGACCGACGCGGCGGAGGCGGTGCGGCTGGCGGGCGAGCTGGCCGCGACGCTCGATCAATTGCTGGTCGAGGAAGTCGAGTCTTCGGCAGTGGCCGGGCTCGATCTCGGGCCTGAGCTTACCGCGCATTGGGCCAAGTCGCTTGAGCTGTTCGAGCTGGTCGTGAAGCGCTGGCCGGAAGAACTGGCGAAGCTGGGCCGGGTCGATCTGGCCGAGCGGCGGCGGCAGCTGCTGGCGCGCGTGGCCAAGCGCTGGCGCGAGACGCCGCCTCAGGGCTTTGTCTGCGCGGCGGGCATCACCACGACCTCGCCATCGATCGCGCGGCTGCTGCGCGTGGTGGCGGAAATGCCGCAGGGGATGGTGGTGCTGCCCGGGCTGGCGACGGGGATTACCGACGAGGAATGGGACTCGCTCGGGCCGCATGAACCCGATGCCGCCGGCCGGCGGAAGCGCGCGATCGAGACGCATCCGCAATTCCATCTCAAGCGGCTGCTGGACCGGATGGGCGTCCGCCGCGACGAATTCGATCCGTGGCGCGCGGCGAGCGAGCATGATGCGCCGCCGGCACGGAGCCGCGCCATCGCTTCGGCCTTCGCGCCCGCCGAGCTGACCGTCGGATGGACCACGCTCAAGGCCAGCGAACGCAAGCTGGAGGGCGTGCGCGCGCTCGAAGTCGCGACCCCGGCCGAAGAAGCGCAGGCAATCGCGCTGGCGTTGCGCGAAGTGCTGGAGACGCCGGGGCGCACCGCCGCTTTGGTGACGCCCGACCGTGCATTGGGCGCGCGTGTGGCGGCGCACCTGGGGCGCTGGGGAGTCGCGATCGACGATTCGGCGGGCCAACCGCTCGCGGTGGTGCCGCCCGGGACGCTGCTGCTCGCGCTGGCCGAGGCGGCGAGTCAGTCATTTGCGCCCCTGCCGCTGCTGACTCTCCTCAAGCATCCGCTGGCCATGCCCGGCGAGCGGCTGGCGTGGCTGGAGGGAGTGCGCACGCTGGACCGGGCGCTGCGTGGGCCGCGCCCCGCGCCGGGGCTGGCTGGGATCGACCGCCACCTCGCCGAGCAGGAAGGGCGCGACAAGGACATCCGCCGCGCGGCCGAGCGCTGGTGGCCGGAGGCACGCGCGCTGCTGGAGCCGGTGGAGGCGGTGTTCGCGGGTGGTGCTGCGCCCATCGCCACGCTGCTGGCGGCGCTGCGCGGGGCGGCGGCGGGGCTGGGCGGGGACACGCTCTGGGCCCGCGCGGATGGCCGCGCGGCGGCGGATTTGCTCGATGGGCTGGAGCGCGAGGCCGTCCACGGCCCGGCCTTGGCCGAGCCCGCCAGCCTTGCCGCGATGCTGCGCACGCTGATGGAGGAAGTCGCGGTGCGGCCACCGCAGGGCGGGCACCCGCGGCTGGCGATCCTCGGGCTGATCGAGGCGCGGCTGCAGACTGCCGATCTGATGATCCTGGGCGGGCTCAACGAAGGCGTGTGGCCCGGGCTGCCCGCGCCCGATCCGTGGCTCGCGCCGCGCATCCGGTCGGAGCTGGGGCTGCCGGGGCTGGAGCGGCGGATCGGCTTGTCCGCCCATGATTTGGCGGGGGCGCTGGGAGCACCTGACGTGATCCTGACGCGGTCGCGGCGCGATGCGTCCTCGCCGACGATCGCGTCGCGCTTCTGGTTGCGGCTCGAGGCGCTTTCGGGCGGGCTCGACCGCGCCGATGAACTCGATCGCTGGCTGCGCGCGATCGACGATCCCGGCGCGCACGAACCCGCCGAGCGGCCCGAACCTTCGCCCCCCGCCGCCGACCGCCCCAAGGCGATTTCGGTGACCGAAGTCGATCGGCTCAAGGCCGACCCATACGCCTTTTACGCGAGCAAGATGCTCCAGCTGTCGCGGCTCGATGCGGTCGATGCGGATCCCAGCGCCGCGTGGCGGGGCACGGCGGTACATGACGTTCTTCAGAAATGGTTCGAAGTCGATCGCGGCGCGCCGGAGAAGCTGCGCGGCCATGCCGAGGCGATGCTGGCGGACGAGCGCACCCATCCGCTGATGCGCGCCTTGTGGCAGCCGCGGCTGATGGAAGCGATCGACTGGATCGCCGGGGAGATGGCGGATCAGGCCGCCGCCGGGCGCGTGGCGCTGGCGGTCGAGCAGTGGGGGGAAATTTCGTTCGCGGGGGTGAAGCTGAGCGGGCGGTTCGACCGAGTCGACCGGCTGCCCGACGGGACGCTGGCGATTATCGACTACAAGACCGGCCAGCCACCGAGCCCCAAGGCGGTGCGCGCGGGGTACAGCCTCCAGCTCGGGCTGCTCGGGCTGATCGCGGAGGAGGGCGGCTTCGATCCGATCCGGGGGACCGCGACATGCTTCGAATATTGGTCGCTGGCGCGCAAGGGCGGGAGCTTCGGCTTCATCGATTCGCCGGTTTCGCCCCGGAAGCGCGAACCGATCCCGGCGGATGAATTCGTCGCGATCGCGGGCGGCAACTTCCACGAGGCGGTGACCGACTGGCTGACCGGCGACGCGCCCTTCACCGCCAAGCTCCACCCCGAATTCGCGCCCTATGCCGAGTATGACCAGTTGATGCGTCTGGATGAGTGGTATGGCCGGGAATAGCCGCCTCCATACCCTGAAGGGCAACCAGAAGCTCGCCAGCGATCCGGCGCGCAATGTCTGGCTGTCGGCATCGGCGGGCACCGGCAAGACGCAGGTGCTGGCGGCGCGAGTGTGGCGATTGCTGCTGTCGGGAGTCGATCCCTCGGCGATCCTGTGCCTCACCTTCACCAAGGCCGGCGCGGCGGAGATGGCGGAACGGATCACTGGGCGCCTGGCCCATTGGGTGCGCGCCGGTGAGAAGGATCTGATCGACGATCTGGAGGCGCTGGGCGAGAGCATCGGGCCCGAGAGCCGCGCGCGGGCGCGGACGCTGTTTGCCCGGGTGCTCGATGCGCCGGGAGGCGGGCTTCGCATCCAGACGATTCACAGCTTCTGCCAGAGCCTGCTCGCGGCGTTTCCGGTGGAGGCGGGGCTGGTGCCCGGCTTCCGTCCGCTGGACGGGCGCGAGGAATATGTGCTGGCGCGTGAGGCGCTGGCAGGGATGCTGGTCGATGCCGAGCGCGAGGGGCGGGAGTCGCTGGTCGCCAATGTCGGCGCGCTGAGCCTCAGGCTGGGTGAGGGCGGGGCCGAGGGGTTCCTGCGCACCTGCGCGCATTCGGCCGAGGCGCTGGAGGGACTGCCGCCGGGCATCCAGCCCTATCTGCGGCGCGCTTTCGACCTGCCGATCGGCGATATCGAGTTGGAGATCGCGGCGTCGTGCGGCGATGACCGGTTCGATGTGGCGAGCCTGCGCCGGATCGCCGCGGCAAACCGCGACTGGGGCACCGCGACCGGAATCGGCGCCGCCGAGACCGCCGGGCGCTGGCTGGCGGGTGATGGCGGCACGCGAGCCATGCTGTTGGGCGAGCTGAGGAGCGTATTCCACACCCAGAAGGGCGAGCTTCGAAAGATTTCGCCCAAGCTGGTCGCGGCTGAATCCGGCTATGAGGAACGAGCCGAGGCGCTGGGTAGCCGCTGCGCCGAGCTGCTGGCGATGAAATCGCTCGCCGATTATGCCGATATGCTGGCGGCCGGGCTGGAGGCGGGGCGCGAATATTCGCGGGCCTATGCCGCCGCCAAGCGCCGCGCGGGGGCGGTCGATTTCGACGATCTGATCCGCGCGACGGTGGCGTTGCTCGGCCAGCCCGGGATGGGCGAATGGGTGCGCTTCAAGCTCGATCAGGCAACCGAGCATGTCCTGATCGATGAGGCGCAGGATACCAATCCGCGCCAATGGGCGATCGTCGCCGCCATCGCCGATGAGTTTTTCAGCGGCGAAGGCACGCATCCCCGCGCGGTGCGGACGCTGTTCACGGTGGGCGATTATAAACAGGCGATTTTCGGCTTTCAGGGCACCGACCCGATCTATTTCCGCGCGGCGCATGAGCGGTTCGCGCGATTGGCCAAGCTCTACGCCGATTACGAAGTCGAGGCGTCGGAGCTGGAGACGCTGTCGCTGACGCACAGTTTCCGCTCGACCCGGCCGGTGTTGCAGTTCGTGGATGCGGCGCTGGCCAGCCTGCCGGAACCCGGAATGGGGGCGCTGAGCGATCTTGAGGCGCATGCCAGCATGATCGACGGGCCGGGCAGCGTGACTCTGTGGCCCGCCGTCTTCGAAGGCGGCGGCGACGCCGATGAGGAGGAATGGATCGGTGACGCCACGCGCAAGCTCGCGGGGGATATCGCCAAAGCGATCAAGGGCTGGCTCGCCGACCCGAAATTCATGCTGGAGAGCAAGGGGCGGCGGCTGCGGCCCGAGGATGTGATGATCCTCGTCAAGCGGCGCGGCGATCTCGCCTCGCTGATCGTCGCGCGGCTCTATGCCGAGGGCGTGCCGGTGGCGGGGGTGGACCGGCTGCGGCTCAACGCGCCGCTGGCGGTGCAGGATCTGCTAGCGGCGGTGCGCTTCGTGTTGCAGCCCGACGATGATCTGTCGCTGGCGAGCCTGTTGGTTTCTCCGCTGATCGGGTGGAGCCAGGAGCAATTGCTGGAGACGGCGGTGCGCGGGCGCGTGAGCCTGTGGCGGCATCTGCGCGCCAATTTCGCGGATCGGATCGAGCCGCTCGAGCAATTACTGCGCCGCGCCGATTTCACCACTCCCTATTTCTTCCTCGAGGAAGTACTCTCCGGCCCGATGCAGGGGCGGCGGAAACTGCTGTTGCGGCTGGGGGCGGAGGCGCGCGATCCGATCGAGGAACTACTCAACGCCGCACTCAACTTCGAGAAAGTGGCGACGCCGTCGCTTCAGCGCTTCCTCGACTGGTTCGACCGCGGCGATGTCGAGATCGTCCGCGACGCCGCGCAGCCGCAGGGCGCGGTGCGGGTGATGACCGCGCATGGAGCGAAGGGTCTTCAGGCGCCGCTGGTGATCCTGGCCGACGCGACGATCGACCCGACGAACAACCGGCGCGACACCCTGTTGTGGCACCCAGAGGATGGCGAGAAATTCCCGATCATCCGCCCGCGTGCCGAGGAGCGGGGCGGGGCGCTGGATGCCGCGATCGCCGAACAGGACGAGCGCGAACTCGCCGAGCATTGGCGGCTCTTCTATGTCGCGGCGACCCGCGCCGAGGAACGGCTGGTGATCGCGGGTGCGCTGGGCCCCAGGACGCAGGGCATTCCCCCGGAGGCGAGCTGGTATGCGGCGTGCGAGCGTGCGTTGGCGGCGCTGGGTGTCGAGGGCGGGGGCATCCTCGAATTCCGCGGGCTTCAGCCCGAGGCGCCGGTGTCGCTGCTGACCGAAGACACCGCGCCGCTGGCCGCCGATACCGCGATCCCGGCATGGCTCGCCCGGCCCGCGCCCGAGGAAGCCCGCCCGCCCCGTCCGCTCGCGCCCTCGTCGCTGGGCGAGGATCTGGTTGCCGATCCGCCGCCCAATCCGGCGATGCGCGAGGCGGCGGAGCGGGGGCGGCTGATCCATGCCCTGCTCGAACGGCTGCCTTCGGTGGCGCCCGAAGCGCGCGCCGAAGCGGCGGAGCGCTGGCTCACGGGGGCGGGCGGCGTCGAGGATGCCGCCCAGCGCGCCGATCTGGTCGCGGCCGCGCTGGCGGTGACCGAAAATCCGGACTTCGCCGATCTGTTCGGGCCGAAAGCGCTGGCCGAGGCGCCTATCGCGGCCGTGGTCGATACGCTGGTGGTTTCGGGCACAGTCGATCGGCTGATGGTCGAGGACGACCGCGTCCGCGTCATCGATTTCAAGACCGGGCGGCGCGCGCCCGCGCTCGACGAGATTCCGCCCTATCACCTCCGGCAGATGGCGGCCTACGCGGCGGCGCTGGCGGTGATCTTTCCCGGGCGCGGCATCGAGGCGGCGTTGCTCTACACCGCGGGCCCGGTCCTGCACCTGCTCCCGCCCGCATTGCTCGAGCAGCACAAGCCGCGCTTTGGACCCTCGGAGCAAAGCTTGGCCCAAACCTCGTCTTCTGGCGCTTGAGCGCGGGGCGCAGGCTTCATAGATAGTCGGCAGACTCAGGAGATAGTTGAATGACCAAGATTGTCACCGATGCGAGCTTTCAGGCCGATGTACTCGATTCCGAGAAGCCGGTGGTAGTCGATTTCTTCGCCGAATGGTGTGGGCCGTGCAAGATGATGGCGCCGGGCCTGGCGGAGTTGGCCGAGGAAATGGCCGATGACGTGACCATCGTGAAGATCGACGCCGAGGAAAGTCCGGAGGCCCCGACTCGCTATGGCGTGCGCGGCTTCCCGACGCTGATCGTGTTCAAGGGCGGCGAAGTCGTCGCCACGCGCCCGGGCGCGATGCGCAAGAGCGAGCTGAAGCAGTGGATCGAGAGTGCGATCTGATCGTCTTTTCCCTCTCCCCTTGTGGGAGCGGGAGGGAGAGCGAGGCGGACGGAAGGGCGAGGGGGAGTAGTAACCCCTTACGTCCCCCTCATCCTTCCCACGACTTCGTCGCGGGCCCCTTCCTTCTCCCACAGGGGAGAAGGAGAAGTCAGCTGCGATAATCCGCGTTGATCGCGATATAGCCATGGGTCAGGTCGCACGTCCAAATCGTCGCGCGGCCTGATCCGAGGCCGAGATCGACACCGATCTCGATATCCTGACCTTTCAGATGCGTCGCGACCGGGGCTTCGTCATAGCCCGCCACAGCGAGGCCGTTCACCGCGACCTGCGTTTCGCCGAAGCGGATCGAGAGCTTGTCGCGCTCGGCGGGTTCGCCGGCCTTGCCCACTGCCATCACCACGCGGCCCCAATTGGCGTCCTCGCCCGCGATCGCGGTCTTCACCAGCGGCGAATTGGCGATCGAGAGGGCGATGCGGTGCGCGCTGGCATCGCTTTCGGCGCCGTCCACGTCGATGCGGATGAACTTGCTCGCGCCTTCGCCATCGCGGACGACGAGATGGGCGAGTTGGAGGCACAGGTCCGCCAGCGCGGCGCGGAAGGCGTCGGCGCCGGGGGAGCCTTCGCCCGTCAGCGGGGCATTGCCCGCAGCACCCGTGGCGAAGGCCAGCACAGTGTCGCTGGTCGAGGTATCGCTATCGACCGTGATGCACGAGAAACTGGCGCGGTTCGCTTCGCCCAGCGCGGCCTTGAGGAAGACCGGATCGACCGCCGCATCGGTAAAGATGAAGCCGAGCATCGTCGCCATATCCGGCGCGATCATCCCGCTGCCCTTGATGATCCCGACCAGGCTGACGGTGCGGCCGTCCACGATTGCCGTGGTCACCGCCGCCTTGGCGAAAGTGTCGGTGGTCATGATCGTCTCGGCGGCGGCTTCCCAGCCGCATGGGCTTGCGGTGAAGGCGGCGTCGAGCCCTGTTTCGGCCTTGTCGATGGGGAGCGGCACGCCGATCACTCCGGTCGAGGCGATAAAGATGTCCGACGGGTCGCAATCGAGGTGCCGCGCGGCGCGTGCGGCGATGGCCTCCACGGCGACGCGCCCGCGATTGCCGGTAAAGGCGTTGCTGTTCCCGGCATTGACCACCAGCGCCCGCGCCTTGCCGAGCACCAGCGCGTCGCGGCACCATTCGACTTCGGGCGAGGGGCAGCGGCTCTGGGTCAGAACGCCCGCGACCGCGGTGCCCGGATCGAGGGTCACGAAGGTCAGGTCGCAACGGTCCCACGTCTTGTAACGCGCGCGGGCGATGCGCGGCGTCACGCCGGCGATGGCGGGCAGGTCCGGGAAAGCATCCGGGGCGAGCGGGGAACGGGTGCTGCTCATGGTGCTGCGCGGTTGCATGAGGGGACGGGCTTTGCAAGACTGGCCAACTATTCGGGGGGAGACCGTGTGGCGATAGGGAAAATGGCGATTGCGTTCCTTTGCGGGGCGGCAGTGACTGGAGCGGCATATTCATCGGCTCCGCAAGAAGCCGCGCTCGGCCGTCGGCCGATGCCCACGCCGACACCGGGTGCGCCAAAGCCGGCGCTTCGGCCGCCACCGCCAATCTCTGTGATGGCCTCGCCGCCTCCGACGAGTATGCCGCCGCCCGCGCCGCCGCGCGACGTTCCTCGGGCTTTTGCGCCTCCGCGCCCGGCCAATTCGCCGCAATCCTGGGTAGTCGCCGACGATTACCCGGCTTCCGCGCTACGCGCCGAGCAATCGGGCTCGGTGGGCTTTCGGCTCATCATCGACGAAACCGGCCGGGTCATTGCGTGTGAGATCACGCTTTCGTCGGGGTCGGCGATCCTCGACAGTTCAACCTGTTCGCTGATGCGTCGCCGCGCTCGCTTCCTTCCCGGACGCGACGAACAAGGCGAACCGGTGGTATCGAGCTGGGCCAGCAGGATGCGCTGGGAGCTGCCCGAAGAAGTGACGGTGCCCGTCGAGTCCTGGGCCGCGACGCTGCGCTTCGTCATCAGCCCCGATGGTCAGCTTGCTTCGTGCAGCTATCGGGAGTTCGGCGCGCCAAAGATCGAGGATCGTTCGCCCTGCGTCGATATTTCCGAAGTGCCCGCAACTGCGATGCGCAGGGTGCGCGGGCGTTCGAAGGGAGCGGTGACGCTCGTCATTCAATTCCGTCATGAAGTCGCGGGAATGGCGATGCCGGGGGTCCCCGCCCTGTCCGCGAGGTTCAAGCCGGTCACGCAGTGGAGCGGCAGTTTTTCGATCGACCCGTTCGGCAATGCCGTCAATTGTACCGGCGCCATCGACCAGCACGACCTGCCGATCCCCGCGGTCACCTGCCTGAGCTACACGCGCTACGAACGCACCGGCCAGCCCCATGAAGTGACCACGACGATCGGCTTCTTCACCGATGGCGATCCCAATATCGCGGCGGCGTTGCCGGCGTTGACCAATCTGGCGGACTGATTTCGATTGGCGAAGCGGGATCGAGTCACTATGTCCCGCACTTCGCGCCCGTTTCAGGATTTACCGTTGGAACTTCTGCTTCTCCTTACCGCGCTGTTCGCCAGCCTCACCGGGTCCGCTTCGGGCGACGGTGCGGCGGTGCGTCAGGTGCAGGGCGTGGCGGTGGTCCAGACGGCTGGCCGGGTTCAGGCGGCGGTTCAGCCGGCGCGGGCGGCATTGCCGCTGGTGGCGGTTCCGGCGCGGCTCCGACCCGTCAGTACCGCCTGGCTCAAGCTTGCCGCGGCCCCAATCCGGTCGCTGCGCCTGGTCTTCGAGCGCCGGCTCGAATGAGCCGCTGACGGTCTCCCGAAGGGGCCGTTCTCACCTTTTCGTGCCGTACGCGGCACTCGCACGTGCGCGGACCGTTCAGCGGAGCGCTCGCATCGATCCATTCAGCTACGACAGGAATTCACATGCTCGGCGGCCTGGCCAAGACGCTCTTCGGCTCCTCGAACGATCGCTATGTGCGCTCGCTCCATTCGACCGTTGCCAAGATCAATGCGTTCGAAAACACGATTTCGGCGATGACCGACGCGGAACTCGCGGGGCAGACCGCCAAGTTCCGCGAGCAGCTCGCGAATGGCGAGAAGCTCGACAACCTCATTCCCGAGGCGTTCGCCACGGTGCGCGAGGCGGCCAAGCGGACGCTGGGCCAGCGGCATTATGACGTCCAGCTGATCGGCGGCATCGTCCTCCATCGCGGCGAGATCGCCGAGATGCGCACGGGCGAAGGCAAGACGCTGGTCGCGACGCTCGCCTGCTATCTGAACGCGCTGCCGGGCGACGGCGTCCATGTCGTCACCGTCAACGATTACCTCGCCCGTCGCGACGCGGAGTGGATGGGCCGGGTCTATACCTTCCTCGGGCTGACCGTGGGCGTCATCGTCCCGAACCTCTCCGACGAACAGCGCCGCGAGGCTTATGGCTCGGACATCACGTACGGTACGAACAACGAGTTCGGCTTCGACTATCTCCGCGACAATATGAAGTATGAGCGCGCGTCGATGACGCAGCGGCCGTTCAACTTCGCGATCGTCGATGAAGTCGACTCGATCCTGATCGACGAGGCTCGCACGCCGCTGATCATCTCGGGCCCCACCGACGACCGCAGCGAGCTGTACATGCGTGTCGACGCGATCGTGAAGCAGTTCGTCCCTGAGGATTACGAGAAGGACGAGAAGCAGCGCACGATCATCCTCACTGAGGACGGCACCGAGCGCGCCGAGCGGCTGCTCGAAGAAGCCGGCGTTCTGGTCGGCGCGAACCTGTATGATTTCGAGAACACCCAGGTGGTGCATCACCTGAACCAGTCGCTGCGCGCGAACGTGATGTTCAAGCGCGACACCGATTACATCGTCAAGGACGGCAAGGTCATCATCATCGACGAGTTCACCGGCCGCATGATGGACGGGCGGCGCTGGTCGGACGGGCTTCACCAGGCCGTCGAGGCCAAGGAGGGCGTCGATATCGAGCCCGAGAACCAGACGCTCGCCTCGATCACCTTCCAGAATTATTTCCGCATGTACCCCAAGCTGGGCGGCATGACCGGCACCGCCGCGACCGAGGCAGCCGAATTCTACGACATCTACAAGATGAACGTGGTGACGATCCCGACCAACCTCTCGGTCAAGCGCGTCGACGAGGAAGACGAGTTTTACAAGGACACGCAGGACAAGTTCGCGGCGATCGCCAAGAAGATCAAGGAACACGCCGCCAAGGGCCAGCCGGTGCTGGTCGGCACCGTCTCGATCGAAAAGTCCGAGCTGCTTTCCGAATTCCTCAAAAAGGAAAAGGTGAAGCACGAGGTGCTCAACGCGCGCTTCCATGAGAGTGAGGCGCATATCGTAGCGCAGGCGGGCCGGCTGGGCGTCGTCACCGTCTCGACCAACATGGCGGGCCGCGGCACCGACATTCAGCTGGGCGGCAATGTCGAGTTCCGCGTCGATGACGAACTGAAGGACATGGAGGAAGGCCCGGCACGCGACGCCGCGATCGAGCGGATCAAGGCCGAAGTCGCCGCCGAAAAGGCGCAGGTGATCGCCGCGGGCGGCCTGTTCGTGCTCGGCACCGAGCGCCATGAGAGCCGCCGCATCGACAACCAGCTGCGCGGCCGTTCGGGCCGCCAGGGCGATCCGGGGCTCAGCCGCTTCTATCTGTCGCTCGACGACGATCTGCTGCGCATCTTCGGTTCGAACACGCTGTTCGCGCGCATGATGCGGTCGAACATCGGCGACGGCGAGGCGATCGGCTCCAAGTGGCTGACCAAGGCGATCGAGACCGCGCAGAAGAAGGTCGAGGCGCGCAATTACGACATCCGCAAGCAGGTCGTCGAATATGACGACGTGATGAACGACCAGCGCAAGGTCATCTATGAGCAGCGCAGCGACATCATGGACGCGGACACGGTGGGCGATGTCGTCACCGATATGCGCGCCGAGACCGTCAACGAGTTGATCGGCGAGGCCTGCCCGCCCAATTCCTATCCCGAACAGTGGGACGTCGAGACGCTCAAGGCCAAGGTGCTCGATACGCTCAACATCGATGCCCCCATCGAGCAATGGATCAAGGACGAGGAAGCGATCGAACCCGAGACGCTCGAGGAGCGGCTGCGCGATGCCGGCGATGCGATGATCGCGGCGAAGGCGGCCGAGCTCGATCCCGAGACCTGGACCCAGATCGAAAAGTCGATCCTGCTCCAGAATCTCGACAATCACTGGAAGGAGCATCTCGCGATGCTCGACGCGCTGCGGCAGGTCATCCATTTGCGCGCCTATGCGCAGAAGACCCCGCTAAACGAATATAAGCACGAGGCATTCGCGCTGTTCGAGCGGATGCTCACTCAGATCCGTGAGGGCGTGACCCGCACGCTGGCGCATGCCCAGTTCCGCTATCAGGCCGCTCCGGACCTGCCCGAGCTGCCGGACTTCCTGACCACCCACATCGATCCGTTCACCGGTGAGGACGATACCGGCGATTGGGATCTGGGCTCGCTGGGCAATGTCACCACCCGCATCGCGCCGTTGCAGGTGCCCGAGCTGGGCGCCGCCGATATCGGCACCGATCCGTCCGAATGGGAAGGCAAGGTCAGCCGCAACGCAGTGTGCCCGTGCGGCTCGGGGCGCAAGTACAAGCACTGCCACGGCGCGCTGACCGGGGCGGCTTGAGCTGAATTCCTCCTCCGGAACGGGGAGGGGAGCGTTTGCGAAGCATGGAGGGGGCCCGTTATCCGCGAGCGCTGCGCTTGCGGATAACGGGCCCCCTCCATGCTTCGCATGCCACCTCCCGTTCCGGGCGTTAGCGCTTACTTCTCCTTCGGCAGCTGCAAACTCGGGCCGATCCGGGCGACCACCTCGCGCGCATCGAACGCGCGGACATTGTCGGTGGGCTTGGCTCCCTTGCCGGTCACGATTTCAGCCATCGCTTCATAGCGGTTGATCGTCGTAACGTCGAAATCGCGGTCCCAGCCAAAGGGATCGTCATAGAAGGGATCCCAGCTGCGCCAGCCATAGCGTGGCCGTGACCAGCGCCAATAGGGCCGCCAATAGCCATAGCCGCCACCGCCCCAGCGGGCGGACGGGCCATAGCTGCGATCGACATAGGTTTCGCTGCGCGTCTCGGTATCGCGCGTGACCAGGATGAAGTGATCGAAGCCCTGCTGCAGCGTCAGTTCGGCGGCGCGATAGAGGAGGTAGCGCTCGACCGTCTCACGCGAGGTCAGGCTGTTGCCCGCGAAACTGACGCGGAAGCGATTGCCTTCGACCTGTTCGTCCCAATAGCCGGTGCGGTTCTGGCCAGCGCTGGCCGCTGGCTGATAAGGCGTGGGGGTGGCACAGGAAGCGAGGGCGGCGCCGGCCCCCAGCACCGCGATCAATGCGGCGAAGCGAGGGCGCTTAAGGCCTTGGGTTAACATGGTTTCTCTCCGAATTCATAGGTAGGCAACGTTTCGACCCGCCTTTAGGTCCGCTCGGCCCGTCGCAATCACGCAATCCGCTCCGGCACTTCCATCGCGTCCTCCGTCAACGCTTCGGCGGGCGCCATCGCTTCCCACGGAAAGACGAACCAGTCCTTCTGGAGCGCGCGATCGATGGCGCGAAACCCGTATTCGACTTTTTGCGACGACTGGATGTTGTTCATCAGCACCGCGAAGCGGATCCGGTCGGCCACCGCGCCATTGGCGGCCAGCGCGACGCGGAGTTCACCGATGGTCTTGCCGCTGTCGTTGATGTCCTCGACGAACAACAGGCGATCGCCGTCGCGAGTGCGCTGGGCGAGCACGGCGATGAGTTCGTCACCGAACTGGGCGATCCGGGTCGAATAATCGACGGAGACCATCGACAGCCCCATCCGGTGCGACAGGAACACCGCCGGAGTCAGTCCGCCGCGTCCGACGCCGACCAGCAGAGTCGGGCTCCAGTCCGCCGCCGCTTCGGCGATGGCGTGGATGCCCGCGACCATGTCCTCATGGCTGAAGGGCGTGAAGACGATCTCGCCGCTGGGCTGGCTCACCGGTTTGCCTCCGCATAGGCGTCGAGTTTGGCGAGATGCGCCGCGACGGCATCGTCGGGCAGGAACGAACCGAGGAACGAATTGCGCGCGAGCGTGACAAGATCGTCGCGGTCGAGCCCCCGCCCCGCCGCGACCGCGCGGTAATTCTCGCCGACATAGCCGCCGAAATAGGCGGGATCGTCCGAATTGATCGTCGCGCGCAGCCCCAGCCGCAGCATCGTGTCGATTGGATGCGTGTCGATCGAAGCGACGTTGCACAGCTTGACGTTGGAGAGCGGGCAGACGGTGAGTGTCATCGACGAGCGCGCGAGGCGAGTCACCAGCGCGGGATCCTCGAGGCTGCGGTTGCCATGATCGAGCCGGTCGATGTGGAGCAGATCGAGCGCCTCATGGACATATTCTGCGGGACCTTCCTCGCCGGCATGGGCGACGCGCTTCAGCCCCATCGCGGCGGCCGCGGCGAAGACGCGCTCGAACTTGGACGGCGGATGGCCGATCTCGGACGAATCGAGCCCGACGCCTTCGATCTGCTCGATCCAGGGCTGGGCCTGTTCGAGCGTCTTGAAGGCGTCTTCCTCGTCGAGATGACGCAGGAAGCACAGAATCAGCTTGGACGTCATACCATGCTTGGCTTCGGCATCGGCCATCCCCGCGAGCAGGCCGTTGGCGGCCACGCCGAACGGGATGCCGCGATGCGTGTGGGTCTGCGGATCGAAGAAGATCTCGGCATGGACCACGCCGTCCGCGGCGGCGCGATCGAAATAGGCCATCGCCATGTCGCGAAAGTCCTGCTCGGTCTGGAGCACGCTGGCGCCGGCATAATAGATGTCGAGGAAATCCTGGAGGTTCGAGAATTCATAGGCCGCGCGGACTTCCTCCACGGTCGCGAAGGGGATATCGACGCCATTGCGGCGGGCGAATTCGAACATCTGCTCGGGCTCGAGGCTGCCTTCGATATGAAGGTGGAGTTCGGCCTTGGGCAGGCCGGCGAT
>Ga0164241_10000755_pt1 | contig 49463 bp, 64 predicted proteins | sample OricomyardsoilBY_FD_108780 | JGI IMG/M metagenome (GOLD analysis project Ga0164241, IMG submission 108780) | Backyard soil microbial communities from Emeryville, California, USA - Original compost - Back yard soil (BY) | ecosystem: Environmental > Terrestrial > Soil > Unclassified | place: USA... | reverse complement strand
TCAAACGTCTTGGCATACTCTCGGAGACCATACAAGGTCTCAGCCCAAGTGTAGATCAAATTGAGGTCACGTGTACCACGCATAGAACGGAACTCAAGGCTACCATAATCACCAAGAGCCTTAAGGTTCATACTTGCATAGCGTAGTTCATCCCTATGCAAACGGTTCTTAAACTGTCTCTTCTTATCTGAGGCTGCCAGCTTAAGGACAGATAGCATCCATTCAGCATCACAAGCTCGAAGACAGAATAGATTACCTTCCCTGTACTCACCACACCACTTTACCAGAATATTCTCAAGACAGAGATATAGGGTGACAAAGTTGTACAGTTCGGTCATAGTTAGGTTTTGACAATTGATGTGAACATGCACACCAGCACGAACAGTATCATGCACAACAGTGGAACTCTGATTATATACAGAATCCAAATGATTAAGTGCTGCTCTAATATCTTCAAGTGAGCCGGGCTTCTGAAGAACATACTCAGCATTCTCCGGACCTTTAAGGGAGCCATCCTGTTCATTTCTCCACCATTTACCAAGACGAGGGAGGTTAACACCTTCCACCTCAATTTCAAGGCCAATGTCACCCTTCTCAGCTATACGGATGCCCATCTCCTTAAACACTGTTGTCATTTAAAACTCTCCTCAAGCACCTCAGCCAGATATTTGTGTGAAGGGAACAAATCAACATGACCATCTAAAATGGTACCAACCTGTTCATGGTTCTTATAGAACACACGACCATCAGTGGATACAGCCCAGTGACGATGCCAAGCAATGATCTTGTTCTTAGCCTTTTCACCAGATTTTACAACATCCTTAAGAGCCGTCTCAAAGGATGGGAAACGTCCAATGATACAGTTCTTAAGATCCTTCATGGGGATACTATTAAGACGACGCCCAGAAGACCAACAGTTTTCCTGACGTAGCCCCTGTTTCCAATCCCTGCGCATGGGAACACGCATAAGATAAGTGGCTTCGCCAGCTGAGTTAACATACCCAAGTGGCACCGGATGCATATCAAGGTCATCTACATGCATAGTCACAGTGGCTTCACCGCCCCAATCTCTCTCAATGGGGGTTACAGAACACTGACCACCACCGTTAACAATGTACACATAAACCGGCTCTCCAGTCTTCTTAACCCTCAGGATAGTCCCTTGGATTCTTGACTGAGCGTAGGCGAAATCATTCCCGTACATTATGCCACCTTAGGGATCTCGATATTAAGTTTATCCAGCATCTTACGGACACGAATAAGATCCGGTTCTGCATCCATCAGATTCTTGAGAATCTTGGTGTTAACCTGATTATAAACCAGATCACCCTTCTCATGACGCTCAAGAGCTTCCTTAGTGTTACGGAAGACCCAACCTTTAAGTGCATCAGACTCTAGCCACTGATTACTCAGGACACGATACTCAGCACCATAAGTCTTAGGACGGAAACACCCCGGCTTACCGTACATGGTACGACGCTTAACACCCTTGTCATAGAACAAGGATGGAAGGCCAAGGAAGAAATCCAGCTGCTTGATTACACTGACACACTTTTCAAGATGATCAGGGTCATACTCGCTGGCATCATTAGTTTCCACCCAACCAATGTGGACATGTCCAGCACCCGTTCTAAAGGGCATCATGGCATTCGGAGGCTCATTGATACTACCATTAGCCCAAGCATCAAAGTCGGGCGTACAGCCCAGCTCAACGGCTTCCTGAGGCTGTTCAAGGATGTAGTCAATACCAAATTCAGCCACAGGTACAGCACGGATATCAAAATCCGGAACCATACTCTTAAGGCTGCTCATCACACTGTTGAGGTTCTTAATGAACTCAGCCTCATTCTCAGCGGGGTTAATGTTGAACTCAAGAGCCATACCATCCACCTGAACAGCACCATCCTGAACCTTGAAGGGCTCATACTTGGTACCTTTGATCAGGCCAAACGCACTAACCGGAGTTTCTTTATCGAAGGCAAACAACTCGGGGTCTGCACCAACAAGGATTTTCATGGATTACCTATCAGGCAAATTGATCATAGACAAGACTTCATCATCCACCTGACAAAGCGGGCAGAGATATTCGTCACTCTTGAGCCACATAAGCTCTTCAGCTTCAGATACTTTGGCAAAATCACGACACCAAGAACAACCATTCTCAGTGTTCTTAAACCACTGGTCCAAAGGAATCATAAGGCCCCTGAAACCAGAGACAAACTTTTCCTCAGGAACATCTTCAACACGCTGCTTATGAATCTCGTTAGTCTTCTCAAAAGTATTGAGAAGCTCTACCATTTCTTCCTGAACAACAGGAATGATGGTCCGATGGTCAAGAGTCAGATAATTACCAAACTTCTCCTGAGCAGTACAGGACTTGACCTTACCACGGAACAACATCTCACTGCCGAGTAACAACTTACCCAGCTTCTTCTTAGGTGGAGTGAAGACACGTACCTGAGGTGCTAGATGATCCTCAACCTCAGCAAGAATATAATCCTGCTTATTGCTGGTGCGTTCACCAATGACAGAGAAGACGACAGTCTTACCCAAATACAGCTTTAAGGAGTCTACTCCAACTCCCGGCTTTACGAAAGGGACAACGTTATTACGCCCACCCCCTGTATTACTGCTGTTAACAGCAGAGCCAGAATGGTAGCCATAACCACCACTACGACGCTGGGCCCAGTGATGTTGGGAGTAGTAGTCATTATCCTCACGTGGAGGAGCAACATACTTATAGAACTCAACATCCTTGATGGACGGTTTAAACTCACCCTTCTTACCAAACCCAAACGGAACATCAAAGGACACCAACTTCCCCGGCTCAAGCTCAACAGGATCCCCGTGCTTAATCCCATGCTTGTTGAGAGCAACTCTCATCATCCATGGCTCAGATGCCCAGAAGTAAGTATCACCATCTGTGGTTTTACAGATCCACAAGGGACGCTCACTATTACGGACCATCTGGAGCTTACCTTCGGCACTATCATACCAAACCAAGGCAAACGGACCCTCAAGTTTCTTAAGGGTATCCTCAACACCTTCATGGGCCATATTATAATAGATGTTTGAGGAATCAACCTCATGATCCTTATGGTCCTTAAGCCGATGTTGAGCCCGAAGGGTGCCATTATGTACACCTGTGAAGGTTCCATGCTCAAATGGGTGAGCATTCTCATTGGTAACTTTACCAGAGGTAGCCCAACGATTATGTCCTAAAAGTACACGATGTGATCGAGGACCAATTAGCTTCTGCCAATCATCCAGTTCGAACAGTTCCCATGGCGTACCTACAGACTTCAACCAAGTGAGGTCTTCCTTATTATTGGTCGATACACTAAGAACACCCGTGGAATGAGGACCACGGATAGTATCAAGTTGGAGGAGCAACTTGAAGGCCTCTTCTTCAGCCTTCCAAATCTTGCCCACACATCCTACGATTCCGCACAAGGGAATCTCTCCTTAAAATTTAGGGGAAATTTAGACAGTCAGCATTGGTTAACTTAGTTGAGGGTAGTCCACTGCTCAGCGTATTCTTCGCTAATACACGGAATGGAATAGAACATAGGTACCATATAATGGTCAACGGTAACCTTAATATTAGTCTTATCAGGAACGTAATTGTTGGGTTTAGTGTGTCCACAATAATGCACCTTATTGCCATGTGCACGTTCACCCTCAGGAATACCAAAGAAACCAAACTCTTCAAGGGCCTCAATGGCTTCAGGCTGATTGCTGGTGGGACAGGCAAACACTACATGGATACCAAGGCTACGCATACCTTCAATATTCTTCTTAAGGTATTCCAAGACTTCTTCTTTGGAATAACGTTTGGCGCGGGCCTTAGATGGATCACTAATACCTCGGGCCTTGAGATAGTCATCATTCTCACCGATATGGCCAGCACCAAAGCTGGAGATGATACGTGCCTTACAGCAATAGGGAAATTCATGGATCTGCATTTCAGAAATCCTTAGAAAGAAGGGAGTTGACTAGCGAGAAGTAATACTCTTGAAGCTCTTTACTGCTATGAGGGTACTCAGGGTGCGGCTGGAAACAGATACAACGATCGTCCTCATAGAGGACAACTTCTGGGTCACTATCTCCCACAATTGTGGCATAAGCCAAAAGCTCAGCCTTACGATAATCAGGGAGCATAAGTTGATGATGTGTGGATGTGGCATGAATTTCCTTATCATCACCAAATTCTTGAATGATCTTAAGTGTGTGACCCTTACTAACAGCATGGCCATCCACATGTTGGATCATCTCACCACCACACATGACATTAAGGAATTGTCCACCACGACAAATACCAATCATGGGGATATCCATCCGCTTGGCCAACCCAAAGTAGGCCATCTCATTCATGTCACGTTGGAAGTTGTTATAGCTGGCGGTATTCTTCTGTCCATACAACTCGGGTGATACATCTTCACCACCCATGAACTGGAAGATATCAGCCTTAAGTGGCTCATCAGTGGTCTCAAACCCAGCTGAGTTGAACCAACTACATAGGCCACGGCTACCACCAACAACAAATACCTTACGCATAATCAGCCTCCAAGGCCTTAAGTTGTTCTGGACTAATCTGTTTGTTACCCAACTTATCAGTGAGGATTTTCTTCAGGGGGATGAACGCGTCCCTACACTCATATTCATCTTTAAATAACTGAAAGATGGAATATCTGGAGCCACCACCATAAGACTTGGTGTAACCATTACCAGCACTAATAGGGCCAGGAGCAAGCAGAGTGATTTTATGTTTCATAAAGTTCCTAAGGGACACTTCATCAAAATTATACATCGACACTACAGCATGATTACTATTACCCCTAAACTCACTGAGGACAAACCCATCACCACTAGGTTCGAGATAGTGAGCCATAATATAACTATAGTCAGGACTGAGACCAGCATCCACTAGCTTACAGAAACAGCTAGGCACCTTGCTGAAGGGTGATTCCCATAGGGCACGAGTGGCTGTGATAGCCCACATAGCCTGATTGGCAGGAAGACTGTTAAGATCGTGGTAAACCATACGTTCAGCCATAGCTTCCTCAGCATTGTGCTTAAGGAAAGCTCCCTTGAACATATCATTGTCCATCAGATATTGAAGGTAGCGGATGGCCTCTTCATCAGTCATGGGCTGGACTGTACGAGCACCACCTTGGATGTGGCAGACGGCAGCCTTAGCTATTGTTCCTCTAAGCTGAGCCATGCACATCTGGTGACAGGGGGTAATCCCCTCATGAGCATACACCAACACATAAGCTGCCACAATACCAGTGGTGATCAGAGCATCACGATCTCTGAATTCCCCACTTTTCAATAGACTGTTAACCTTATCTCTAGCCTTAATTAGCAGTTCTTCAGAGATCACTTCCATTCGTCAACAGCCTCCAGCCCTTCTGTCTTACCCTGATAAATATAAATCCAGGCCAAGACATCCTCAAATTCTTCATTCATCACTTGAACCTGCTCACGCTTATAGAAGTGAGGATGACCTTCAAGCCTATCACAACGCTCAAAGGCGAGGTCATCAACCTCATACAGTTCTCCCACGATCTCCTTAGATCCTGCGACAACTCCCGGGAAACCCCCCAAACTATACATTTGGAAGTTCTCCTCAGACACACCAATACCCTTAAACTTCTGGTCATGGATCAGGCGATGATTACCATGGCCCTGCTTAAGGGTTCCATATACAAAAATTAGGTGGCTCACTGGACAGTTTCCTCAACCACCACCTTGGTGATATCAGCGAATTCCTCGTCAGCATTGATCACCACTTGGTAACCTTTAGCTACTAGGTTTTCAATCTGTTGGTTCGTAAGTGTGCTGGTAGAAACTTTCATTGTCCCTTCTCGACAGGATGATTATGGATAATGCCAATGAAATCATGCAGATATAAATTATTCCAAAAATCATGCAGAAAACCCTTGACAAGAATGAATTTGTGTGATACCCTAATTTTGCCCCGGCAAGGTTAGATATATATTATATATACTATAGGTATACTAAGGATACCTTAGGTATATGTTCTCGAAGAGAACCATCCCTGCCTTTGACCTTTATAGCATGCTCTTGATCTTAAGGGTTGATTAGGATGATTTACAGCTGTTCCACAAACTTAACAACACGATAAGGACCATTACTACCGATCTTATTAGCCTCATTAAAGGCTTCCTCAGCAGTTGCTCTCAGCAACCACAAGGTTCTACCAGAAAGCATCCAACCATGCCCATTAATATCAAGGACAGCATAACGAACCTGTGGATCAGGCTTCACACGATAAATAACATTAGCGAAATTGAAGGTAGGATATTTATCTCCAACACTAGCGGAGACGGAATCTTCCCACGTTTTATCTGGGCGTCGATATTGGATGGTCTTGCCTTCCTTATGAGCCTGAATGATGGCAATCATCTCGTCGTGTGTCATCTCTATGTCTCATGTATAAGCCAATAAGAATACCAATGTACCCACCAATTAAGGCAGGCACTCCAAATACTAGTAGCAGTGGACTAAGCCACAGTAAATCACTCTTCATCAAGGGTTCCATACCGAAGACCTAGCAGGACAATGCCCACCAGACCTCCTAGGAAGACCACTACGGCCATTGTAGACATAACCCTAGGCCTTCCTATAGGTGAGACCAGGACGACGCACAGAGGGGCTTACAGTGGCTCCCTGATTATTCTTATGCTCAGGGATGATGAAGGCTGAGGTGTGAACTAACCGTTCAAGGCTCCGAAGGAACTGTCCCAAGCTGTTACGGAGCTGGGGAAAATAGGGGGTTTTAGTGGCAACATGCTTACTCATGGGTGTCTCCCGTTGTCATCATCTTTAGAACAGTAAGCTAAGATGGCCAGAGCTGCCATCATAAGGCATATCGTGATCATCTTATCTCCAGAATAGTTGAACAGGGATGGGTCCTGACCCCATCTTTCACCAAATGTATCACCACAAGAGTTCCTGGATGTAGCCTCGACTTTAGATTTGAGGCGTATACACGTCTCTAGGCTAATCTGGGTCTAGTTTCAGGATTACTTGATATCCATTCCTACCAACTCATCATCTTGATGGGTAGGTGATAGAGGCTATGGTGAGTTTTAGTCCGATAAACTACCTGTTCAGTTGAACTTAATAGTAACCTAATTCTTCGGATAGGACCCAGTTAGCTAGGGTGCCGAAGAAAAAGACTGCCAGGAACAGAGCAGCGTACTCACCAGTACCCCAGTGGTTACCAGCCATATTGTTGGACAGGAATGCCAAGCCTATAACAATCATTTCTAAAATGAAGAACAAAAATCTACGAGTCATAAGATCACCAATTAAAAGCTAGGGCAGCAAATAGGACTGTAACAGTGGCAATAATGGTGAACATGGCATCGGCTGCTGCCCCATAACCCTTATTATAGACAGGGTAGATAAAAATACTGGCAGCAAGCCATAGGAAAAACATCGTGAACACGTCTGTAAGCCTCTGTAAGCCCTTTCTAGAGCCACCCCTTAGGGTTGGTATTAGGGAGTTGTTAGGAAGCCCTTGTAGGGGCTTAGGGAAGGCGGAGCGTCCAGTGAGACTCGAACTCACAACAACCAAGTTGGAAACCTGAGATTCTACCAATTGAACTATGGACGCTGAAGTGGTACGCCTAGACGGACTCGAACCGCCGACCATGGGCTTAGAAGTCCCCTGCTCTAATCCAACTGAGCTATAGGCGCATAAAGGTGGGTTGTCAGTAGTGAGTGATTCCCAGTTTATCAGTCTGGTTCGTGCTCAGTCTTGATACTTACGAACTACACACAACCCTTAAACTTTTGCACAAAAATCAACGATTTGGCATTGAACAACTTGTTGACTTACTGGTACTTAACCACAACTTGGAACCAACGTGGATGCATAGATTCCCTAGCGTAAGGTTGTCCAAGGGGCTGCCATCCACTCCCGATGTAATACTTAACGACCCTTTCCAAATCACTTGCTGCATCTGATGTGATGATTTTGTAGTCAATCACTTTGGGCATGATCAACTCCCAAACTCAAAGTTAACTTCAGTTTCGGTATGAATGATCACTTCCTCACGCTTAGTGACCCTAACCTTACGAGTGATACGCTCCTTAATCTCCAGCAGTCGGCTGACCACTTTTAGTAAAAGCTATGATGCGAAACATATCACCACCTAATAGTTAATTCAGATGACCCATTCTCAGGATCATGGACAAGGTTCACTTCAAACCCACGTGTTTGTAGGTTCTTAACCACATGATACGCTTCACAATATTCCCCATTAGAGTTTGTACCCGTGGGAATATCAACGACAACCCTGTGTGCTTCTTTAGCTGTGGCCTTGATGGCTTCTTCAACTGCCTCAAGGCCTTGTATGTACGTATCGTTTGCATACATACCCCTGATATCTTGTGCTGAGAATGTCATTTGACCATCTTCCAAGTGTGTGACTTTTTCCAAGCATCTAAATGCTCAGCTCTCATCCTAAGCATTTCTCTCATGGCATATTGAGCTCGTTCAAGATCATCAGCATAGTAGGGCACAGGATGCCTATCACCCCAGTTAGCCCATCTCATCTCGGTGGTGACCTTCTTCCAGAAGATAGATAAGGGTCCTTCCTTAATCCAGACCCTTACTTGGCCATGCCCATTCTGTTTGTACTTAAACTTGGGCCACAGCTTGATTTCTGAGGAAGGCATTTTCTTCTCCAAGTTGACGATTAACACTCTCAAGGGCTAATACCTTAGCCTGAAGAGCATTTACCTGACGCTCTAGGGCCAGGATGGCAACGTATTCGTCATCATCAAGGGACATGGCTGTATGCTCCTACAAGCGGTTTGTGAGGGTGGTTGGTAGGGTAGCCTAGGCTGGCTTCTTAGAATTGATTACAGGACCATAAGGGCCACCCCAATACCAAAAGGGACCTAGGAACTTGGAAAGGGCTTTCGCTGCGACAGCGCCTTCAGGAGAGAAGCCACCTATTTTTAGAATGCACTCCAGCGCCTCAACCAACCCCTGCACCTTGGCCTCGGTGGATGCGGCCTGTCGCATCATCGCTGCCCAACGGTCGTGGTATTCCGAATCAAACTCGTTGGCAGTTATCTCAAAATCATCCGAACTGAAACGCCTGGCTTCACTGGTCATGGCGTGGCTCCGATGCGGGCGATGGACCCTTCGCACGAAGGTCCGAGCTGGTCATCATCAAGGCTTTCGATTCGCTGCAAAGCCTCACGCAACCTCGCATTCTCCGCCTCTAGTTGTTTCTTCTCATTGATAAGCCTTCTTACCTGCTCAACATGCTTACTACACGAATAGCACGGAGTCTTATTCATACATCTCTCCTTTGGACTTGTGGGGCTGCTCTTTAAGAGGCAGCGCTAGGCGCAGGACGCACTAAAGTTTCCCTAGGAGCCATTACTTACCACCCAGAAGTGGAATTGACCTCAAGTCAGGTGACCTAAGGCTTGGCTGATAATGGACTAGTGCGTTTATGCAACCCCACAAGGATGTTTGCACATAATTATGGCAATGCGCATTGAAAAACCCACCCCGGATTTGCCTGACAGGTGGGCTTGACATTACACACTATTTGGAAAGCGGACGCCACAAGATGTAGCCATTAACAAATCCAGCACGCCACTGGACATCACCATTTGTATACGGTTTGTATGGACATAACTGGAATGGCTCAGGCATTTTGCATCCGGGATGCTGATCCACATAGCACTTAGCAGCATGCCAACCTTCATTGTAAGGCATCATATCTAGTATGCCGGTTCATCCCAGCACAGACACTTTCCTTGGCATAGTTTACAAGGATGGACAATGTAAATGTACATCAGTGCTTCCCCTTAGCAGCCTGCTTCAGCTTGGCATATGCACCAGCCAACTGGCTACGCCAGCCAGCCTTGTCCACCACGGGTACGGTCAGGCGGCCATAGGCACGCGTCTGTTTCTTGTTCAGGCTAGGCTTGCGGGTGCACACCTCACCGATGAAGGCGGGAAGATCGCTGGTACCCACCTGTCCGGTGGAGTAGTTGAACACACCGGGGGCAATCTGAGTCTGACGCTTCATGTTGTTCTCCTTAGGAAATAGAAAGCCCACACCTAGGGAAGTTTCCGCACCTAAGAGTGTTGCCATTAGGATCTGGATTGACCTTGGCTAGATGTGGGGTGGGCTAAGTACAACCCTTAAACTTGTAGCTTATGCGGCTTCAGCCTGCACTTCGTCCGGGTTAGCCACCTCGCCGATAACATCAAACTTGGCGAAGGCAATGATGGCCTTGATCACCACGTCATTAACCTCGGTGCTCACCGTGGACGGGTCAGCCTTACCTTCCTCGACCTTCTTCTGAGCCTTCTGAAGCTGGGCAATGCCAGCCTTGAGGTATTCATTCAGGTCAAAGCCCTTATAGGCATTGTCAGCCTTGATGGCAGTCCACCACATCGTGGCCTTGGCTTCCTCCCAGCTATCACGGATAAGCTGATTATGTGCATCAGCATCACCCTTGATGCCATCGAAGGTTTCCACCTTGATGGTCTTACCCTCAACCTCAAGGTCCACCTTACCGATGGTAAGATGACCATACTTGACGAGCCAAGCCACAAGAGCCTTGCCCCGCACAGTTTCACTCAGGCCGTCCACCAGACGACGAGCCACACGTACGTCATGGTTGGTAGCCAGATGATGCACAGTGGCTACAAGAGCCTGCTGAATGAGCTTACGGGCACTATTGGCGGCCTTGATGGCCTTATCCTGCGTCTTGTTGAGTTCTTCCGTGGTCTTCGGGAGGTTGTACTTGATGGCGGTCATTTCTAGACGTCCTTAGTTGGTGGGCATAGGTGCCCGTAGTTTTACCACGAAATTGTGGCGGTTGGCATTGCACTACTTGTTAGCGTCCAGCCATTATAGCCTTAGCTGCACTCAGGTGATGCCTTGTCTTAGCATTCACCTTAGCCTTGAGGGGATGATTACGTCCCCACATACCCTTGACACTAGCCGACCCTGAGTGAAGAACAATGGTGTTCATCTTCTTAAGGTCAGCCCTTGCTTCAGGTGTTCCTTCGGAACGAAGGTGATTAACACGAGCCTCACGCTTAGCTTGGGCTGACATGAACTTGATGCGGGTGTCAGGCTTTCTCATGATAGTCCTCCGATGAACATAGCCACACACTTGGCAAGGATCAGGATGGTGATGATGTAGATAATAATCTTAGCACCATCAATGGTGTCCTTCGGACGGTAGCCCTGACTCATGCCACCCATCTTAAACCCATTGGTGTGAGCATCACGATCACGATGATTCATACGATGACCCTCACTTCGTGATCATTACCATTCATGCCAACGTAGTAGCACATACCACCGTCTACCCTATGATTAAGAATGAACTGACCAGCTTCATCCCTTGAGGCAAAGAACATATACTTGATCATGGTCTTGTCCTGTTGTGTTAGTTAAGGCTTGATGATATACCCTGATCCTAACTAGACACAAGGTATATGAGCAAGCCTTAGCTTGCTGCCCTAATGAGGGCTAGTTAGGCTTCGCCTAGGATTCTTATCCTTGGTTGCCCAACCTTGTGAGGGGACTGCTTGAGACGTGGTCTCGTCCTTTGCTCACCCATCCAGAAGCCTAGCTTTCACAGGTTGTAAGCCTGTTACTCCCTCAACCTCATGTTGCCCGCGATGGTAGCGGGGGTGCACTCATCGATGCCTGCACCGCGACTCTTTCGGTTTTTGCCTCCGACTCGGCAGCCTGATTATGGCTCAGGTTGGCATGAGTGCAACTCTCCCTAAGCCTGCGCCTTCCGGCCGGACCTTAGTTCCTGAACACTCATAGTTGGTTGCCCAACTCATGGATGAATCATACTACGGGTTCACTGAACGTTAGCTGAATGGGGCTGGTCTCATGGACCGAGGCTAACCACTAGCGTCTCGCTTAGCTGGGTAGGTGATGCCCTAGGTATGACAAGGACGTGGGTGCTACAACTGTTGCCAGTTGGCTGCCAGCCTTGCTGCATCTAGGTCATTGCCTGACCGTGGAGATAGATTGACACAGTCGAGGAGGAGAGTCTATATGCCATATGGCCTATGCCATTAGTCATAGGTTGGCATGCATTAGGGCATGCACATATGAGGAACCAGGCGTGCGCGTATGTAACACATTGATAGTTAAGGAGATGTTAAACTAAGGTTAGATGAAGGTTATACCCGGGTGTTATTGCACCCCCCATGATACATTATAACATACGCTGGCGTATGCTAAGGAAATGTTAAGGGGGCTAAAGGGGGGTCGGGGGTGTGCTTATATGGGTGCAATACACCTTAAGAATTTCTAAAGGAAAATATAGCTAATAGCTAAGTATATGATTTATAACACTTCCTAAAAATAAATTAAAATTAATGAAAATAATTTGTCCTAAAATGCCTAAAAATGAGGTTATATAGTATATAAGCGTAAGAAAAGTATAAGAGAGCATAGTTCTTACTACGTAAGGAATACTCTCTTCGAGAGAAGAGCTTTCGAAGAAAGAGCATGCATTAAAGAGAAAAGAACATGTAGTAGATCAAGAGCCACTCTCCTAGGACTTTTCCTTATATAAGGCTTATACATATTATCTACCTCCTTGTCTAAGGAAGACTTGTGGTAGCCCTAAGTAGGACTTCCCTTGGAGATACTGATGGCAGACATCACTCTTAATAAAATTACCTCGGCTTATAACCTAGCTAAGATCAATGATAACTTTGATAAGATCCAGGACACCCTGAATACTGATCGTATGGCTCTCACTGATAATGGGAACACTATGGATCAGGACTTGGATATGAATGGGTATAGGGTTCTTAATACCATACTAAGTCAGGACTTTGCTCCTGTAGAACCTAATGACCTTGTACGTCTAGTAGACCTGGATAATGAGGCTGTCATTAGAAGTGGTGCTGATAATGATCTCCAGATTCAGATCAATCAGATTACAGCTAGTCAGTCTTCTGGTGTCATTGGCTATGCCACCCTAACCACCCTTCAGGCAGATACTAGCAAGCCTGTGGGTACCATTGGTCAGGTTACCAATGATCCAACCCCCACTAATAACACTACGTATAGATGGTCAGGTTCTACTTGGGTACAGTCCTTTGATAGGGTGTCCTTGGAGATCTCAGATCGTACCACTGCTGATACCACCATTGTTAATAACCTAGCTGCCAATACTGGCTCAGGTCTGGTTGGATTCAAGCAGAATGGTACAGGTTCGGTTAACAGAACTGTCCAAGCTAAACTAAGGGAGGTGCTCAGTCCTACAGACTTTGGAGCAGATCCTACAGGTGTTGCTGATAGCTCTGCTGCCTTTGCTGCATTCTTTACTCAGCTCCAGCAGACTGGTGCTCAGGGTCAGATGCCAGCTGGTACTTTTAACCTGAACCAGAGTTATACCCTTACCACCCCAGTGACCTTGTATGGTACTAAGCAGACCTTCCTTAAGATGACTGGTCAGCTATCTGCCCCCCTTATTACTATTACTAATGCTGGTGCTCAGAGTTGTCACCTTGAGAACTTCACCATCACTGGTGTGGCTCAGGCTTCCACCTCTGCCCATGGTATTCAAGTTAATGGTGGTACAGGGTTCACCCTTAAGGATATTAACATTGCTTCCACCTATCATGGCATCTACATTCCTAATAGCCAGAGTGGTAGCACTGTAAAGGACTGCTTCGTTCATAATACCATCAAGGATGGTTTTAACATTGATGGAGCAAACCTTGTAGTAGATGGTTGCTATGCTATCAACTGTGGTGGAGCAGGCTTTAACTTTACTAGCATCACTGCTGGTAGTGCAGGCTTGGTGCTCTCTAATAGCACGGCTTATAACTCTGGTGCATCTGGTTTTAATTTCCAAGGTAATGGTACCTTTGGCCTAACTGATCTGTTCATTCATAACTGTGTGAACTCTGTCAGTCCTAATGGCCATGGCTTTAACTTTGATACCTTTGGTAAGAACATTATTGTGGATAACTGTTTCTCTGAGGAAGCTGGTCTTAACTCTTCCCTGACAGCAGTTAGTGCATCCTCAGGTTTTAACTTCTCAGTTAATAACCATAGAGTGAGCTTCTGTAATAATCAGGCAACCTTCTCATCTGTCCATGGTGCTGTGTTCAACTGCTCCTTCTTCAGCGTCACTGGTGGTGATTTTGTTGGTAACAATATCTCCCTGACAGCATCTGGTTCTGGCATTCTTGTTGGTGCTAGCTTCGCTGTCACGGACTTTAATATTGTTGGTGTAAACACTGTCCACCAGAATGTAACTGACGTCTTTAACCAGAGATATGGTATTTGTATCTTTACCTCAGGTTGTTCCAGAGGAGCTCTGGTTGGTTGTAATGTGGAAGGTACTACAGCTGCTATCCTTATCAATAACAGTGCTACTGTTAGGGCTACCAATTGCCCGGGCTGGGCTTCAGAGACTTGGGGCAACAGTACTATGGCTTCTGGTGCAAACAGCGTAACTGTAACCCATGGCCTTGGTGTTGCTCCCACTATGATGGTTGCTACACCTAACAATGCTAATATCTCCCCTAATGCATTCTGGGTGGGTAATGCTACGGCAACTACCTTCACCATTAACATGAGTGCTAACGCTGGTGCAGCCACAGGCTTTAACTGGTATGCGAGAGTGTAATGGAAAGAACTAAACTGTTGGATACTAATGGTCGCCCTCTGACCCAGAGCCTGTTCCTTGAGATTAACTATGATGACTATGCCATCTATACACTTAAGGATTATGACTACGAGTATAAGGGCACTATGTACCCATCACTTAAAAGACTATACCTAGAGATGGAAGATCCTAAGGAATATTTGTTTGCTAACAAGTATCTTTTGGGTTGGCAACATTGGAAACGTCTTGGTGAGAATAAGATCCTTCGGAAGCATATCGACGAGTGGAGGGAGGAGCTTGAACTCCTCCTTGCCTCAAGAGGTGTGAAGGAAATGATCAATATGTGTCAAGGTGAGTCTGGAGGCTTTCAGGCAGCCAAGTATCTCATTGAGAAGGGTTGGGATAAGAGAGCTGTTGGTCGTCCTTCTAAGGCCGAGATACAGCGTCAGGCAGCTATCTCTCAACGTGTTGATGATGAATTCAGTGCAGACATTAAAAGACTTGAAGACTATCGTAGGTAACCAATGATTGAAGAAGACTGGCTTGTAGAAGCTCAGCGTAGACTAGACAGTATGCCTGACAAGGCTAAGGAAGTCAGAGAACATGCTATGGCTGATCTCAACTACTATGCCCGTCTAGTCAACCCCGGTTATATGTATGGAGCGATCCATAGAGAGTTGTATTCTTGGTTGCACAGTTATGAATTGTTTGGTCAGGGGTTGGAGCTTGCAAGTAATAAACTAATGCTCCTTCCCCGTGGTCATCTTAAGAGTCACGTTGTAGCAACATGGCTTTCTTGGATTATCACTAGGCATCCAGAGATTACAGCCTTGTATCTTTCTGCAACAGCAGAGCTAGCTGAAACCCAGCTCTATGCAGTTAAGAATATTCTAGGTTCAAGTGTCTATCAGAGATACTTTCCTGAGTACATTAATCCTCAAGAAGGTAAGCGTGATAAGTGGTCAGCTACTAAGCTCTCCATTGATCATCCTAAGCGTAAAGCTGAAGGTATCAGAGATGCCACGGTAGCCACAGCTGGCCTTACTACTAATACTACAGGTTGGCATGCTGATGTCATCATCGCTGATGACTTGGTTGTTCCTGAGAACGCTTATACTGAGGAAGGTAGAAACCTTGTCTCTCGTAAGGCCTCTCAGTTTACCTCCATCAGAAACTCTGGTGGATTCACTGTAGCATGTGGTACAAGATACCATCCCGCTGATGTTTATCGGGATTGGAAAGAACAAGTCTATGATATCTTTGATGCAGAAGGTATTAAGATTGATGTGTCCCCTGTTTGGGAAATCAAAGAGTACGCCGTCGAGGATGAGGGCATATACCTTTGGCCACGAGCCATCCGTAAAGACGGTAAAGCCTTTGGTTTTAATCAACAGATTCTTTCACGTATTAAGGCTGAGTACTCTGACAGAGTTCAGTTCTATGCTCAGTATTATAATGATCCCAATGATCCGGGCTCAGATAGAATCAGCAGGGAGAAGTTCCAGTACTATAATCCCCGTTTCCTTAAGAAGCAGGGTGATAGGTGGTACTTCAAAGACAACAGACTTAATGTATATGCTTCAGTAGACTTCGCATTCTCCTTGACTAAGAAGGCCGACTGGTCGGCTATTGTGGTTATTGGAGTTGATCATACTGGTGCTATCTACATTTTAGATATTGATAGATTCAAAGCTGATAAGACTATTGAGTACTTTAACCACATCCGCGACCTCCATTCTAAGTGGAACTTTAATAAACTGCGATGTGAGGTTACTGTAGCTCAGAAGGTCATTGTTAATGATATTAAAGATTACGTCACTAAGTCTGGTCTTAAACTTTCTGTAGAGGAGTTTAGACCAACTCGTAATGAAGGCAACAAGGAAGAGCGTATTGCTGCTGCCCTTGAACATCGTTATGACAGTATGACTATGTGGCACATGGAAGGTGGATGGACTGAAGTCCTAGAAGAGGAACTTGTCCTGTCCCGTCCTCCTCATGATGATATTAAGGATGCCTTAGCATCTGCTGTTTCCATTGCTATAGTACCTACCAAATCTGCTAGGACGAGTATGATTGAGTTGTTTAAGCCAGCAAGTAATTATCACGCCAAGTTCGGAGGCTTTGCATAATGTCAACAAAGGTACTTCAGATTAAAGCCCTGTTGACTCAGGATGATCCAGCCAGATACATTGCACAGGCTTGGGATCGGTTCAACATGCAGCGTCAGGGCAAGGTTGATGAGTGGCTTGAGCTTCGTAATTATATCTTCGCTACTGATACTAGAACCACTAGTAACTCAAGACTTCCTTGGAAGAATAGTACTACTACACCTAAACTTTGTCAGATTAGAGATAACCTGCACTCCAACTATATTAGTGCACTCTTCCCTAATGACAACTGGCTTAGCTGGCAGGCTTATACTAAAGATGATGCTAAGCATGAAACTGCTAGAATCATTCAAGGTTATATTGAGAACAAGTGCCGTGAGTCTCACTTCCGTACAGAAATGTCTAAGCTAGTCTATGACTATATTGACTATGGTAATGCATTCTGTACTGTTAGTTTTGAGGCCATGTATAAACTTGATAAGAATGGCCTAAAGATTCCTCAGTATATTGGTCCTCGGATTCATAGAATCAGTCCTATGGACATTGTGTTTGACCCTATGGCTGATGATATTCAGCATACGTTTAAGGTTGTCAGATCCCTAAAGACTCGGGGTGAAATCCAGAGATTGGCCAAGGACGAGCCTGAAAATGCCTTCTGGCAGAAAGCTCTGGATTCTCGTGACATGCTTTGTGAAGCTCTTGGTGGCTATAGCTACGAAGACTTCCAGAAAGCTAATGGCCTAAACATTGATGGTTTTGGTAATATGTATGAGTACCTCATGGGTCAGTACTTTGAAGTCCTAGAGTTTTACGGGGACTATACTGACATTGATGGTACTCTGATGACTGATCGAGTGATCACTGTTGTTGACAGACGGACTACCATTCGTAATGAAGAGATCGCCAATTGGTTTGGATCTGCTCCCATCCAACATGTCGGCTGGAGATTCCGCCCTGATAACCTCTGGGCTATGGGTCCTCTGGACAACCTTGTGGGCATGCAGTATCGTATTGACCACCTCGAAAATGCTAAGGCCGATGCTTTCGATTTAGCCATTCAGCCTCCACTACTCATTACCGGAGATGTGGAAGAGTTTGTATGGGGACCGTCAGCTGAGATTTACGCTGGTGAAGGTGGTAGTGTACAAGAGGTCCTTAAGGGTCTCAACAATATTGTAACAGCTGACAATCAGATCACTCAGCTTGAAAACAAGATGGAGCTTTATGCTGGTGCCCCTCGTGATGCGATGGGTATTAGAACTCCGGGTGAAAAGACTGCCTTTGAAGTACAACAGCTTCAAACAGCAGCTGGCAGAATCTTCCAAGAGAAGATCATCCAGTTTGAGGTTGAGCTTGTTGAGCCTACTCTTAACTGCATGCTTGAGTCCGCTAAGCGTAATCTTGATGGTAGTGATGTTATCAGAGTTATGGATAATGATTATAATGCCCAGCAGTTCATCCAAATCACCCGAGAGGATATCACTGCTAATGGCATCATTAGGCCTGTTGGTGCTAGACACTTTGCTAAGCAGCAGCAGGATCTTCAGAATCTCATTGGTGTATTCTCAAGCCCTATTGGCCAGATGATTGCTCCACATACATCTGCTCTTAATATGGTTAAGTTCATCAATGATGTTATTGGACTGAATGGTTATAATATCTTTAGTCCTAATGTGGCTGTTGAAGAGCAGCATGATACACAGGCTCTAGCTAACCAGTCTCAGGAAGACCTACAGGTTCAGCAGCAGATGCCTATGCCTCCAGGAGCCTAACATATGGATAGGCGATGGACAAAAGGACTCTCTGGCCAAGTAGAGTCAGATATGAGAACATTCTATAAGGAGTCTACTAGAATCAGAGCAAGATTGAAGCTAGTATTAGCTGATATCATTGAAGAGAAACGAGCAGGCTCTACTTTAGAATCACATTATGATAATCCTAATTGGGCGTATCTTCAGGCACACCGTCATGGATACGAGCGAGCCCTTAGGGAGATCATGGAACTAATTACAGACTAAGGATTTCAAATGACCGACCAGTCAAACGTTTTTGGTGATCAGCCTGTTACCCCGCCGGTTGACACTACACCAGTTCAGATTAAGCCCGAGGACCTCCTCAAGAATATTAAGAATGAGCATGGTGAACAGAAGTACAAGACCCTCGAAGATGCCCTAGTTGCCCTCGACCATTCCCAGAAGTACATTCCTGAACTCAAGAACCAGCTTACTGGTACTAACTCAGAGTTGCAGGCACTGAAGGAACAGGTGGGTAAGTTTAGCAACATTGAGGAGACTGTACAGCGACTCCTGGAGCAGCAGACCACTCCTACAGTTACCCCTGTAGAGGTTACGGGTCTTGATGAGCAGGCAGTTCGTAAACTTGTTGCTGATAGCCTCAACACTGAACGCGTGAATGCGACGTTGAGTTCTAATCAGCAGAAAGTTAATGATGCCCTTCTGGGTAAGTTTGGTGACAAGGCTGTCGAGATGCTCGACGTTAAGGCTAAGGAACTAGGCACTACCAGACAGGCACTTGGAGAACTCGCTAAGCAGAGCCCGGACGTAGTCCTAGCCTTGTTTGGCAACCCTGTCCATAAGGACTCAAACCCCACCGTATCTAATCAACGCACTCCAGTTCCGAAGCCTGTTATTGAGACTTCTAAGAAGCCTGATCACAGTTTGCTTTCTGGTATCCATGCAAACCGTAAGGAGCAGGGTAATAGATTTGCTGAGCTTCGTAATGAAGTGTATACTAAATACGGAATTGATAGCTAAAGGAAATATAAATGCAGCTTCTCGAAAATTCGCGTGCATTCATTGAGTCGGAAGTCTACTCTCAGTTCATTTATGAGAATCTCCATGATGGTCTGCTCCCGCAGTCGTTCTGGCGTAATGTGAGTGACTTCGGTTCTGGTGAAACGCTCCATATTAAGACTATCGGTACTGTGACTATTCAGGATGCCGAGGAAGATACGCCGCTGGTGTACAATCCGATTGAGACTGGTGAGATCACCTTCCGTATCACTGAGTACAAGGGTGATGCTTGGTATGTGACTGATGACCTTCGTGAGGACGGTGCTCAGATTGATCAGCTGATGGGTGAGCGTGCGTCGGAATCGACCCGTGCTATTCAGGAAGGCTTTGAGACTGACTTCCTCAAGACTGTTGGTGATTACTATGCGCTGGCTAATACCCCGCATGCAGTCAATGGTTTTGCCCACCTGATCCCGGCCTCTGGTGCTAATAACACCCTTGACCTTTCGGATCTGATCAAGCTGCGTCTCGCGTTTGATAAGGCTAACGTTCCTGCTGAAGGTCGTGTTCTGATTGTTGATCCGGTTGTGGAAGCCACGCTGAATGGTCTCGTTACCATTACGCATGACGTCACGCCGTTCGGTCAGGCCATCCTCAATGAGGGTATGGCACGTGGTCAGCGATTCGTTCAGAGCCTGTTTGGTTGGGATATTCTTACCTCGAACCGCCTGCCTCAGGGCACGTGGTCGGATGGTACGACCTCGGTCACTGGCGTCCTGAACATTGCTATGTGTGTGGCTAGCGATCAGACCAAGCCGGTTCTCGGTGCATGGCGTCGTATGCCCAAGGCTGAAGGTGAGCGTAACAAGGATCGTGCTCGTGATGAGTACGTTGTCCGTTGCCGCTATGGTTTCGGTCTTGCCCGTACTGACACGCTGGGTGGCATTGTCACCTCCGCTACTGCCATTGCCTAATAGGAGAATAAATAATGGCTTATGAAAATAGTGCTGGTCTGAATGTCAGCAACCAGTATGGCCCCCGCAAGTCGGGTGGTGAGCAGGGTGTCTTTAAGCGGAATGGTTTTGACAATGAGTATGTTGTCAATCTTCCGTTTAGCGGCCTGATCTATAAGTTCCCCCGCCGGAATAATGTCAAGGTGTATAAGGTTGATACGACCTTTGCAACTGGCACGGTCTCGGCTGTGTCCATTGGTGGCGTTGCTGTTCTGGCAGCCACTGAGGCTGCTCCTGTGCAGATTCCGGCGGCTAACACGGGTATTGTTGCTCAGACTGGTGGTACTGGTGGTTTTATTATCATCAAGTTCCATAATGTCCCGGGCGATGACTTCGACCTGTCTGCGGTTACTCCGTAATGAAGGACTGGTATGATGCCGCGCGTAAGCACATCAAGACTGTTCTTCCGACCAACAAGCATACGGCCTTTGGCCAGCTTATGTCGGATTGGTTTGCTGCTGGTGCACCAAGTTCGGCTGCTGCCGCTACTGCTGCTAGCACTACCGTTGCCGGTGTTGTGAAGAAGGCAGCTACTGTTGCTAACGCTGTTGATACTACGGATATTGTAGCAAAGTTTAACACTTTGCTCACTAACCTTAGAGCGGCTGGATCTATTGTTTAACTTTTTAAGGAGAGTTCATGGGTAGTCAAACTTATGTAGTTACAACTGGTCTTCACATCTATAATGTACAGGAGGCTGTTCCAACTGGCGAGCCTTTGAGTATGGATGATGGGGCTTTTCAGGACCTTGTTGAGTATTTACAAAATCAAGGGTTGATGGAAAATACTGGTGTTAGTAAGTTTGTCACAAGAGAACAAGAAACACTTCCTTAATGTTACACGGCCCCTGCCTTATGGTGGGGGCCTTTCTTTGGAGAACAGCCATCGCTACTATTCAACATTCAGTCATCTCAGATGCCGATAGGCATGAAGCTAAAGGCGCATCCACGGCAGTTGCTGGTACCGCTTGTATGGCTAATGGGGATGGCACTACCACGTTCCGTAAGGTTAATTATACTGACCTTGGTGTTAAGGCCACCTCTAAGGGTTATGCCCTAAGCCTTAGTAGCCAGAGCACATCAGCTACTCAAACTCCCGGTGCTTCTAATACCGCACTACAGGTACTTTTCGGTGCTGCTGCTTCAAACACCGATGTGGCTGTAAGTGCTGCTGGTGCTGTAACTCTGACCACAGCTGGTCAGTATGCCATCAGATATGATCTAAACTTTGCAGCTGGTGCTTCAGGTTCCATTGTCTTCTTTAGGGTCTTGCTTAATGGCAGTCCTTATGAGCCCACCCATCGAGTCCAGTTGGCAGCTAATCAGATCTCTGGCTGGGCTGAAACCTTCTTCATCGATGCAGCTGCTGGCTCAGTTATTACCTTTCAGATTGCCTCTGATTCAGCAGGTGCTTCCATTGGTGGCCTAGCCCAGTCAGCTCCTAATACTTCAGGTTGGGCTGTAGATCCAGCTGCCGAAGTTACTATCTATAAATATCAAGGTGTCCAGTAATGAAGATGACTCTTCTTGATATAGTGCAAGACATACTTAATGATCTTGACTCTGACACTGTAAACTCCATTGATGATACTGTGGAGTCTCAGCAGGTTGCCCAGATTGTTAAGTCTACCTATGCCGAGTTAATTGATAGTCGAAACTGGCCTCACACTAGGAAGTTAGTTGAGGTCAATGCTAGTGGTGATTACAACCTTCCTGTCCTTATGAGACTGCAAGATGAGGTCCGTGAGATCACTCTTGTGAACTATAACAAGGTTAAGGCTGGTGAAGGTGAGCGTAGGCGGTTCGATACTATTAAAGTACTTGAGCCTGATGATTTTCTGAGAGTATGTAATAACAGAGATAATACTCAACCCAACTATATGACTATGGTTGATCCTGAGTCTGGTGTTGAATTTACAATCAAGAATGATCAGGCTCCCACCTACTACACTAGCTTTAATGACAAGACTCTTATCTTTGATTCCTATGATTCATCTGTTGATGATACTCTTCAAAAGCATAAGATTCAGGTCTATGCATATGTAACTCCTCCTTGGACACATCTTGATGATGCTTATCCTGATCTTCCAGAGAAGGCATTCAGCCTCCTGCTTGAAGAGGCTAAGTCTAGAGCTTCTATGAAGGTCAGACAGCAGCCGGACCAGAAAGCAGAACAGGCAGCTCAACGTCAGCGTAAGTGGCTTGCTAGAACAGATAAGCGAGTTAACCAAGGTATCAAATTCCCAGACTATGGCAGACATGCTAGTCACATGGCCAGTCGTCGTAGTTGTGACCCAACCTTTAAAAGAGATGACTAATGGAATACAAAGGCTACCTAATTGAAATTGGTGAGAACACTGCCAACCATATTATTAAACACACTGGTAAAGGCTCCCTCCCTAAGGCCCTAAGTGGTGAATGGAACTCTATCAGAGTTGCTAAGGTTGCAGTGGATCGTTACGTAGAATCTAAACAGCCAAAGGAATAAGGTGACCTATGCCTCGTAGTTACCAACCTGTAGAATTTAATAACTTCGTTGGAGGTTTGGTCACCGAGGCTACACCTCTAACTTTTCCAACTAATGCCTCTATGGATGAAGAGAACTTCATTCTTAATAGTACAGGCTTAAGAACTCGAAGAAATGGTTTTGACTACGAACAGAATTATGTTATAGTTGATAGTGGTCAAACTCTTCCAGTTGGAACTGACGTTGTTTTTAATTCTTATAAGTGGGATAATGTTGGTGGAGATTCCAGTCAGACATTCATTGTGGTCCAGATTCAGAATAGAATTCACTTCTTTGATGGCACAGCCCAACCAATCTCAGCTTCCTTAATTGGTTATAAGGACTATAACACAACGTCTAATATGTCCTTTGCATCTGTGGATGGTAGATTGGTTGTAGTTACTGGTGGCAAAGATATTGATGTATACACCTATGATAATGGTGGGTTTAGTGTGCTATCTAAGAGACTTTTGATTAGAGATTTGTTTGGTGTCACTGACATCGCAGCCTAAGGAGATTCATAATGCTTCCAATTGATTCTCCCGGTGAAGGCGGTGGCTCCGGTTCTGGTCCAATTACTGGTGGCTCAGAGACTGCTAACATCACTGGTAAGAACCTTAGGGAAGGTACTAATGTAACCCTTAGGCCTAGGGTCCTTACTTCAAGACACCTGTATAACCTCAGAAATCAGGGTTGGTCTGCACCTAAGCCATCCTTTGATGGTGGTACAACCCCTGTTGATCTGATCAGCCAGTTCACTGGAGCATCAGGTGGTGCTTTCCCAGCTAATGCAGATTACATTAATGCTTTCGTCTATGCTAATACTAACTCAGATGGTGATAAGTTTGTAGTTAGATTTAATGCTAAGGACTGTGTTGCTAATCCTATCGGTACTGCACAAGCTCCTATGGGTTACTTCATCATTGATGCCTTATCTCGTGGTGCTAGCAGAAAGCAAGTGTTTGCTCAGATGATGGCCCAGTATCCTCAGAACACTTACAACATTGATACACTACCTGCTGATGAAACTCCTGGTGGTCCTAGTGTTGTAGCTGAGTATGCTGGGAGAGTATTCTATGGTGGTTTCCCCGGAGCCCTTAATGATGGTGACTCTAGCAGCCCCAAGATGTCTTCTTATGTATTGTTTAGCTCCCTAGTGCAGGATGCTTCTTCCATCTATCGTTGTTATCAGGCTGCTGATCCTACATCCCCTGATAGTAGTGATCTAGTTGACACTGATGGTGGCTTCATACGTATTGATGGCGCTTATGGTATTTGTGCCATGCAGAGCATCCAGACTGGCTTGGTAATCCTAGCTGAGAATGGTGCTTGGACTGTCAGTGGTGGTGCAAGCTCAGGCTTCACAGCCACAAACTATCAGGTTACTAAGATTACCACAGCAGGCTGTGTATCCCCCGGATCTGTGGTAGTGGTTGGTAATGCTGTATTCTATTGGAGCAGAGATGGTATCTATACTCTGACTACTAATGAGTATGGTGACTTTGTAGCCAATAACATCACCAGAAAGACCCTTAAGACCTTGTACAACTCCATTGCATCTGCTGATATTAAAACCTCTCAGGGTGTTTATGATGAGTTTGAACAGAAGATTAAGTGGGTATATGGTAATCGTAAAGACAGTACTATTAAGACCACTGAGCTTATTTTGGATGTAACTAACGGTGTATATTCTAAGTACACTATCCAAGATGTAAGCAGCAGTGGACTACCAGCAGTTATTGGTGGGGTGAATGTTAATCCTTTCTCCCAGCCAATTAGGTCTAATGATGTCATTATTAGTGATGGTAGTAATGTCATTGATAGTAATAATGATGGTGTTCAGGTTTCTGTAACAGCTTTTGATGACACCTTAGGTAATATTAAGGATGTCCAGTATCTAGTTATCACAGCATATGAGTCTAATATCCAGTTTACCTTTGGTAACTACTCTGAACCTAACCATTATGATTGGGTTAGTTTTGATGGTGTGGGTGTGGATGCTAAATCCTATCTTTTGACTGGTGCACTCAATGGTGGTGACACCCAGAGAAAGAAAGATATTGTTTACATGACCACCCATTTCAATCAGACTGAAACTGGTCTTGTTGATGATGGTACAGGAGATGGTGACCTTACATTGGCCAATCAGTCCTCATGTATTATGACTACTCAGTGGGACTGGACTAATAGTGCTAACTCTAATAAATGGTCACAACCTCAGCAGTTGTATAGGTTAAGAAATGTGTACTATCCTGATAGTCCTGATAAGTTTGATAGTGGTTATTCTGTTGTAGAGACTAGGACTAAAGTTAGGGGTTATGGTAAAGCTGTATCCATCCTGTTTGAATCAGAGCCGGGTAAGCATATGGAGCTTCTTGGTTGGTCTATGAATTTGGGAGTTAATGGTAATGTATAAGATTCAGGAAGAGTCCAACCTTAAAGCTATGGCTGAATGTCTTAAACTTGGTAAGAAGCACTATGCTGAAGTTTTTGAACATAAGGTTGATAAAGTCCCAGAGAATTACAACTGGCAGTTTCTAAAGATCTGTATGGATAATGGTCTGATTCATATCATTACTGCAAGGGATGAGGAGGATAAACTGATTGGGTACTTTACTAATCTAGTGAGTCCTGACATGTTCTCCTCTACCTTCGTGGCTAAAGAGTTGGCTATTTTCGTTGAGAAGGAACATCGTAAGGGTGGTATCTTCCTTGATATGTTAGCTGCTATGGAACAGCTTCTCATTGATAATGGTGTTATTAGCCAAGTCCTAGCCTTTCAGGTTGGCCACAATGAGGATATACCTCTTAAGTATGGCTACAGACATACAGAAAATGTTTATGAGAAAATCTTACTTGAGGATTGAATAATGGGTGTTGTAACTGCACTTGCTATTGCCTCACTTGTAGTTGCAGCTGGTTCAGCTTATATGCAGAACCAAGAGCAACAGAAAGCAAGGAAGGCACAGAAGAATGCCTCAGAGGTACAGGCTGCCCAGAATCAGGCTGCCACTCAGGCTGATATTAGATCACAGGTACGACAGCAGAGAGTACGAACCGCACAGATTATGCAGGGCTCAGCTAACACTGGTACCCTAGGTAGTTCTGGTGAAATTGGTGGTATCTCAGCTTTGGGTTCTCAGGTGGGTAGTAATGTTGCCACCATCTCTCAGAATCAAAGTACACAGAGTGGTGTCCTAGCTTATCAGAATAAGGCTTCGGATGCTCAGGGTAATGCGGCTACCTTCGGTGCTATTGGAAGTCTAGCTAGCTCCTCATTCAATGTGTTCTCTAATACTCCACAGTTTAAACAGAGTGTAAATAATCTATTTGCTTAAGGATGAATCATGGCCAATACCATTGGTAGCAATCTCAAAACCCCCAACTTGAGGCCTAAGGCTCCTATGAGCCTAAAGCAGCTTAGCTTGATGGGTGATGGTCAGGAGCCTGCTCTGTCAGACTTCTCTCCAGGTGTAGAGCCGGTTGCTCCGGTGGTTAACCTGCCCTCCTCTATCAATACAGCTGCGTATGCCTCAGCCCTCAGCCCGAGTGGTACGGCAGCCCAGAGTATGATTGATAGTTATCGTCAGGCTCTCGCTGAGGATACATCTGAGGGTCAGTCTCAGACTGCCACACAGTTGTTTGGTCAGGCTCGTGACAATGCTATGCAGCAGAATAAAGATCCCCTCATGAATATTTTGGCAAATCCTAATCTCACTGACGAGCAGAAGAAAGCTGCTGTTGGCCAAGTGTATGATAAGAATAGTGCCATCTATTCTCCAGCCAATATGCTCTCCACTAAGGCCATTGATGCCGATGTCCATGGCACTCCTAATGCTGAGCAGGATAAGGTTAGATTTAATCTAGCTGCTATCACCACTGAAATGAATCAGAATAAGCAGGACATTCAGCGGGTGTATACTTCCGCCATGTCAATGTCTCAGCCTGATGCAGCACAGCATGCCTATGATATGGCTAGCTCAGCTCTCCCTTTTGCTAGACAGTTTATGACGGCTCGTATCAGAGCTGATCAGTCTGGTGCTCCAGTGTCGGCCTTCCTTAAGACCTTCCTTGGTGGTGTGGGTAACTCCAACAAATATCTGAGAGATTCCATTGAGTCTCTCCCGCCTGATCAGCAGCTGGGTGCAGCCCAGAGTATGGCTAACCTGATCAACACTAATTCTAACATTGTAGTAAATGATCTTAATGATGAAGCTCGTAGGCAAAATCTTCAGGACATCCTTGGTGGTGCTGGTTATAGTGACCGTCAAGCTCTTGCAGATAATGTGGCTAGCTGGGCTGATCTAACCATACTTGGTGGTCCTCTCCTTAAGGGAGCTAAGGTTGCTGGTAAGTATGGTAAGGCCCTTGCCGAGTATAATGCTGGCCGTAAGGGTGCACAGGACGTTGAGGCAGCCTTTAAGTCTGACTTTGAGGCTAACTATGCTGCTGAAAAGGCATCCGCTGAGGCGGCTCCTGAGGCGGCTACAGCCAAGGTTGATGACACCATTCCTGAGGCCTCCTATGAGAAGGTCAACAAGAATAGTCTTGGCCAGTTCTATAAAAGTCGTGAACGTCAGGTTTATGATAGCTCCACGGGTGTTCCTTATCAGAAGATGCCTCCTGAGAATGTTCTTAGCAGTGCCATCCGTGATAGTGTGAGATCTCAGGTACAACCTGTATCCATCTATCAGAACTTTAAAGACACCAACATTGATATGGCCCGTAATGCCTTTGGTAGTATGGAGCTAGATGCCTCTGACGAGGCCGCTAAGGCCCTCGCAGGCACCACCCGTACGGATGCCTTGGCTAACGCCATGATGCCCGAGGTGGCCCATGTAGACGGTTCTGTGGCTAATAAGATTTCTGCCCCAGATGCCATCACTCAGACTAGGGATGCCATTCCACCTGAGCTGGTTAATTTTATCAAGCATGATGGCCAAACCCAGTATCTTCAGGCTGAGGCAGCTGCTGCCCGCTCTTGGAAGGTGAATCAGTTCAGTGAGGCTGTTGGTATGACTCCTAGACAGGAGATGTTCCAGCTGGTTCCTGATCAGGCTAAGTTCACTAACACCCCTCAGGGATTCTCCTTTAGAGGTGTATATGGTCCTCAGGCAAATGGATTCAGTGATGCTAGTGATGCTCTGGAGACGGCTAAGTTTGCCCTCCGCAATACTGGTGTGGATGAGTCTGCCTTAGGCCTGCTTCGTAGAGATGGTGAGAAGTATGTTCCCACGGACCTTGATGAGGTGGCTAAGCTCAAGGAAGCTAATCCTAACCATGTAGACGATTACTTAGTATCTGTTGACCATGAGTATAGAATTGCCCCTAATGATGTAACTGAAGCTCAGGGTTGGCAGCCCCTTAAGGTTAACCTGAACTTCTTTGATCGTTGGACTCCTATGGGTGGTACTCAGGGTACCTTCTCCAACATCTTGTTTGATCCCCAGAGTATGCTTGACAGAGTTATTGTCCAGCCTGCTGTGGTTGGTACAGATAGGGCTGCTGGTATTGAGAAGGCTTTCCTTCGTCAGATTGGTGATTTTGCCACAGACTGGAAGAGACTTAGCCCTGCTGAACAGAGTGTTCTGCATAATGAGATTAATGAGGCTAACCTCATGTCTCGTCAATATGACACTGTAAAGCTAATGGCCGCAGGTGCTTCACAAGAGGGTATGGCCACCCTTAAGAAGTTTAAGGATTTTTGGGATGGTGTATGGCATCTGAAGAATGAGTATTTTGCTAAGCAGCTTGATAAGGCGGGTTATGAAGAGTTCATACATGCCGGTAGCCAGACTAACCTTCCTGTTAGGAGAGTTGCTCAGGCTTCTGTGTCTAGTGGTGTAAATGTTTGGGATGCTGCTACAGATACTATTCAGAACTTGACTAAAGCTGATGTACAGACCTTATATAAGAATGGTGGTGGCATTGCTAAGCTGCGTCAGCCCATTCTCACTCAGGGTGGTGATGTAGGTGAACATGTTATTCATCTTAATCAGCCGGGTGGTGGTTACCTTCGGAAGTTCACTCCTAGCTCACAGGTTCTTGCTTATCGTCCGGGCTACTATGGCATTGACTATAAAGACCCATTCCATGTCATCGAGAAGGTTAAAGATGCCAATGGTAAGGTGATTTATGAGAAGTCTGTAGCCACAGCTAAGAATACTAAGGAAGCTGATCTTGTTGCTAGAAGAATGACTTCTCAAGGTCCTAACGAGTTCTACTATCGTAAGGATACCCGTCTTAGTGATGGTAATAGATTTGAACAGGAATATGACGTTCATCAAGCTAAGGGTATGAGTAGCTTCCGTAGACGTGGTGCCCTCCTTGAGGATTCCACCGGTAATGCTACCAACATGTCTGATACTCGCCTACGTAATCCTGTTGAGACCATGGTTGGTCAGGCTGTTCCCCTGAGTAAGAAGATTGCTCTGTCTGATGTGATTGATTCCATCAAGCAGAGAGGTATTGCTCAGTATGGTGATCTCCTGCCTAAGGGCGAATATAATCAGCCCATGATCCCTACGGACATGAGAAAGATTAAATACCGTGGTGGTGTTAATGAGAACCAGAGTAGAGTTGCTGATGCACGTACTACCTTTGGCTATGCCAACTATCTAGAGAATAGCTACACTAATCTTCTAGATGATGGTATCAAGGCTGCCTTCCATAACGTTGCTGACATTGTTGGTAAGGTTAGTGGTAAGGGTGAGGAACTCACTAGAGACCTTGCTAACAAATCCTTGACCAATGGTATGAAGTCTGTGTCCTATTACGCTTATCTTGGCTTGGCTCCTCTGAGACAGCTTGTGGTGCAGGGTCATCAGGCAGTGATGCTGGGTGCTCTTAATCCGAGTTGGTTGGCTTCTGTTAAGGCATTCTCACAGCCTGCTTATCTGGCTATGAGAACCCTTGGTTCAGATGCTAGTCATGCTACTATGATTGCTCTTGCTAAAAATGCTTGGGGGGATAGTCAGACTGCTGAGAAGGTATTTGACCAGTTTGTAAGAAGTGGTCTGGGTGCAGCTGTGGATCATCAGAATATGATCACAGGTGCTGTGAATGATATGGCTGCCAACATGGTGGCTCAGTCACAGAACAGTCTTGTGGGCAGGGTTACGAAGGTACCTCATGCCATTGCTAACTTCAGCCGTAAGATCGGCTTTGACGCTGGTGAGTTCTATTCAAGCAGCATGTCTTGGTTGGCTCATAGAGATCTTGCTGAGAAGCAGGGCCTCAATGTGTTTGCTGATGATATTGCTGATAAGGTACATGCTGCCTCTAGAAACTATACAGGTAACATGAACTCGGCTGGTGATCTAGCTTCTAATAAGAATGCTCTCTCCATGGTGTTCCAGTATACTCAGAACACTCAGAAGATGATTCTTAACATGACCACTAACAGAGCCATTCCTTGGCAGTTGAAAGCTAAGATGGCTGCTCTAAGCACCGTCTTGTTTGGTACTGGCTCCTATGTGATTGACCTTGGCAAGTACACCAATAGTATCACTAATCCTGATGCTAAGGAAGCTGTGAGCAATGGTGTTGAGGGTTGGTTCTTTAATAAGGCCCTTAGCTTGGCTAGTGGACAGAAGTCTGAAATTGACTGGTCTGGTCTTAGCCCATTTAATGCTCATGGCACCCTTGATCTGGTTCATAATATCTTCACCAGTAACATTGGTGACATTCTTGCTAATTCTCCATCTGCTTCCATGTTCTTTGGTAGCAATCCTAGAGTTACCAAGGCTGTGGGTGATATGGCTAGATATACTAATCTGGTAGATGACTATCAGGATCCCACCACCTTCTTACAGGTGGCTAAGGATTTTGCTAGCATCTCCTCTGGTATGTCTGCCTACTTCAAGGCTTCCTATCTTCTTCAGACTAGACAGAAGATTGGTTCTACGGGCACTATCACTCAGGAAAATGTTGATAAGGTTAATGCCATTGGTGCAATACTTGGTTTCCCAACGGAAACTGAGACTGCTCTCCAGAAGATTACTCAGAATAATATCCAGAATAAAAAGGATATGGAAGCTGACTTCAGCCAGTGGTATAGAAATGCTAAGGCTCATTATAGCAATCCTGACCTGAATGGTAATGATCTTGAGCATACTCAGAAGATGCTCACTGAGTACTACAGAGTATATGGTAATAACAATCCTGTACTCCAGAGACTCATGGACCAGAAACTTAAGGCTGATTTGGATGCTGGTGATGCTTCTATGTATAACATGGTAATGAGAAACTGCCCTATGTATTCTAAGGGTGATTGTTTGAACCTGATTGAGGCCACTCCGTTCAGTAACCCTCAGGATAAGCAAGACCTGAAGGACCTTCTGATCTTCGGCAATCAATTCCAAGATAAACCGTACGACGGTAAGGACAACTAACAATGGCGGATTTCCAGTCAGGTGTGAACGAAGTTCCTCTTCAGAGAGCCACAGTAGCTCCTAACCCTGTTGACACGGGAGCAGCCAATGCTATTTCAACAGCTGGTAACTTCCTTGGTGCAGTTGGTGGTACTGTGGCTCAGGCCTATGGTCAGGGTCAGCAGCTTCAGGTGGCTAAGCAGAATGCTGGTTTTATTCAGGGTTATGCTGATGATCTCCTTAGAGTTGCTGACCTTGAACAGCAGGGTGTACTTAAGCCTGATCAAGCCTTAAGACAGTATAGACTTCGTACGTCTCGTATGTTGGCTAACCATCCCCTCCAACAGGAGGAGATCTTTAAGACTTATGGCAATATCATTGACAAGGCTGGCCTTGGCCAGAATGTGGTTAAGGATTACCAGCAGGGTCAGGATAATGCTAATACACTCAAGATGGCTTCCCTCCAGCGTGCTCAGGCCGCTGGTTGGGGTAGTCCTAATGATACACCAGAAGTTCAGCAGAACCTTGCTGAGAAGCACCAACAGTTCCTCTTTGCTCAGAGTCAGATGGAGGCAGCTAATGCCCTTCTTGAGCATAAGGTAAAGGAGAATCAGTTAGTAAGTTCTGGCCTGTCCATTCAGAATGAGAGAGCTCAGCTAGCCAATCAATCTATTACCATGCAGCGTAATCGTATTGGGCTTGCTCAGGATCAGGCTAAGCAGCAGTTTTTACAGGGGGCTCAGACCCTCTCTGATGCTTACTTTGGTAAGTGGCAGCAGGACACTGCTCGCATTGCTGCTCAGGTTGGGCAGCAGGTTCCTGACGGTAAGGGTGGTACTACTACCTATACAGGTGAAATGGCCTCCAGAGACATTGACAGCCAGCTGGCAGCGATCCATCAGCAGACTGGTGCCCTAGCCGCGGGGTATGATTCCACGGGCTCCCTAGAGGCTCTCACAAAGCCTCTGGACATGTTGGCTCAGGCTACTAAGGATCAGGTCACTGGTAAGACCAAATCTGAGGTCACTGCTAATACTATTTCGAATATTATTGGCACAAAGAATATGCAGCTGCTCACCTCTGATCCTAAGTTCCTTACTCTCACTGCCACTAGCAAGATGATCCCTGCTGGTGCTGGTGCTCTCCAGCAGTCCCTTGGCAATGCTGCCATTGATCTCCTGAAGCGTAATAAGGTGATTCCGGGTGATGAGTCAGCTGTTCCCACTAAGCCGGGTGATATCACTCATAATGATGATCCTGATCATAATAAGGGTGTGGACCAGTATTTCAAGATTGTTAAGACTTCCTTGTCTAATATGAATGCTGGTATTAAGGACCCTGATCTTAAGACAGAGATTGATGGTAACATCAGCAACATTCTTAAGGGTGTTGGTCTATATGGTCCCACAGCTGCTAGCCCAACGGAGCTCAACTCAGCTATCAAGTTCTTTGCTGATCCCCAGATTGGTGGTTATCTAAGTAAGAACCCTGATCTGATTAATGGTGACTCAGCTGTTCAGGCTAAAATTGCTTATGAGAGAGATTATAAGGAACAAGTCCTTCCTCTCATTCAGCAGGAGTTCCAGAACGCTAATGTTTATGTTGGTCCTGAAGCTGATATCAACCCGTTTGGCAGTGATAGATCTACCATTAAGACTGGTAATCCTAAGTATCAAGCCCCCACTAATGAAGTGGTCCGTACCATGTTCAATGGTACAGGTGTCAGCTTTGTAGCTAATCCTACTAATGATGCTGATAGAGCTAGAAATGCTGCGAGAGAAGCTCAGAGACTTAATCGAGAGGTTGCTCCTGTTATGAACAACTTGATTAAGGCCAGTGCTCACTTTGGTGGTAATGTGGATTATAAGTCCAGCTATGAGGCTCTTATGAGTCAGCTTACTCCTCCAGTAGAGGAAACGGCGAATGAAAATTAAGCCTACAGGGGACCAAAAGAAGATGCTAGCATACTTACTAGCGGGTGGTATGTCACTCTCCGCAGCTATATCAGGAGTGTTCCTTACCGCCCCTAGTGAGGGGCTTAAGACCACCGCTTATCTAGATCCTGTTGGTATCGCTACAACTTGCTATGGCCACACAGGACCTGAGGTTAAGGTGGGTAAGGTATACACCCACACTGAATGTCTGAATCTCTTTGCAGAGGATTTGGGGAAGGCTGAGGAGGATGTGGATGCTGTCATCCATGTTCCCCTCAACCCCTACCAGAAGGCAGGCTTAATCGATTTTGCTTTCAACATTGGGAGAACCAAGTTCAGCACGAGTCAGATGGCTAAGCTATTCAATCAGGGCAAATACATTGAGGGCTGTAGACAACTAGTGAACTGGGTTTATGCCGGGAAGAAGAAGTTGCCCGGTCTTGAGGTTCGTAGGCAGGGAGAACTTGGGTTCTGTCTGGGAACTACGGAGATAGAAGATGTCCAAGATTAGTATGTACATCCTAGGGGTCCTCCTTTTGGCTATAGGCATCCTAGCTACAATGTACACTGTAGAGAAGCATATGGCTACTAAGGCTAAGGCTGATGTAGCTGTGTATAAGGAGGCAGCCTCCACTCTGTCAGATCAGCTGACCACAGCTCATGCATCCTTTAGGTTTGACCTAGATGCTATAGAAGGTGCTCAGAAGAGTAAAGATCAAATCCAAACCAGAGTTGTGGAGGTTAAGGAGAAAGTAGATGCTGTATCTAAGAAAGTCAAGGCTGGTCAAATTTCCAGCACTGTTGCTGACAATGCTTATCTTGACAGCATGTGGGAAACCTATTGTCAAGGACAGAGTGATCCTTCTTGCTCCTCCAGAACCACTAACCACTAACACTCCTGTGAGTCAGCCCCCTAAGAGTTTAGATAAGGATGTGCTAGTTAAGGCTTGGATAGATCAAACAAACAATGTCATCCAATGTAATGTAGATAAGCAGGGGATAGTAGAATGGGTCAAGAATCAACGAACACTGTATCCAAAGTAAAGACCTTCATTAAGGACTATGGTCAGATGGTCTTTACAGTTGGGTCCTTAGTGTTTGCATCAGGCAGCCTATTCGCCAAGGTTCAGGATGTCCAAGATAAAGCTGATAAGCTAGACTTCGCTGTCAGCAGCACTCAGGTCTCACAGGCTAGACTTACTGAGAACATTTCTCAACTCAAAGAAAGTCAGAAGGTACAGAGTGAATCAACTAATAAGCTGGCAGATGCTGTTAATAACCTCAGCACTCAGTTGGCCAAGTTGGAAGGTCAGCAGGAAAGAAAACGTAGATAAAAGAAAGGCCGGCTAGGACTCCTTGTGAGAACCCTAGACCGGCCTAATTTTTTATTCGTCGTCTGATTCAGCAAATCTGTTATGTGCACCTTCCATCCAATCTGGTGGAATCTCCTGTCGTGAGGAACAGGCTATACACTGGATCACACCGGGATCCTCACAAAGGTAGAAAGTACGTCCACTGTCACAGAAAGGACACTGGTACACAAGTTCTTGTTTAGGTTTGAATGAACCAAACTTACCCTCAATAACATTGGTCATAAAATTTCCTAGAAATTCTTACACTCAGCATTGAATATATCAGCCCTCACAGGCCAGACAATCACCTCGGGAGGCTTTGACTCCTGCTTTGGTACGAAGATAGTACAGGCTCTTGATCCATGGATTAAGGAATGCTTCCTTATGGATTTCAGATATGTACGCCTCATCTTCATCTGCATCAAAGAACAAATTAATACTCTGAGCCTGATCAATATACTGCTGTCTTGCAGCAGCCATTCTGATAATAGCTCGTTGATCAATTTCGTATGCAGTCTTGAATACCAATTTCTCATGATCAGTTAGCCAGTCAAGTCCTTGGACACTGCCTTCACTTCCCACAAGTGTGGACACAAGTTCAGGAGTGAACTTACCTCGTGATCTAGCGATTTCAAGGAATGTAGGATTGATCCGATAAATCTCTCCTGCTGCTGTGGACTGATTGTATAGATTTGCAACAATTGGTTCAATACCCTGACTGACTCCGCCACAGATGAGAGCTGATTGAGTGTTAGGTGCAACTGCGAGAAGATGTGAGTTTCTTCGTCCATACCCGACACACCACTCAGGCTCTCCCCACTGTTCTGACATCCATCCTGTTGCACGTTCTGCTTCCTCCCTAATATGTTTAAACATTTCCAAGTTGATCATATGAGCCTCAAAGGACTCAAAAGCAATTAGCTTGGACTGTAGATAAGTATGGAAACCAAGAGCACCCAAACCAAGGGCACGAGACTTAAATGTAAAAGCACGTGCCTTATCGAGAGCTGGGGTATCTTCGCTAAGACGTATGAACTCAGCAGCAACACAATCAAGGAATACAGTAGCAACAAATACAGCATCTGTCTTACTCCACTCATCATACTTAGCCAAATTCATCGAGCTAAGGACACACGTAAACGTATGGTTGGCATCACTGAATAGGGAGATTTCCGTACAAAGATTAGAAGCCTTAACCTCCAATCCTCGATCATGATACATCTTAGGCGATAGCCTATTGACCTTGTCAGGAAAGTGGAAGTAACCCTTACCGGTAACCGCCTTAACCTTAAGTGCTCTTTGGTAGCGATTGGTTGCGTCCTTCTCACCAGCCTCAAGGCGATCAATGAAAGCACTAGATACATTCCAACCAATGTTAAGATCATCAGGATGATGTTCAAGATAGTCAATTACTTCGTTAAAGTCTTCGTGATCAATTGGTAGATATCCTGCCCAAGCGCCCCTACGACTAGTTCCTTGGGCAACGTCACGCATGTCCTGTACGAAGTGTTTGACAACGGGTAGAACACCTGAAGCACGACCCCCAGTTCTGATCCCAGCACCCCTAGGTCTAACATCTCCAAGGAAACCACTTGTACCAAATCCATGCTTAGTGAGTATAGCAACTTCATAATATCCTCTGTAGAATCCGTCAATTGAGTCTTCAATGTAACCTCCAGAGCAGCTTACAGGCATACCCTTAATAGTACCCATATTACTTAGAACAGGCGTTGAAGGTGCGAGCCATCCCCTCCACATGATTTCCATAAAACGCTTATACCAAGAATCGGGATCATCGGTATGCCTAGCAGCAGTCCTGCTAATCCTACTATAGGTTTCGAACATGCTATCAGAGCCGGAGAGGAGTTTGTCCTTGGCCAGCTGCCAACCGCCTGTACTGAACCAGTTAGGGAGTTTACCTTCTTTTTGTAAGTGCTTTCTTTCTTCGGAAAGCTGTTCATATATACTAGCAGACATTAACTCTTAGCCTTAAGGGCTGCAATCTTCACCTTAAGGGAGTTGATTTCCACAAGTAGTTCTTCCCAAGCTGCCTTTACTTCATCCCAAGCTGCCTTTACTTCATCATCCTGCTTATTAACCCATTCATTGAACTTCTGAGAGGCCTTAAGACGAGCCTCAGACAGCTGATGGGTTAGATTAAACATAGTCATACATTAGCCTCCGGCCAAGATTTGTGAATTAGCATCCCATCCCAATTGTCATGATCAAACAACCATCCATTCTGGAGTTCTTCGTCAGTTAGTTCAAAGGATACATCATGTTGTAAATCCCAGTATCGCTGGAAAGTCATCCCATGACACGGGAACACACTTTTGCCTACCATACAAAGCCATCCTGCTTCCATGATCTATTATAAGACGACCCCACACCCGTGAAAAAGTCATTAAAGCTCACCGAGTTGATGTTATCATAGAACCAGCCCGAGATAGTATCATTCATCACCTCAAATACCTGAGGCAAACCCAGCTGACTCAGACAGAGATTAATCCTACTCTGGACAAACTTCTTCATCTGGTCAGAAGTAATACCCTCAATCTCACCTTTCTCGAAGATCATATCAACAATACGACTCTCATGCTCATAGATGGCCCTAGAAGCCTCTAGAATCGCCTCTGAGGCCTTCTCTACCTCACCCCTATAGGATGGGTTAGCCTTGAGGGTCTCGTCCCTTAGAGAGCGATACAGCCACGCTCCAGCCATAGCATGGATATTCTCATCTCTAACAGAGAAGTTAATACCCCTTACCACGTTCAGGAGCTTATTCTTGCCCTGAGCTTGGAAATGCTTGAGGAAAGCGAAGCTAGAATACAAGACAGCTCCTTCCACAAGGCTAAAACAACCCAGACTAGTGAGTAGGTCAGGCTGATTGACAAGATTATCCACAAAATTGATACGATCACGTAGAACAGGATCGTTAGCATAGCTAAGATAAAACTCATCATTGCTCAGTCCCAGCACTTTATTAAGGCGATCATAGAAAGGAGCATGAATATTAAGCTCAAAGAAGCTAAAGACAGAACACATACGTTCAATCTCTGGCCTCGGGAACGCTTTCTTAACTCTCTCACCCCAATATTCATTACCAGCAATAAGCTCGTAGAGAGTAAACAACTTAAGAGTAGTGGTGACGCCATGGCGTTCAGCCTCCGTCATATTGACAAGCATATCCTGCTTGTCCTTTTCTACGTCAATCTCCTTACTGGTCCAAAAGATACCCTCAGCCTTCTCACAGAAAGAGATAGCATCAGGGTAGTGAGTGACATAGGATTTGGTTGGTTCTAGCAATTTAATCACGCAGAAACTCTTCTGCATTAAATGCCTGCACACCCTCTAAAATCTCAGCACCAGTAGGGGTAATGATAATTGTGGTGTGAGGATGGTGATTTTTACACAAATATTCAATGAGCTGTTTAGCAAGCTCTTCAAATTCATTACTCATACAGCCTCCTTAAGAGCACCCCAACTTACAGGGAATAGCTCCATCATAATTGTATCAAGCTCCTTAGCGAAATCCTGAGCCTCCACCTGAGCATGTGCTTCGGAACGAAGTCTCCATACATGGAAGAAGGCTAGGAGTGAACCTGTCCATACCCATGTAGTCATCATGCTCTGAGGGAGGATCATACGAGCCATCTCAGGAGCAATCCCAGCCTCCAACATCTGCTCATACATACCCTTAGCATTCTTGATGATAGACTTGTAGTAGTTATGGACAGTCATAGAACCACCATCTTGATTGATAAAATCAAGACAATCTGGGATGTGTGTGATCTCAGTATTACCTGAACCCTGTTTCACTGAACCGTCAGGACGGGCTCTCCATTGATATGGGAAATAGAATTCAGGCTCATCATCTACATAACGACGACTCACCTCATTCCAAGTAAGACCTACTTGATGTTTCCCAAGCTGCCTAGCCAAGAACACCGGTGCAGAGCATCTAATAGATATTTGAGGGTGCCTAAATGGGGTGGAATGTTCATGGGATGCAAGATATGTAATGAGCTTAGCGTCTTTGTCATCAAAGTTATCCTTCCATTTGTTAAAGGAGACTCTGGCCGCATTAGCTACGGCCAGATCATCACCCATCACGTCAACTACTTCGATCACTTATCAAGAACCACTCGTGCGATTCGGTGTGGGGAGTGTGCCTCATATTCCTTATCATCATTGAGCTCATTCTTCCAAGCTCGTGCATCTTTACGGGACAGGATAGCTCCATTAACGATATAACCATGATCATCAACAACAGCAAAACCCACAGTTTCACCAGTCTTCATTATGCTACATCCTTCATATCAATATAAGTACGGGGCTGGCCATGGTAATCATTAAGGACAGCATCGGGACAATCATCAATCCAAACATTCACTCGGATACCAAGGCTACGAAGGTAGTTGTCCTTCGACTTGTGTTCCGACCAGTACACCTTATAACCCTTATCAATGAGGAACTGAAGATCCTCAGGATACACTTCCTTAAGACGGGCAGTACAAACAATCACCGTATGACCACGATTCTCTAGCATCTCCATCATAGCAAGGAACCCATTAGGGTCCCTGCTAATGGTGTTATCAAAATCAAACGAGAAGATCGTAGGTTCAACACCACCCAAATCCAACTTAGGACGATCATAAGCATTAAGCATTAGTTAACAGACTCCTTGAGGACTTCTTGTCACGTTCATTTACTCGGGTTCGATTCCACTTGCCACATTCGAGGCAGAGGTATCTCTGGTACTTAGCAATATTAGTGTGGGCAAACCCACGAAGATGAACATGAGTACCACCACAAGCGACACAAACATACTCATCAACCTCATCAAACACAGCCAAGTTAGGATGGTTACGAATCCAAGGACGCATTTCCTTATACACGTCCCGTGTGGTGAGAGTGTCCCAACAATTGTAGGTCTTATTCTCAGCGAAGGCTTCCTTGTTACCCTTCATACATTGAATCCACAACTCAAACCCAGGAAACTTATTATGGCTTAGCTTCTTATGCTTAACCTTAAGTACTGTACTAATGTACTCCAGAGAGTTGGATTCAAACTTGAAGTATCGTTTGGCTGCCTTATAAGTATCAACTACCTTAAATGGGCTAGGTGGCTTAAGACCAAGGATCAGGGCTCTAGCACTGATGGTGTTAACATCGAAACCATCTACATTATGACCAATTACAATATCAGCCTCGTCCAAAAGGTCAATCAGTTCCTCGATGAGTTCCTGATCATCTTCACTACGGGTTTCATTATAGATGATCTCCTTATCAGGAGCATCTCCCCAAATGGCAGCATATGACAGGATGTAACCATGCTCCTTAACCTGCTTAGGGCTGATGTTAGTCTTAAAGAAACTGTATACATAAGCTAGCTTAGGACAAGTTTCGATGTCCAAATAGAGAATCTTAGCCATTCTGTCTCCGTTTATAGAATTGTTCAGAAAGGACTACAGCATTCCAAAGGATAGCATCAACGTGGAATCCGCCATCAGCATCCTCAGCCTCTCCATTATGGTAGGCCATCAAATGTCTTGTAAGACAATCAATCACCTCATTATCAGGAAGACCCTTCTTCCAATTATCTCTGGAATATTTCTTTGCACCAAGTTCAAACCGTCTAGCCAAACCTTCCATAGCAAATGGCGCATCTAGGAGATAACTCAACTGTGGCTTACCGTTGTTATATCGAAGGGCTTGATCAGTTTTCGGCATAGACTGGTCGGATAGCGTTATATCGACGAGAGACTGCTGCTCGGGTAAATTCATAGCCGTCATTCTTAATCCTCTGATACATCTTACGAATGGACTTCTGATCTTCCTCGTTGAACTGAGCAAAATACTCTTTCCACATACCCTCAGCCTCATCGGCAGCAATATTAAAGATCACTGCACACCGATTCCAAGAACGGAGTTCAACATCTTCAACATCCATGAAGTTATGATATTCTTCAAGCATTCTTCTTTTCCTTAGCTCGTCGCTCTTTGGCGACCTCAATTTCTTCTTGTGATTTAGCTTTATGACACTTGCCACAAAGAAGTTGCAGATTATCTGCCTCACAGAAAGTGCCTTCAACAAAATCATCCCAAGTGGTGAAACCCTTAGTAGGATCAACAATGGGGTTGATATGGTCTACGAAGATATTAGTGACACGCTTGCCCTTAATATCATCATAGATTGTAGGAGGAACAGTTTCTTTACAACATGCACACTGGTATTCAGCATACCCAACCTTAGCATCTTTCTTACACTGCTGAATTGGGTGCCACTTGCGTGTAGCTGATCTGATCTGATTCTTGACAAAATTCCTGAAGTAAGCCTCAGTCCACTTACCTCCACATCTGGTTAATTCTCCTGAGGGTCTTCCCAAAGATCACTCCCTTCTGGATACTTATACCGGACAGGATTTCCTTCCTCATCCGTCTCTCGAATCATATAAACTAAATCCATATGTTCTCTGAGTTTTTCTTTCCAGTCTAATGTATACACTTCACGGTACTTATTGGCTGTAGCAAGGAACAGTTCTAGTTCCGTTAGGCAGGGACTAAGAATGTTATATGCCATCACAGGACCACATTTGGGAATGCCTTGGATATTATCCACCAAATCCCCCATTAGGGCCTGAGCAAACAAACTTCTAATACCTGTGGCCTTCAAGGCCTTACTCTTCCCTTTATCAACCAACTCCATTGTACCGAACTCATCAACCTCGTAGAGAGGAATACTAGGCCTCGGTCCAATAGACCAAGAATAATGCCAACCCGGAACCTGTCTCAGATCTTTATCTATGGAGCATAGGATGGTGTTAGGATTCTTGGTCATGTGCATTGCCAACATATCATCAGCTTCAAGTCCATTAGAGATCACACATTCGAACTCTGACAGAATATAGGCTCTGATATTATGGTAGTGTAGAGGCTTCTCTACATCCTTTCTATTACCTTTGTACGGTCTTGTCTTTGCTTCAAAATATCTGAATGAAGGAAGTAATTCTAATGGTTCCGAAGGTTCACTCCACTTCGGTCTTCTATTCAGAAGTTTAGCTAGGTGTCTATCACCAGTAAGGAAGAGGAGTGGCTCTTCATCTGAGTCACACTCCTCCAAGATTTCCTTAATCTTCTGGTGCAGATGTTCTTCAACCCTAGAGAAGTCTTTCATGACAATCTCACCAGTTGATTCATCCTTGAACTGGCCTATAGCAGAACACTCATAGGTCAGGATATCAGCGTCTATAAGGCATCTCATCCACATCCTCCATATCGTGTTCTCTAAGTTCCCTTAGAGCTTTCTTACGGAGCTTAGAGGCTTTACTTTCTTCAGGATCAACCGGCTTCTTGGGCTGCTGTTTCTGCTGGGAGTGCATCTTCCATCTTCTTCTTATATTCAGCACTGTCCTCATCACTGAGAACCTCTAGACTACTACGAGCAATGGTAACCCCAGGGGCTACTGGCAGGTTGTCTCCACCAAGACGTGCCACCACAAATAGCAGCTTATAGTTATCATCATCATCGAGAGGACTAAAGCCACTACCAGCAACGAATACAGGAGTCCCTTCAGGAAGTCCATACTCTTCATACTTATCACTCTTCACCTTAGCAAACTTACCAACGAGATTTACCATGCTTCCTGCTCTCCATTCTCAGGTTCTTGTTCATCCTGCTCAGGCTCACTAGCCTTATCACCATTCAAGGCCTTATCCAGCTTACTACCCTTAAACTCAAGATTACCCATGATCCGCTCCTTAAGCCAGTCAGGGAACGACTTGAAGATTTCCATATCAGGCTCATCAAGAGTGAACACAACAGGCTCATTCTTAAGCTCAGGACACTTCTCAATGTCCTTAGGACGCATTGGACCAACGTTCAGGACATTAGCATAGGTGTTGCCCTTACTAACCTTGTGACCAATGGTCACCATAGCCGGAAGGCCAATGTACTTATCCATCTGGTAGTTCAGCTTCTTATCCGGATCAACAGCATTACAACGCTTAGTTGACTTGGCAAGATCGGCCTTAGGATTGTGAAGAGGAAACTGCTCACTGATCCAGCGAGGCTTACTCTCATCTTCATTACCATCCTTGTCCACCATGAAGACATCTACTAGTTCCCAAGTCCAGTCCACCATGTGTGCTGGGGGCTTATCCTTGCCCTCAAAAGCCTGCTGAGGCTGAATACCAAGGTCAATGATACGGACCAGACGGGCTGGGGCAGTACCTACTTCCAGCAGGGGCTGCTTAAAACCACCACTAGACTTTTGTTTGGTCAAATCAAAACTCACAGTTCATTCCTCTTAATAAATTGAATCAAATCTTCAAGATCCTTCTTATCAAATGTTACAGTGGCTACATCATATCCGAGGACAATTACAGCAAGTCCATCGTCATATGTAACCCCTAAGATATCCTTATCAAAGCTAATTAGCTCATCTTTAGACATGTGTGGCTTAATGGATCGAGGCATAATTTTCCCCAAATTGAGTGTCTACATCAAGCTCCCTATTGAGCTTTAGTTTCTTGTTAACCGAATTGATGGCTTCTCTGACAATAGCCTTAACTCTTTCCTTGTCATCCTTCTTAACTGGGCTCACAACCTCGTCGTGGAATTGACCAGCCATGTGCAGGCCCCTTTTCCTAAGTTCTCTTACCCACATATCAAAGCAATACACAGCACTACCTTGTACTAAGGTGGAGAACTTATCCTTCTCTGCTCTCAAGGAGTAATAGAACTTGCTGATAGGATTGTACAACCACATCTGCCCATCGCTAACTTTTACTACTTGATCAGATGCAGCTTGTTTGATAGACCAGTTACGCTTCCAATAAGCTGCATGAATAGACTCAGCAGTCGATCTGTCACATCCAACAGTAAGAGCCAACCTTGGAACACCAGCACCATACTGGCAAGCGTAATTCCCTTGCTTGTATGTGTGCCTAATGTTCTTAATTCCCACATCCTTTTTCTCAGCTGACTTATATGTATCTGCATCTTGTACTGATACAGCTCCAGCGTTAGTTGCCAAGTCCAAATGTGGATCAAAATCGTCACGATTCATCTCCTTAACGTACTCAGGATCATAAGGGTAGATAAAGTGTTGCTTAAGTCTATCCTCTAGCCCTGACATATCACTACCACACAACTCCTCTCCATCTGGTGCAATCAAACAACCCCTGATATCCTCACCATATGGGTTCTGTACTCCGGGAAGATTGACGATGGTTCTATGTTTAAATCTCAAAGTATTCGTAAAGCCGTCTACTTCAGCTTTGAGCCAGCCTTCTTCATGATTCTCAAGGAATCCTTCAAGCACTGAGATACGATGTTTGAGAACAAACAAACCATCTAGAACCTTAATCTTAGGTTCCTTAGCAATCAACTTCAAGACACTAGGACATAACCCCGGCCCCTTAGCTTTTTCTTGAGCCACCTGAGCAATCTTCCTGACATCCCCTGTCTGCTTATCCCTATCGAATTTGAAGGTCTCAGGCTTCCAACCTAATGAGTACAACCAAGATTTTACTTGATCATGTGAGCCTGGGTTGGGCTCATTGTAATCCTTAACATAGTCATAACTCTCTGTCATGACTGGATCTATATCCCTATTCTCACAAAACAAGTACCAATCTTGACCTGCAACACTTAGCTGCCCATTCATCTTGAATGGTTTTGCAGGCTTCCTCTTAATTGCTTTAACTGGAACCTTAGGCATTGCACTCTTAAGGTCTTCCAGCTTAGCATCTCGCTCGACAATCATCCTTTCCAATGAGCCCTCAGCTCTCTTGGTGTCGAGCTTCCAGCGAACCTCTTCCTGTTCTCGTGCACAATCCATCTTAAACTCTAGGTAGGCTAAGAACCGTAAGGCCTCCGCTTCAGATCCGTAAAGCTCCTTGAGGATCTCCCACTGCCTATCCCACAAGATGGAGTTAATCTCTACGTCTCTCTGACACCGGTTGATGTAATCTTCCAGTGCTTGGTTCTCCCAATCTGGTATATAAGGCTTCTTAACACAAAACTCATCACCATATGATTCAAGTCCATGGCGAAGCCGTTGTGGCTGCAAATACCATGAAATGGCGAGAGTGTCTATTAGTCTGGCACTTATCTTTATCCCTAGCACCCGTTCTAAATTAGGGATATCCCAGCGAGAAATATTGTGGCCTACAAGGATTTCACTCCCTGAGAGAAATGTCTTCATATCATCATAGTCCGTGACGCTGACGATTCCATTCTGTTCCCGGTAGCTGACGCAGTGGAATTTATCTGGATGCAGACCGTTTGCTTCTGCGTCAAAGACTGTGAATCTCATTCGTACCTCTTGATTACTTTTCTCTGAAAGACTTTAATCATATCATTGATCTTACGATATGTCAAGCCCTGCATTAGATCATTGATCTCTCCACAAGTGAACCCAAAATCTAAGTGAAGTCTAAGCACTGTTCGTGTAGGTTCAGCCTCAGCTTTAGCCATATTCTTGATATCCTGTCTGATTACAGGAAGCACATCATTAGGAATGATAGGTTCAATGTCATCAAGATGTTCTTCAAGAGGTTTGGTTACAGGACCCATTCTTACAGCGTTTTGATGATCTCTCAAAGTATTATTAAGAATAACACTGAACCATCTGTCAAGATGGGTACCTTCAGTGTACGTCTTCCAATATCTTAGAGCCTTCTCAAAAGCTGTCTGTACAATATCTTCAGCATCAAATGGGCTACCACATCTACTGGAAGTACGCTTGACTAGACTGTCATAGTTCTCATAATAGAAGCACTCAAGTTCAGATTTCGCCAGCATACATAGCCGCCCATTCTAGAAACAGTTCCATGTCAAACATACTACACCCTCATCTCATTAAACATTCCACTTTTGTAGTCCCAGTAGAGTTTAATTACACCACTGGCACCAAAGTTTCGATCCTCAAGGATCTTGAGCTTACGAATGTTACGTTCCTCAAGAGCCAACTCAGGATCTTTATTACCTTCCAAACCCACCATTAGATGACAGGATCTCATCATTGCTCGGCTGCCAGTAAACTGTGTACTCAGAACTTGTCCACCACGTTCGTGTGGTGCACCACTTTCAGGTGCCTTGAGGTGACAGAAGATGTACGAAGTGAAGTTAAGATCCTTCGCCATCGAAGACAACTCGGCAGACCATGAGACCAAAAATTCATTCGTATCACTAGCAGACATTCCAGAAGTAAAACAGGTAACTGGATCAATGATAATATCATGTACGCCTTCATTACCAACTGCATAACGGATATCATCCTTCAAGTTATCCCAGTTAACAAACTGGTAATTATCTACAACGATGGCCTTATCACCAACAAGTTTATCACCAGCAAGGAATGCTTCTTCGTCAAACTCTACGTCTGGGTCATGGAAAATTCTTCCTGCCACTTTCCCGACCAGACGCCTATAAGTTTCAGCCTTATCTTCTTCGGGCTTACACAACATAACAGGTAGATCATGAACAACCATAAGATGCTTGGCAATGTCATTAACCAACTCACTCTTTCCCATCTTAACGCCAGCACCGAAGTAATAAGTCTCACCTCTTCGAATGCCTCGAGTAAGTTTCGTGAGACCTTCATATGGCCAACTTAACCCCATCTCAGGACGTCTCATGGCAGCCTCTCTAAGTTGGCTACCCTTGATTAGTCTGGTGTTCTTAGGCTTGTCAGCAGCGAATGTGACAGCCCTCCATACAGCCTTACCAATACCCTTTAGAATGGCTTCATTAGCATCCTTACAAGGAAGTTCAGCTACCTTAGCATCAGGTAGGATACGCATTACATCTTCCACTGCTTTCTTACCAGCCTCATCTTGATCAAAGGCTAGGATTACATCAGTGAATGTTTTCTTTAGTTTGGGATAGGCCTTAGTGATGGCCTTAGTAGCAGAACTGCTACCATCGGGAAGTGAGACCACAGCAGGCATATAATCCTTATAGGATTCTGTAGTGTAGGTCTCCAGGATTCTGCGCATAGCGATGGCATCATACTCACCTTCAGTAATGATGATCTTCTTGGCACCTGAACCCAAGGCTTGTTCCCAACCAAACAAATCTACATCTTTGTCAATACCAATGGACCACATCCTCTTCTGACCGAGAAGTCGGACCTTGTACTTGACAATATCACCATCCTTAGTATAAGGAAAGAATACGAGTCTAGGTGTCTTACCATCTGACTCATCATAACCAACCTTAACTCCAAAGGCATCCAAACTAGACTTTCTAAGTTTACGTTCAGCAAGATCACAGGAATCTAACTCAAAGATTTCCTGCATCTCCTGCTTAATCTCTTCCTTAGATTTGCTAACCTTTACTGGATACTTTTCCTTAATGACACTAGCATCCACTTGATCACCAAACGGATTGGCTACATAAGTGTGACACTTGAAACAATAGCCACTTACAGTCTTATCATCATTCTCAAAGACTTGGAGGGCATCACTACTACCACACTTATCATGTGGGATCTTTACCAAACATGTGGACAATACACCCTCCTTGATTTTTATTAGAAATTATGACACCCACATTGATTAATCCTCAGCCAACTTCTTAACATCTTTCACCAACTCCCCAGCAGCCTCAGCCAGAGGTTTGGTAACAGCTCTTGTTACACCTGCTGCAATTTCAACAGGAGCAACTACAATCTTAGCAACGTCAGTGATAGCATTAAATAGCGAACCAAACATTTACATCTCCGAAAATGGTGTGAAGAATGCTACAGCAATTAATCTGCCGTCTTCGGCACTTGATCCATAAGCCTCAAGAGGCCATCTGGAATGGGGTACGTCGGATCTGTAGATAACTGCCTTACCAAACTCTTCTTTACAGAGGCTAACCATTTCTGGCTCTCCGTCTGTGGATTTATAAAAGGCTGTCCCTGTTTCAATGGCTGGGCAGGATGAGAGATAAAGTACAAGAGCGTGAGTACCCCAGCCAACATCAATATGAACAGCATGATTAGGTAACTCTCCACCAAAGTTAAGACGGAAGCCCTGCCCCAACATTAGAACAGGGCCCATTGTTCTTTCTATAGCTTCTTCAAGGCCGGGTACTTCTACGTTCACAATACGCCTATAGGTTTCCCCATCGTAAGCCTTAAGATCACCAAACTTCTGTGAGAGAGCAAACTCCCTGACTTGTTTAGGGTCAGGGAGAAAGTTGCTGATCTCAAACATTAACCGAGATTACCAAGGCGAATAGCTTGTGCAGCTTCATTATATACAAGTCTAGCTACACTATCCAAGGGGTTTCTATTGAGTCTTACACTGGCTCTTTCCAAACGCTGTCTAGCATTTAATCCAGCAGCCCAATCCGGGTGGTGAGCAATGTTAGGTTCATCAACCAGTTGACCCCAGTTAATCTGAGGCTGAGCATTCAAGTGATTAGCCCTACGACGTTGCTCAGGTACGGGCTGAATGGCTTCAGCTGGTGCTGCCAGAGCAACAGGAATTCTTCCGGGCACACCAATGTCAGCAAAGAGACGGAAGGCTTCAGCAAGATCAGCCTCAGGCAGGATAGCCTGCTTATTCTTTCTCTTCCCAGCCACAATCTGGGCGTAAATCTTACCAACTTGCTCAAGACGGCTCTTGTAGCCTTCAAGTGTAGTTCCAGTAAGACCAGGAGCCGTGTTAATCTCAAGGACATAAGCTCGAGCCTGACGGTCATTCCAGAGCACATCAACAGCCCCAAACTCTAACTTAGCCATCTTAACAGCATTTATGGCATTTGTCAAGACCCCACGAGGAACATTATCTGCTGCCTCATCACGGACATAGATAAAACCATTCTGGTGATTACGGACCTGCCAGTTAACCTGATCATCCGGAATCTCAGGATTACGGGCCTTACGCTGGACATCTACCACCTGCCCATCAAAGATGTGGACACGGAACTCAGACTTCTTAGGGATATATTCAACGTATAGAGGAGCTTTAACCAACTGATCAGCTGTCTCGGCAATGACAACACCTTCGCCACTGTGTCCATTCAAAACAGTCCGGCACACGATCTTATACCCAGCACGAACATAATCACCGGCCCAATCCATGTTTGTGCTGAACATTGGCATCATAATCTGATCAATCAAACCGGAATTTTCATTCCATCGTTGAGCAGCTTGAAAAAAGTGTAGCTTATTAGCACAAAGTGCCACAGACTTAGGATGGTTAATCACGGCACACTTATCCACTTCCTCAGTAGACATACTATTACCCCAATTGATTACAAGTTTTTCAGGACCACCACGGAAACGACTACCTTCCTTCTTGATTTGTAGGATGTCCAAGGAATTAGCAAGAGCCTTAGCACCTTCACTACCATTCTTATACGGATACAGGAGCATTAGAAGTCTTCCATCGGTTCGTTAATAACAACCATATCGTCAGGGAATTCGAGACCACCAACAATCTTCATTTTAGGCTCAAACTTCTGCCAGTCAATACAGTAGGCCACATCCTGTGCATTACGCACACCCGTCCACAACAGGTCCATATACTCCTCACAAAGGAAATGCTCTGTATTTTTACCCAGAGCACGGCTAAGGAATTCCTCAGCACCAAGTAAGGAGAATGACTCAACGACGTCAGAGGGCTTCTCAAACGTCTTGGCATACTCTCGGAGACCATACAAGGTCTCAGCCCAAGTGTAGATCAAATTGAGGTCACGTGTACCACGCATAGAACGGAACTCAAGGCTACCATAATCACCAAGAGCCTTA
>Ga0164241_10000754_pt1 | contig 49481 bp, 39 predicted proteins | sample OricomyardsoilBY_FD_108780 | JGI IMG/M metagenome (GOLD analysis project Ga0164241, IMG submission 108780) | Backyard soil microbial communities from Emeryville, California, USA - Original compost - Back yard soil (BY) | ecosystem: Environmental > Terrestrial > Soil > Unclassified | place: USA... | reverse complement strand
CTACGTGCCCTGCGCCAAGTAGCCAGAGCCGCGGAGCTGGCAGAATTGGTTCCACGAAGATCTCCATTCTCCCCCCGCAGCACATGCCGAGGTCATGCGCCAAATCACGAATCAAGAACTCGGTTTCGCGTGAAACGAGCACGCGCCGCAGGCTTTCGAGCACCGTCTGCTCGATGGCGCCGCCACCGATCGTGCCGAGCGTGCTGCCGTCTTCGCGCAGCAGAAGGCGCGCGCCCGGCCGTTGTGGAGTCGAACCGGAAGCTCTCACGACGGTCGCTAGAGCTCCACGCTGACGCTTCGTCAGCAGCTCGGTCAGCGCCTGAACCACATCGCGCACAGTAGGTAGAATGTGCCAGGACGCGCGCTTCGTCCATATTTCTTGGCAGGCTTGGAGCGGAAACAATCGCCGCGCCATGATAGGCTTCGAGTTATGGGCGTTAGCGGCGTTCGCTTCGTGCTGAACGGAAGAGCCGTCACTGCTGACGGGCCGTCGCACCTGAGCTTGCTTCAGTGGCTGCGCGCGCAGGGGCTGTGCGGCACCAAAGAGGGCTGCGCCGAAGGCGAGTGCGGCGCATGCGCGGTAGCCATTTCGACGAGCGATCCGGGCGAGGCGGGCTGCCACTTCGAGCCAGTCAACAGCTGTCTCTTGCCGCTGTGCGCGGTGGAAGGCCGACATCTGACGACAGTCGAGGGCATCGCCGAGGCTGACGGCAGCCTGCACCCCGTGCAATCTGCAATGGTGGCGGCCGGTGGTTCGCAGTGTGGCTATTGCACGCCGGGCTTCGTCGTTAGCTTGTTCTGCGAATATTACCGGCCGGGCCGCGCGGAGTTCGATCCCGAGAGTATCAGCGGCAACCTGTGCCGCTGCACGGGCTACCGGCCGATCGCCGACGTGGCTCGTTCGCTGCCGTTGCCCGCTGAAGCCGACCCTCGGCTGATTCAGTTGCGAGCGCGAGCGGAGCCGCTGAGCGCGAGCCAAAGCGGCACCTCTGACGCGAGCTTCTTTCGCCCGACGACGCTGGCCGAGGCTTTGGCGCTGATCGAAGCTCATCCGACCGCGCAGTTGATCGCCGGTGGGACGGATTTGATGGTGTACGCGAATCAACGTTACCAGCGCTTCCCAGCGTTGATTTCCGTCGAAGGCTTGAGCGAACTGCAGGAGCTTTCGTTCGACGCTAGCGAGCTCGTGCTCGGCGCGGCGGTGCCGTTGTCACGGATCGAGCGTGCGCTCCACGCGCAAGCCGCGAACGTGCCGCTACTCGCGCGGCTCTGGCCGCTTTTCTCGTCGCGGTTGATTCGAAATCGCGCAACCCTCGGAGGCAATCTGGGCACCGCGTCGCCGATCGGCGATTCGGCTCCGGCGTTGCTCGCGCTCGGCGCAGAACTCGAGCTGGTCAGTCGAAACGGCACGCGGCGCCTTCCGCTTGCCGAATTTTTCCTCGGCTATCGCCGGACTGCGCTCACCGCGGGCGAGCTAATCCGCGCGGTACGGATCGCGCGTCCCTTGCCGACATTTCAGCGCTTCTACAAGGTGAGCAAGCGCGTGCTCGATGACATCTCGACCGTCGCCGCGGGCTTCGCGCTCAGCCTCGAGGCGGACGGGAAAGTGTCGCGCTTCGGGGTGGGTTTGGGTGGCGTTGCAGCGACACCGCTCGCTGCGCCGTCGCTCGAACGAATCGCGCTCGGTCAGCCTTGGAATGAGGCGACGCTGGCGCGGTTGCTTGCGGAAGCCGAGCACCTCGGCACCCCTCAATCCGATCTGCGCGGCAGCGCGGAGTATCGCCGAGCGATGCTCGGCAAGCTGATCGAAAGGTTCTTCTACGAAAGCCGGCTACCAGGCGAGGGCGCCCAATGAGTGGGGCGGAGTCGCCCGTGGCAGTGAATGCCGTCGGCAAAGCGCTCAGTCATGAGTCTGCCGCGCTGCACGTTACGGGTCGCGCGACGTACGTGGAGGATCTGGCGACGCGCACTGCGAACATTGCCTACGCTTGGCCAATCGCGAGCGCGCACGCGCACGCGCTCGTTCGTGAGCTCGATTTCAGCGCCGCTTTGTCGATGCCGGGCGTGCTCGGCTGCCTGGGACCAGAGGACGTTCCGGGGCAGAACGACGTCGGCCCCGTGCGACATGATGAGCCACTTTTCCCGTGTGAAGTAAGCTTTTGCGGGCAGCCGGTCGCCTGGGTCGTGGCTGAGACGTTGGAGCTCGCGCGGCTCGCCGCAGCGCGCGTCCGTATCGTCTATGAGCCGCTCGCTGCGCTGACTTCGATCTCGGCCGCGATCACCGCTGAAAGCTTTCACCTGCCAGCGGAGCGCATGCACCGAGGGGAGCCGGAACGCGAGCTGAATGCAGCGCCCGAGCGCCTCGAGGGCGAGTTGTTCATCAACGGGCAAGAGCACTTCTACCTGGAGACCCAAGCCGCGCTCGCACTGCCGGAAGAAGCCGGCGGCATGTTCGTGCACTCGTCCACGCAGCATCCGGCCGAAACTCAAGAAATAGTCGCGCGCGTCTTGGGCGTTGCGCGGCACCTGGTCACCGTGCAGTGCCTACGTATGGGCGGCGCCTTCGGTGGCAAAGAGACCCAAGGCAACACTTGGGCTGCCGTTGCCGCTTTGGGCGCCCACAAGTTCGAGCGCCCCGTGCTCGTGCGGTTGAGCCGCGCGCAAGACATGACCATGACGGGTAAGCGGCACCCGTTTTTCGCGCGTTTTCGCGTTGGTTTTACCAACGAGGGCAAGCTGAAAGCGCTGCTCATCGAACTGTTCAGCGACGGCGGCTACAGCTTGGATCTCAGCGCGCCGATCATGACCCGCGCGATGTTTCACATCGACAATTGCTACTTGCTGCCGCACCTGGAGGTGGTGGGTCGAGTGTGCAAGACGCACGCGGTTTCACACACCGCATTTCGAGGCTTTGGTGGTCCGCAGGGCATGCTCTTCATCGAAGAAGTGATGGACCGCATTGCGCGCCATTTGGGCTTGCCCCCACAGGTCGTGCGCGAAAGAAACTTTTATCATCGCGGTGACGAAACCCACTACGGACAAGCCGTCAAGGATGCGGATCGCATCGAACGCATCTGGTTCGAGCTCAAAGCAAGCAGTGACTTCGAGTCGCGTCTCGCGGAAGTGGAGGCACACAACTCGGCGCATCCACATGACAAACGCGGGCTCGCGATCACACCTGTCAAATTTGGTATCTCCTTTACGACCGCGTTCTTCAATCAGGCGGGCGCGCTGGTCCTGATCTACAAAGACGGCAGCGTGCAGGTGAACCATGGTGGCACCGAAATGGGCCAGGGCCTGCACACCAAGATGCTGCAGGTGGCGGCCGATTCGCTCGGCGTTCCGCTCGAATCACTGCGAATCATGCCCACGCGCACGGACAAGATCCCCAATACCTCCGCGACTGCAGCCTCCAGCGGCTCGGATCTCAATGGCGCGGCGATCAAGGTTGCCTGTCAAGCACTCAAGGATCGTCTGGCCGAGGTCGCCGCACGCCACTTCAACGTGCAGGCGGCGGAGATCACGATTGAGCACGGTCGCGCGTTCCCGAGCGTCGCGCCCGACTCCGCCATCGCCTTTGCGGACGTCGTGCAGCAGGCTTACTTGCAGCGCGTTCCGTTGTTTGCTAGCGGCTACTACCAGACCCCGAATCTGCATTTCGATCGCGAGTCGGGCAAGGGCACGCCTTTTCACTATTTTGCGTACGGCGCGGCCGTGAGCGAAGTCGAAGTGAACGGTTTCACCGGCCAGTATCGCATCCTGCGCTGCGACTTGCTGCATGACGTGGGGGACTCGCTCTCACCGCTGGTCGATCGGGGTCAGGTCGAAGGCGGCTTCATTCAAGGCATCGGCTGGCTGACTACGGAAGAGCTCGTCTGGAACGACCGCGGTGCCTTCGTGTCGAACGGCGCTTCGACGTACAAGCTCCCGACTTTGGGCGAGTGTCCACCCGTCTTCAACGTGGCCATGCTCGCGCGCGCGGCCGAACCCGGCGTAATCTACGGCAGCAAGGCGGTGGGTGAGCCGCCATTGATGCTCGCGCTCAGTGTGCGTGAAGCTTTGCGAGCGGCGGTCGCCGCGTTCGGCAGCGGTGGCATCGTCGAGCTGGCGTCGCCTGCGACGCCGGAGGCCGTGTTCTGGGCGATCGAGCGTGTGCGTCAGGTGAAGGCGCAGCGATCGCGTGCTGCGGAGTGATCGCGTCGCGCTTCGTCTCCCTGCGATTGAGTCGACGGAGTGACGGGAAATTGGCGCGACTCCGAGTTGCGATGCTGGATCGCGATCGCCCCAACGGAAAATCGATCCATTCCGGAACTTAGACCCCGCCTCGTAGCAAAAGCGTGAATTCGCAAAGCGGCGGCGAAGGTTGGCGGTGCGCCGTCCTCTAACTGTGCGTCGTGGTGGACCGCCAGGAGAGGACGAGACGGATGGGAAATTTCAAAGAACGAGCGTCGATATGGGCTGTCGCTTGGGCGACGGCGATTCTGTTGGGCTGCTCCGCAACCGACGGAGTGCGCGAAGCAGTGCCAGAAGCGGAGAGCGTGCGGAGCGCGCAGGACGAGCTCACCGCGCAGGACCGGCTCGCGGCGTGCAGTCAGGACCCGCGCGTGACGACCGGCTTGCTTTCGCCCGATATCTGCGCGGGCGGTGACATCTTTTTGCGCGAGACGTTCGCCGGCAATGGCCGAACGTGCGGCAGTTGTCACCCGATCGCCAACAATACCACCGTGGACGTGCCGTTCTTGACGGCACTGCACGCTTCGAATCCGAACGACCCGCTCTTCGTCTTCGAACGCGATCCGAACCTGGCACAGTTGGAGACGGGCGATCTTCTCGACGCCGCTGCGGTGCTGGAGAACGTGGACGGATTCGAGGACCCGACACACAAGTTCGTGTCTCGTTCGGTAAACCACATGCTCTCGTTGCGCACGAGCACCTTGCGCGACCCAGGCGACGGCACGAGTGGCCCGCCCGTCGAACGCACGGGTTGGGGCGGTGACGGGGCGCCCGGTGACGGCAGCTTGCGCTCGTTCTTGACGGGCGCCATCAAGCAACACTTCACGAAGAACTTGGCGCGTCGCGAAGGCATCGATTTTCGTCTGCCGACTTCGCTGGAGCTCGACCTGGTCAATGCATTTCAGTTGAGCCTCGGGCGACAGTCGGAGCTCGACCTGAATCGCGTGCGGATCAACGATGCTGACGCTGAAGATGGTCGGCAGGCGTTTTTGGATCCACAACGCGGGCGGTGCAACGTGTGCCACGCGAACGCGGGAGCCAATTTCATCGATACACGCCTCAATCGCAACTTCAATACTGGTTTGACGCGCGTGGGTGGCAATCTCGATCAGGGGCTGACTCAGGGCACGCAAGACGGGCATGTGTTTACTGACGGTGGCTTCGGAGCGACCATGCCCTTCGACGCCATCGGCATCGGCTTCAACAATGCCTTTGGTGATGGTTCGTTCAGCGTGCCGCCGTTGATCGAAGCGGCCGACACCGGCCCGTTCTTTCACAACAACGCGCGCGGCCCGGATATCGAGAACGCGGTGGCCTTCTATGCTTCCGCGCCGTTCGGCTTTTCACCCGCGGCAGCAGCGCTCGAGGCTCGCTTTGGCAGTCCGCTCAACTTGGGCGCTCAGGATTCGTTCCACATTGCCCGCTTTTTGCGGGTGTTGAACAGCGCTTTTAATGCCGACATCGCCATTCAACGCCTGGGCGCGGCCAATACGCTCGTTGCGCGCTTCGGGAATACGCGCGCGGATATTCAAACCAAGCTCATGGATCTCGCGCGCGAAGAGTTGAACGATGCGCTCGCGGTGCTCAGCTTTCAAAGTGGGCTGTATACGTCCGTTCAAACGAGCATCGCGCAGGCCAATGCGCAGATCGCAGCGGGCATCGCGGCAGGAACGGCGAGTGAGCGTCAGACCCGAATCAGCGGTGCGCTGAACTTCGTCCGCTCCGCGCGGAATCAGTTTGGCTCGAACATCACCTTCCAAATGGGCCAAGGAAATCTAATGTTCTAGGCGCGGTTCTGGCTGTGGGGGCGGTGACTCCGGGGGATTGAAGCGTGGGCTCCAATCCCCCGGGTTTATCGCCCCCGTTCGCGCGCACGTTTCGCGGAAATAAGCGATTGGCGGCGTGCGCAATTCACGAGATTGTAGGCTCAATTGCTTGAATCGTGCCTGCGTGGGGGCGCGTGCACGGTTTCGAAGGGTTGAGTATGAAGGCGTGGCTTAGTGCGATTTTGCTGCTGATGATGGGGACTTTCGTTGCTGCTTCGGGGTGTCGCCAGACTCCGAGCGTCAATCGCAGTCCAGATGCGATGCCCGCTACCAGTGGCAGTGGCAGCGGTGGCAATGAGAGTGGTGGGGACGGTGGCAAAGGCGGCGATGGCGGCGGCCAGATCATCGTTGCTACGGGCGGAGGTTCTCCGATGGCTGTCCGTCGACGTGTGAAGCCCTGAAAGCAAACTGCGGCTTCGTGACCGACACCAAGTGTGGCGGCGTCGTGGAGTGCGGTAAGTGCACTGGCACGGACGTGTGCGGTGGGACCGACGCGAATCGCTGCGTGCTGCGGAAAATCGGCATCGCCCAATCGGAATTTACCAATCCGCGTCAGGGCGGTCGCATCAACTTCTACCTGGGTGACAAGGTGCCAGGGCGAGCCATCAATGCCTCGACGCCCACGCAAGCGCAGCTATTTGCGAACGGAATCAATGCCTACGACATGACCATTCTGGCTTGCCAGGGCGCGGACGGTGACGAATCAGCCAACCAAGACGCGCTGCGGAACTACGCGGCCGCCGGCGGGCGAGTGTTCGCGACGCACCGCAGCTTCAATTGGTTGTACAAGAACAACGCCAATGCGGCGGTGCCGACGGATCCCACCGCGGACAACTGGAGCCAAGTGGCGACCTGGCGTAACGACGACGCTTCGGGCGACTACTCGGACGCTACGTTTCCCGTTACGAGCTTTCTCGATTTTCCGCACAACCCGAAAGCCAACGCCTTCCAAGGTTGGCTCTCTGTGGTCGGTGCGCTGAACGCGGGCACGCCTTCGTCAGCTACCGTGTTCGTCGTGCGTCACGACACGGACGGTATTTCGCCGGTCGCGGGTCAGACGCAGCAGTGGTTGTACCGCAACGGTATTGGCCGCTGCACGGTCAACAATACCGCGATTTGCTATCAGGGGCTCGAGTGTGGCCAGGCTGGAGACACCTGCGGCCAGCTGCTCACCTGTCCGACGTGCCCGCCAAACAACGCCTGCGTCTCCGGCAAATGCGTGCCACTCAGCTGTGTTCCCACGACGTGCGCCGCGCAAGGCGTCCATGGGGACCTGCCGCGGACGGCTGCGGCAACAAGATCGCCAATTGCGGCACGTGCCCGGTCGGGGATCTGTGCAACTACGGTAAGTGCGTGCACATCAACTGATCGAAGCGAAGCCGCGCGCTGGAAACGCGGGGAATAATCGGGTTCCAAAGCGCGCGGTTTCGTTCTTCTTGATCCGTAGCGGCGCTTGGTCGCATGTGTCGACGCTAAGGCCAAGCAACAGTCGAAACGCTCACCGTCGAAGAGTCGGGCGGCCTCGCCGGCGGCGAGCCCACGGGGAAAACGCACGCTTCCACGGGGCCGAAAATGCAACGGCTGAAGCTCGGTGATGGCTCGGTCTTGAGCGTGCCCAAAGCATCGATCGTGACCGTTCGGTTTTGACGCGCAGATAGACCCGAGCACGCTTTCAAGCGCGCTCGGGTTCGAGTACCACTCGTCGGTATGAGCGCGAGTTTTGTGACGAACTACTCTTCGCGCTTCATTTTGCAGCCGTATCGAGACTTTCACCCCAGTTTCCTCGCGGCATTGGAGGCGCATGTGTGCTGGCCGGCGCCTGGGCAGTATGACGAGCTCGCGCTCAGCGTGCCTCGTGCGGCCGATACGCAACTACCGCGCTTCGTGACCGAAGACCGTGAAGCGCTTCGTCGCCAGGGAGGTTACGAGCAGCACGTGGCGAAGGTGCGGGCGGTGCCGACGCGTGCTGGCCACTGGCACGATCTCTTCAACATGGCGGTGTGGGCACACTTTCCCAAGCTCCGCTGGGCCTTGAACTCCCTCCACATCGATCCGGATCCTGGCCAGAAGGATCCGCGCAACGGCCGAACACGTGCGCAAAATGTCGCGTCCACGTTCGATGAGGCGGGCATGCTAGTGATCAGTACCAACCGCGGTATCCTCGACGATTTACGCGCGCTGCACTTCAAGCGAGCGTTTTGGGAGCGGCGCCAGGAACTGCTGGATACGACCCGCTTTTGGGTCGTGGGCCACGGTTTGCTGGAGTCGCTTTTGACGCCGCATCGCGCACTTTCTGCGCGGAGCCTGCAGCTGCATGTGGCTTCGTTGCCGCCACATGCGGCATCTCAAAGCGCGTGCGACGCATTCCGCTTCGAAATCGACGAGGTCGCCGCCGCCCGTGTGCGCACCTGGCGTCATGGTCGCACCGTCCTCGATCCTGTGCCGGTTTTGGCGATTCCCGGCTACAGCGACAATGACAAGCGCGAGTTCTACGAAGACATGCAGAACGTTCGCTTCGACCCCGTTTCGCGCCGTCCCCCCGATCTCGCTGCCGATTGAGATCGGGGGTTCGGCCCACGCTCGAGCGGAGGCTGCGAGAAGTTCAACCTTCGGCGGCCACGAGCTCGGCTACTGCTTCACCCATGGTCGAGCCGATGCCAGTCGGGGCATCGTCGAGATCCTCGAAATCCGGGCGCACCGCGAGCCAGGCGGGACCTTCACGGAAGACAACGACCTTGCCGACGAGCGGTAGAATCATCGTTTCAGAGCCAGGAGGAATAGGGTGAAGCATATTTTAAAAGTGCGTCTTTGAGGCAAAAACGCAAGGCGCGTTGCGTCAGATTTTCGTCATGGCAACATCAGTACTGTCGGTCGGCAGGCTCACTGCGAAAAAGAGTGCGGCGAGAGTGCCAGTCAGCAAGACGAGCGCCTTCGCAAGAAGCGCAAAGCACGCACGCAACACGACCGAGTCACGCGGCACGCTGCGCTATTCCGCCGCACATAGGTAGTTTTGCGTATCTCGAATTCGAAGCTTGCATCCACCGCGGGCGGGGTGGATACGGGCATCAGCGCTTGGTGGTGGGGTTCCCGGTCGAGGAGGAATTACAATGAAGTTGCGGGTCGCACATCTGGCTTTGGTATTGGGCGTTGCTGGTGCTGTCTCGGTTGGTTGCGGAACAGACGATGATTCATCGACACCTCCCCAAGGTGGTGCGGGTGGCGTTGCTGGCGCGGCTGGCAAGGCGGGTACTGCCGGTACACCCGGTACTGCCGGCACCGGAGGCTCGAGCGGTAGTGCCGCTACAGGGAATGAGGGCGGGAGCGCAGCTGAAGGCGGAGCTGCGGCAAGTGCTGGCGCTGAGCAAGGAGGCGCAGCAGGTCTGGCGGGCGCCGGCGGCGACATGAGCGCAGGGACAGGGCCCGGGGGTGAAGGCGGCGCCGCCGGCTATCCTGACGCGCTAGTCGATCGCGGCAGAGTGCTAGTCCGGTCGGTCGCGCTCTGTGGCGGCTGTCATACCCTCGCCGCCACCAGCACCGACCCAGCAGGACCAGAACTGGGCGGGAACCCGAAGTTCAAAAACAGCACGCTGCCCGCGCCCAATCTCACTGACGACCCGGCGGGCATTGGTGACTGGACTGATCTGCAAGTGATCAACGCGATCCGGAACGGCGTCGACGACGAGGGCAGGCAGCTCGACCCCATCATGCCGTATTGGCTCTTTCACAACATGACCGATGCGGACGCGCTTTCTATCGTCGCGTTCCTGCGCAGTCTGCCGCACGCGTCGGTCGCCGTTGGCGATGCGAACCCCGCCGCAACCGCCGTCGTACCGCTTGCACCTAGCAGTTTGCCGGACACGACGCTTGCTGTCTCGAGTCCGGATCATGATGCGGCCGTGTATGGCAAGTACCTCGTGAGCAGCGTTGCGCAGTGCGTGAAATGCCATTCGCCTTCGAGCGTGGGGCTGCCGATTGCGGACTTCTTCTCGGGAGTTCCACCGACGAGCAGCACCATGATCTTTGCGCCGAATCTCACGCCAGACGACACTGGTCTCCTGGGTTGGACCGCAGCTGACGTCGTGACTGCGCTCAAGGCGGGCACGAACAAGGCCGGTCGCACGCTCTGCGGCTCGATGCCGTCGGCCGGCAAGGGCTACGGCGGAATGACCGATGCTGACGCGCACGCGATCGGCGTGTACCTCACGAGCATTCCGAACGTGAGCAAGCCCGCCGCGGCTCCCGGTCTTCAGCCGCCGTGTCCCGCTCCCAATCCTTGAGTCCGTGCCCTATGGTCGAACGCCCAAGCATCACATCGGCAGGCGCAGCGCGAGCAGCGCATCAATGGCCGAGCGAGGCAACGAGGCAGGGACGTTGGGCAAGAGCGCCGAGGCAGGCGCGGGAACCGCGCCGGGGTGAATGACGGCTACTTGGATGGCGCGCTCGCGTTCGTCGAGCAAGATGAAAAAATAGCGATCGCCGTCGGGGCGGCGCCACACCGGGCATCCGTCGGTGTCGCCGCCTACGACGATTTCTGGGCCGGAATCGTACGCTTTCTTGGCGCAAGCATCCACGACTTCGACGTCGTTTGCGAATGCCTTGCGGTCGCAGGCGGAGCCACACACGGCGCCACCAACGTGGCCTGCTTGAAACGAGCGCACACCCGTGCTGGCAAACTCGCGGTTCGAGTAGTCGTTGTTGTCCATCACGACCTCGAACACATTGATCTCGCCGCAGCCGTCACCCACGGTGCCGGTCTTGGAGTAGCAATTGCAAAGGCCGTTCCACTTGCGGCCGCCGTCGCGAATCAATTCGCTGGCGACGAACGCCACCCATGGGCCTGGATGCCCGGCTCCGTTGCCGTCGCAGGCGGCGACGTTCGCGTCGTCGAAATTCATCGAGGCCAAGAACACGATCAGCTTCGAACCAGTGAAGCCACGGTGGAGCACTCCTGGATCATTCGGGCAGAAGTAGTCGCTGCCGGCACCGCAGGCGAACATGGGTGCTTGCGAGAGGTAACTCGTGCAGTCGTTCTTGGTTAGGTCGCCGGGGAATTCAGCGCTGCCGTCACCCTTTTGGGTGAACCAAAGGTTCGTGCCCTTGGCTGTCCGGCGATCCCAGTCCGATACTCGCTGCCAGGTGTTGGCGGTCGCAGTTTCAGGCTGATACACCGCCAGCTGCTTCACGTTGTTTGCCTTCAAAATCAGGGTCATTTCCTGATCGAACGGTGCGAGGTGCGTGCTGTCCGTGGCTTGCTTCTTCATGCAGCAATGCGCACCCCAGGTGTCGGTTCCATCCTTGTAATCACACGCGGCATCTCCTGCATCGCGATCGATGCGGCGCGGCCACCAACCCGCCGCGCCCACGTTGCTGAACGTCATCGTCCCGCCGCGGGTCACCGTGCTGGGCGTGAACGGATAGGCCCCGAGCGCGTCGCCGCTGCCAGAGGTGCTACCGCTATTGCTTGCGCCCGCGTCGCTCACGCTGCTCGCGCCACTTTGCGCCGAATTCCCGGTATTCCCCGCAGCAGCGGTCGCGGAATCTTCGCCTCCGCTCGCGGAGGAATTCCCGCCATTCTCGGCGGGATGCGCGCTGCTACCCGAATTGCCGCACGCAACCGCACTCGCTGCGCCCAACGCCAGCCAAGCGGCGAGCCACAGCCGGCGAATCACGGCGCACCCGGGCAAAACGTGATTCGCCAATCTTCACCCGCGCAAGCTTTCACCGGACTCGGATCGTCACCCTTCTGATCGTCACCCGACCAGGCGTAGGCGTCGTCACAGGCTTCGAAGTACTGCGCGACCGGGCTCATGGCGTTGTTGCGATCGGGGCTGACACACGCGATCAGATCGCCCTGTGAATTCAGGAAGCGTCCCTCACTGGGACAGTTTGCTAAGAGGTCATTGGGGCAGCTGAGGCTCTTGCACTTTGGTCTCGCGAGCGGATCGATCTCCAGCGGTAGATTGAAGGCGTCGACGTAGCTGATGTTGTACCAATCGAAGTCGTTGAAATCAGTGTTGAAGGTGAACTCGGCGAGCGAGTGATGCTCGGCGCCCGGATCTTCACCTCGGAAGCCCCAGTAGCGCTTGGCGGACAGCGCCTCGACGTCACTGCCGATGTCCACACAACTTGCTGCGCCGGGGGCGAGATCGCCGCCTTGAATGTCGCTGCCACGGAAAGTGACGGCTGCCGCACAGCCGTTCACGAACACGAGTGTCGTGCGACCGTCACCGTCGTGCGCGCAATCCGGGGAATCAACGGTCGGAGAGGTGCCAGCGGATGTGCTCGACGTGCCGGCCGCGTTGCTCGCGCCGGCAGTTTGGTTGCCGTTCCCCCCGGTCGTGCTCGCCGCCCCAGCAACGTTCGCGGTCCCGCCATTCTTGCCTCCGCCGGTCGCGCTATCGGGTGACGAATCGTTCGAACCGCATCCGATCGTGAGTGCGACAAGTACCGCGCAGACATGCAGTACGCGCCAGGGAGCCGTCGACCAACGCATGAATGCACATGGTGACCGAGTGCCCACGCTTGCGACAAGCGCCAAGCGACACGCCGACGCGCTTTGCTGCTGAACGGTGCGCGCCGCGTGTACATTGGGAACAGCGCGCATCACTCTGCAGAGTGCGCCCGTTCAGGCGAGGGCAGCGAATGTCGCTGTCCAAGTGGCTCGACCGACGATGCCGTCTGCCAGTAGCCCCTGATGACGCTGAAACGCCATACACGCGGACCGCGATTGTGGACCGTAGACTCCGTCGCAATCGAGGGCGAAGCCGCGCTCGATCATCCGCGCTTGCCAAAGCTTGACCGCGGCCCCGGATGTCGCAGGCGCGCGTGGCCACACGAATTGAGTGCCGGGCCACGCATTCGATGACGCTACCGGTGGCTCGCGTTCCGGCGTGGGTAGCGCACCGGCGCATAGTTGATTCAGCTGGTCGATGGTGCCGTTGAACCAATTTTGATCGCAGCGCGAAACGCCTGGTACTGACGCTGGCTGGTTCCAAGTTCCGTCCGAGTACTGCCAGAAGGTCCATGCCTGCCAGCTCGCCGGGATTCGGAGCTTCCCTTCCGCTTGGTAGGCAGGCAGCCACAGCGCATGTTCACCGAAGAAGCTGTCGCGCGGATCTTTGAGCGCTTCGCGCCAGAACTGCCCTGAGTAGACCAGCAGCTTTCGTCCGAAGAGCGCGTTGGCTTTGATCAAGAAGCGCCGCGCCCAATCTTGCACGTAGTCCGCTGGGTGATTGTCCGAGGTCTCCAGATCGAGCGCGGGTGGCAAGTCGCAAAAGCCGAGCGGTCCGACGACCGACGCGAAAAAGGCGGCTTGCGTTTCGGGATCGCCGCCCGGATGCGCGTAGTGATAAGCACCTCGAATCAGCCCTGCTTCCTGAATTCCTTGCCAGTTCTTGGCGAAGCTTTGATCGACCAAGGTGCTGCCTTCGGTCGCTTTGGCGATGGCGAATTTGGTGTTGCCCGTAGCGACCAGATCCCAATTCACGTCACGCTGATAGTGGCTGACATCGATGCCGAAAATTCGGTCCACGAATGCTCTCCTGGTTGAATGTGGTCAAAGACCAAATTGCAGGACTGAATTGCCGAACGTTGCGACGTACGCCTTGCCGTTGGCAACGACCGGCGGGCAGAACTTGGAGAAGAAGTTGTAGTCGAACGTAAACAAGGTCTTCAGCTCGTTGGTGTTGACGATCGTGGTCGCGTCGAAAACCACGAACGAACCTTGCACGACCGCCTGATTGGCGTCGCCGTTCTTGGGAATGGTCGCCCACAGCACCGCGCTGCCGGGTTTGGTCCCGTTCGACGACAGCGCGAGCATGCCGCCCGGCATTCCACCGGGCGCGGGCTTGCCGGCAGAAGAGAACACGGTGCCTTGATTGCGAAACGTGTCGATGCGTTGGTTGGCGAAGTTGTAATTGTAGACTTTGACTCGCTCGTTCTCGCCCCAGATGTACACGTTTCCGTGCTTTTCCATGCGCAGATACACCGGCGTTCCGTGAATGTGGTGCATCTTGCCATCGGGGGTACCACCGTGCAGATTGCGATCGAGATTCACGATCGGCCAATTCGGGTCAGCCGCAGTGCTCGTCGGTAGGCCCGCGCCGCCGTTCGGACCGTTCGGCAAATAGGTGGCGACGAAGGGCAGATTGAAATGCGGGTTCCAGGAATTGTGCCCGAGGTTGCTGCGATTGAGGTTGTAGAGCACCCCATCCTTGCCCCCTCCGAGCAGGTTCTGAAACTCGGGGATGAGCATTACACCGGCTGAGCCCAAGTCTTCATCGTTGAAGGTGCGCAGGTTGTCGTTGAAGGCCGTCCAAAAGTCTTTGAGTGCAAGCGCGGGTTTGCCATTATTGGTGTTTGCGGTGCCCGCCGTGTACGTCAACTTCACGAAGCTCTCCGCAAAGTTGTCGTTGCCGATGGCGCCATTGCCGGTCGTAAAATAGATGTCGTTGCCGGCGATGGCGGGCGCCGACCCGGCCATCCAAATACCGCCCGCGCCGCCGTTCGGGGTCACGCACCAAATCGCCGGAGTCGGACCGAAGCCCGCTTGATGCTGCAACCCGCGCGTATCATAGGCGAAGACGAAACCGTTGCCCGGACCCTGCGGGCTCTCACCGTTCATCGAAAATGAGACGATGAGCGCTTTGTTGCCTCCGGCGCCTTTGAGCAGGCCGAGCCCTGCGCGCAGCTTCTGATAGGGCGTCTGCGTGCCGGTGTTGAAGTGCTTGCCGCCGTTGTCGGCGTTGCCCTGAACCAAAATCTCCGGCTGTTGATCGACTAGCGTGCTGGCATCGAGCGTCCACAGGTGGTGTTCGCGATTGCCATTGCTCGTGGAGCCAGGTGCGCGCTGGAACGTGACGACGTACAGACTGTTCGTCGCCGGATCGATCACTGGTGTCGCTGCGATGCCCCATTTGTGATACACGCACCACATATCCATCTGACCAGGCTGCACGCACGGATCGATGGCAACGGCGAGTGTGCGTGAGTTGAGCAGTGCTCCCGTATTCACGTCGAAACGATAAACGGTGTTGTTCATCGTGAAGACGTACAGCACGTTGCCCACGACCAACGGCTGCGCCTCCACCTTCTCGTCCACCGCAAAGGTGCGCAGCAGATGGAGCGTGCCGAGATTATTACTGGTAAGCGTGGTCTCCGCGTTGTTCCAACCGCTGCGGTTGTTGTCGAACGCGCGCGTCGTGACATCGACTGCGGCCGCGGATGAAACGCAGCACAGCCAGGCGAAAGCGAGCAGCCAAACGAACCTGCGCGATAGTCGGTGCATGAGCAAACCCTCCCCTCGATTGTCATCAACTCCGCCTGATTGCGCAAGCAGCTCAATTGCCCTGCCATGCTGAAACAATGACTAAGCGCGTAGTCATATTCCCAGCGTTTCGACGGTGATTGATTGAGAATCTTGACCCGAGGCAGCGCGTCTTGCTCTACGATGTGCCGCATGGAGACGACGCGGGTATCGTCACTTCGTTCTCTCAGTGCGCTCTCACTCGTCGTCGCACTGACGCAGGCTCAGTGGTTGAGTGCGTGTGGTTCCCCGCCGGAGCCAACGGTGCCGCCTGCGGCCGCTAGCGCACCGCCTGCGATCGCGAGTTCCGCATTGGTGCCGGCCCCCGCCGCGCCTTCTTGCGGCGCTGAATGGTGCGCAGTCACGGGGATCCCGAAGCAAGTGACCTTTTCCGCCGTTTGGGGAGCCTCAGCCTCGGACGTCTGGCTAGCCGGCGAGGGCGGCACGCTGCTCCATTGGAACGGCACATCGTGGTCGGTTGCCGCGTCCGGAACTGAGAGTGGCTTGCGAGCGCTGGGCGGCACTTCTTCGAAAGACGTGTGGGCTGCCGGTCTCGATGGCACTCTGCTCCACTTCGACGGCTCGACCTGGTCGGCGAAGCAAAAAAACGGCGCGCTGTGGTCGCCAGCGAGTGGCCCCAATGAACGCCCCATCTATTCGTTGCTCGCTTTGCCACGGCAGCTATGGGCTGGAGGTTCGGGCTCACGCTCGTTCGACGGCAGCACTTGGACCGAACCGCATCACGGCTCGCACCTCCCAACGATGGGGCTCTGGGGTTTGGATTCGGCCAGTCTTTGGGAAGTCGGGCTGCAAGGCATGGTGAATCGCTGGGACGGACATCATTGGCAGCGCGTCGGCGGTGAATCGGGGCCCAATTTCTTCGGCGTTTGGGGCAGCTCGGCCAATGACGTTTGGATCGTGGGCAGCGCGGGCGCGACTGTGCATTGGGCGGGCGGCGCACCGACTACCGTTCCGAGCGGCACGTCCAATGATTTGCACGCCGTGCGTGGCTTCAGTGAAAAAGACGTGTGGGCGATCGGCGATCAGGGCACGATCTTGCACTGGCAAGGGGCAGCTTGGGCACCCTCAGCGAGCCCGTCCTCCAACGCGCTCCTTGCCATTTGGGGAGCGGGTGCGCGTGACGTGTGGCTAGTCGGTGAAAACGGCGTCGTGCTGCGTCACCAGACCTGAGTGACCACTCGAGCTCACCAACAGCTGTAATCGCACGTGTCGCCCACCCCGGACGAGCTCAGGCGTGCGGCGACGCGACCCATACTGTCATACGTGTAGCTGAGTTCTTCCGTCACAGCGCCGCTCGAGGTCGTGATGGTACGGCCCTGTAGATGGCAATTCTCGTAGCGATAGGCGATCGACCGATTTCGACGTTTGGATTTTGTTGATGGTCACGCAAGAGCATCGCGGTTGCACGCAGCCTTCGGCGTCACGGGAGTCGCATCCGCAATTCGACGCCGAAGGCTGTGCCGCGATGCGACGAAACGCGTGACCATCAAAAATATCAGGCAGACGGCGCGCGCGCCTAGAAAGAGCCCTCTACCTCCATGTCCCCCGCAGACTCTTGCACGAGGTCGTCGAGGTCGCGAAGAATTCGAACCAGAGGCAAGGCTTCCTCTACGATCGAGTGATAATCGTATTGGCGCATGGCCATGATCCCAACCGCGCTGTTAGTTGGTGGGTTGTTCGCGCATAGTCTCGAGCGCGCTTCTGGCAAGAAGTCGTACTGGAGCCAGTGATGAAAGGGCAGGCCAGCGTAGAGTTTGGTCGCGTCCGGTTTTGATGGCGGCTCTGGCTGTTCCCGCCACCAGCCAAGTCTTCGAAGCTCGCCCTCGACGAGATCGAGTTGAGCGAGCATCGCGCCGAGCAGGGCCCGCCGTCGTGCGGATTGCGAGCCCAGTGGTCGTCCGAACAGCGAGGGTTGCCCGTTTCGAATTGCACCTCTCCATGAGTGGAGGAGCGCGCCGATCATGAGCAGTGCGATGGCCAGCAGTAACCAATCCAGCGTCACGAGGCTGAACAAAGTATCTCGAGTCGTTACTTCGTCGCAACTAGCCGCGCGTCATCGCGCACTTCTCTCGCGCGTTCTGAAGGCCTTACCTATTTCAACGACGGTCGCGGTCTCCCGGCGGCGGCGGTGGCGCTCCGGGCGGCTGCAGGTCCATCCTCGAGTAGCACTGGGTGCCGTATTTCGGACCGCTCTGACAATACGTGCCACCGGCAGGGCCGCAGGCCACAGCTGAAACGGCCAGCCAAACGAGCATGAAAAACAGGCCGAGTTTCGTCATCGACTTCCGCCTCCGCGTGCTTTCGTCAAAGGCAAGGCGCGTGCCGCCGCGAAGTACCGGGACTTCGAAGCCGCACGCGCGCTCAGTGTGAAGCGGAGTTCTCGTGCCCACGCGGCACAGTGCGCTCGGACTCACTTGCTGAATCAGGCCAAGTCGAAGCGATCCAAATTCATCACCTTGACCCACGCGGCCACGAAGTCGTGCACGAACTTCTGCTGGGCGTCCGCGCTGCCGTAGACTTCAGCGAGTGCCCGCAGTTGCGAGTTCGAGCCGAAGATGAGGTCGACTCGAGTGCCTGTCCATTTCAACTCGCCGGATTTGCGATCGCGCGCTTCGAACTCATCAGCCGAGCTCGTCGCGGCCTTCCACTCACTCCCCATGCCCAGCAAGTTGACGAAAAAGTCATTGCTCAGTGTTCCGGTCTTCGTCGTCAACACGCCGTGCGTGGAGCCGACATTGGTGCCGAGCACGCGCAGCCCGCCGATCAATACCGTGAGCTCGGGTGCGGTGAGCGTGAGTAGCTGCGCTTTGTCCAAGAGCAACACCTCTGCCGGCACGCTGTACTTGCCTTTGGCGTAATTGCGAAAGCCGTCTGCGAGCGGTTCGAGTACGGCGAAGGATGCGACGTCGGTTTGGGCTTGTGAAGCGTCCGTGCGGCCCGGCTTGAAGGGCACGCTCACGTTGACGCCCGCATTTTTCGCCGCGTGTTCGACCGCCGCGCAGCCGCCGAGCACGATCAGATCGGCGAGCGACACCTTTCGACCTCCCGATTGCGCTTGGTTGAACTCGGCTTGAATACCTTCGAGAGTTCGGAGCACTTTCGCCAGTTGCGCGGGCTGATTGACTTCCCAATCTTTCTGCGGTGCCAGGCGAATGCGCGCGCCGTTCGCGCCACCGCGCTTATCCGAACCGCGGAACGTCGAGGCAGACGCCCACGCGGTGGAGACCAATTCCGACACCGTGAGGCCGGAGCCGAGTATCTTGGCCTCGAGCGCGGCGATTTCAGCCGCGCCGATCAGTGGGTGATCGACGCCCGGGAGCGGATCTTGCCAGATCAGCTCTTCCGCCGGCACTTCCGGGCCGAGGTAGCGGGAGCGAGGGCCCATGTCGCGGTGCGTGAGTTTGAACCACGCGCGCGCAAAAGCGTCCGCGAACTGCTCGGGATTCGCCAAGAAGCGGCGTGAGATTCGCTCGTAGGCGGGATCGAAGCGCAGCGACAGATCGGTCGTGAGCATCGTCGGAAGGTGCCGTTTCGATTTGTCGTAGGCATCGGGGATCGTGGGTTCGGCGCCTTTAGCGACCCATTGATGCGCGCCCGCGGGGCTCTTGCTCAGTTCCCACTCGTACCGGAACAAGTTCTCGAAGAAGTGATTGCTCCAACGAGTCGGCGTTTGAGTCCAGGTCACCTCGAGACCGCTCGTGATGGTGTCCGCACCTTTGCCGGTGCCGTGCGTGCTCTTCCAGCCCAAGCCGAGATCCACGATGTCGGCGCCCTCCGGGTTGAGGCCGACGAGCTTCGCGTCGCCCGCGCCGTGGGTCTTGCCAAAGCTATGACCACCGGCGATCAGCGCGACCGTCTCCTCGTCGTTCATCGCCATGCGCGCGAAGGTTTCGCGAATATCGCGGGCCGCAGCTACGGGATCCGGGTTGCCGTTCGGCCCTTCTGGATTGACGTAGATCAAGCCCATTTGCACCGCGCCCAGTGGATTTTCCAACTCACGATTGCCCGAATAGCGCTTGTCGGCGAGCCACGCCGTTTCACTGCCCCAATACACGTCTTGATCGGGTTCCCACACGTCGGCGCGTCCGCCACCGAAACCGAAAGTCTTGAAGCCCATCGTCTCGAGGGCGACGTTGCCAGTCAGGATCAGTAGATCAGCCCAAGAGATGTTTTTGCCGTACTTCTGTTTGATGGGCCACAACAGGCGTCGTGCTTTATCGAGGCTCACGTTGTCTGGCCAGCTATTGAGCGGCGCGAAGCGCTGTTGACCTCTGCCACCGCCGCCGCGGCCGTCACCCGTGCGGTAGGTGCCGGCGCTGTGCCAAGCCATGCGCACGAACAGGCCACCGTAGTGGCCGAAATCCGCCGGCCAGAAGTCTTGCGAGTCGGTCATCAATTGAGCAAGATCTTGCTTCAACGCGGCATAATCCAAGCTCTTGAACGCTTCGGCATAGTCGAACCCTGAGCCCATGGGGTCGGACTTCGACGAATGTTGATGAAGCAAGTCGACTCGCAACTGGTTCGGCCACCAATCACGGTTCGAGGTCCCACCATTGGAGTGATTGAAAGGGCACTTCGTTTCAGTTGTCATCGTTCCTCCTTGAAGCGAGCACAGCTTACGCTCGGCATCGGCCGATCATCAAGCCCGAGACACATGCCAGAACCGACCTTTTCTGATCATGAAAAACGGCTCGAATACGCGCTCTCGCACGGCCTCGGGAATGCCAGCGCTAGTGTCGTTACCACGATTTCGAAACAGCCCTCGGTGGGTATCAGTTCCGATTGAACTTGGACCTGGGGCCTCGATGGCGTCTACTGCATTGCTGATCAGGTTCATCACCGCTTGCTTCAACGAGCTCGCATAGCAATCGATTCCGTCCGGCTCGCCAAACTGTGTGACGACGGAGAGGCGCGCCAATGCGGTGTTGCAGAATGGTGAGCGCGGACTCGACGCTTTCGCGCACGCTGCTTCGCTTGCGCTCTCCTGCGTCGGGACGGGAAAGGGCTTTCGGTTTGAGCGCCGGTTCTTGAATCCGCGTCAAGCCGAGTCGCCTCTCTGGCTCAGCGCGTGGTGAATCCGGGAGTGGAGCGCTCGCGTCCCGGCATCGCAGCTCGCGAACCGCCGCCGTTCCCATCGCGCGCCGGCCGTCGCAGTCCCAGCGACTTCGAGCCCGCGGGGTGCAGATTTCGTCGGGGAGCGCGCCGTCAGGGACTCCGGCCGTTGATGAAGCCCGCACTATAATTTTCGACTGATGTGGATCCGCGAGCGATGAATCAACGGAGATTCTCAATCATCGACACGCGAGAAACCGCCGCGCACTCCGCCTTATAAAAAATGCACAAAGACCCCGTAGTCGGCTTTCTCGTTCGCGCTTTCTTCCCATCGCAGTGTTCATCGGTCACGATGTGCGGCAGTGCGTGGAGCTCTGCAGCGACCGCGCGCTCGACAACGAATCGCGATGAGGTTTCACCGAACATGAGCTCTCGACACAACACGCCTTCACGCACCACTCAGCGACGAATCCCCACCTGGCTCGCGCGCTCCATGTTCGGACTGAGTTCGCTCTCGCTCGTGATGGGCTGTAGCAGCGACAAGCTGCCGGATGGCGGCACACAACCGATCGCCGGTGCATCGTCAGGTGGCGCGCCGACCGTCGTCGGCGCTGGCGGCAGTAGCGGTGGTGTGCCGGCCCAAACCGGCACTGCTGGTGCAGTCGTACAAGCGGGCGGCGCTAGCGCTGGCTCTGCGAGCGGCGGCGCACCAACCTCAGCTGGCAGCGGTAACCAAACCGCGGGTAGCGGCGGCGTCACGAACGCCGCCTGTACTTTCAAGTGCGTCGATCAGTGTACCGAAGCGGGCGGCACCAAGAAAGACGGCACCTGCTCCGGCACGCAAATTTGTTGTGACGGCGCGACGATGACGGTCGCCAATCCGCTCTCGCAGCTCGCGCCGTCCGCGAAAGAGGTCGGGCTCCTACTCGCAAATCGCTTCGCCAAGCAGACCGTCTCTTTCAAGTCGGTGAAAGACTTGCCTGGTGACGGCTACAAGGTTGCGTGCGAATGGTACGGCGCGCTCGGCGTTGCCAAAGCGACTGGCTCTCAGGAGCTCCTCAACTCGCTCGTTACCAAGTTCGAGCCACTGAAGGGCGACTTCGTGACGGCCATGCTCGGCGGTGAAGCGCACGTCGATCGCTACATCTTTGGCATCGTGCCGCTCGAGATCAACTTGCAGACCGCGCAAGCCGCTTATCTGCCGCTCGGCACGCAGATCGCAGACAAACAAGGCAAGGATCAGGTCCGCAACGCGATCGACGACATGTTCATGATGCCGATCCTGCAAGTCGAGGCCTACCGCGCGGTGAAGGCAGCGCCGGACGGCGGCGCCGACAAGGCGGCCAAGTACCTCGACTTCATGGCGCCAATCATGGTGGACTACCTCAAGGCCCAGAAGCAAAACGGCCTGTTCTTCCACAACGACGCGCAGGCGCCGGTGCATTGGGGCCGCGGCAATGGTTGGTTTGCCGCCGGCATGGCCGAAATGCTCAAAGACCTGCCGAAGACCCACGCGCAATACGCCACCATCGAAGCTGGCTACAAGAAGATGATGGACGGTTTGCTCAAAGTGCAGGGCAAAGACGGCCTTTGGTACCAGGTCTTGGATATGCCCAACGACTCGAAGAACTGGGTCGAGTCCTCGGGCTCCGCGATGTTTACGTACGCGATGATCTCCGGCGTGCGGCGCGGCCTCTTGGACGCTGCCACCTACGTCCCGGCGATCGAAGCGGCATGGGCCGGTTTGCGTAAGAAGATCAACGCCCAGGGCGACGTGAGCGACATCTGCATCGGCACCTATTTCCACCCCACCGCGGGCGAATACACCAGTTTGACCAAGCTGACCGGAGACGGTCACGGTCAAGCTCCGGTGCTTTGGGCCGCGGCAGAGCTCCTGCGCTAGGGTTTGCGCCAAGAAGGAGGTATTGAGTCTCGCATGTGCCTCGTTCGCTCGTACTCGATCTTGTGTTGGTCTTGGTGTGTCCTCGGCCTAGCTGGTTGCGGCGGTGATGACTCCGGGCAGGCCGCACCCAGCGCTGGCGCGAGCGGTGCTCCGACCTCGGCAGCGGCGGGCGCGAGCTCGACGGGCACGGCTGGTGCGAGTGGAGGCACATCAAACGGCGCCTCCGCCGGACAGCCCAGTTCCAATGGGACCGGCGGTAAGTCAGGCGTCGCTGGTGCGGGCAACGGCGCGGGCAGCGCCAACGGTGGAGCTAGCAACGCGAGCGCGGGCAGCGGCGGCGCAGGGAGCGGCGCGAGTGGAGGCAAGAGCGGCGGCAGCACAGCGGGCACTGGCGGCACGCCGCCGACGCCCGCCGGCTCCGGTGAGCCGCTGGTGAACGGCATTCAGTGGGCTGATACGAGCGGCAAGCCGATCCAAGCGCACGGCGGCGGCATGATCAAAGTCGCTGACTACTATTACTGGTTCGGCGAGAACCGCAACGCAAACGGCAGTTTTTACGCGGTGTCCGCTTACCGCTCGCGGGACTTGCGAAACTGGGAGTTTCGCAATCACGTGCTTCGTTCGAGTTCACACGCCGAGCTGAACCCCGCCAACATCGAACGGCCCAAGGTGGTGTTCAACGCGTCCACCGGCAAGTACGTGATGTGGATGCACTGGGAAAATGGCTCGAACTATGGTGAAGCACGCGCCGCAGTCGCCGTGGGTGACACCGTAGACGGGGATTACACCTATCAGGGCAGCTTCCGCCCGCTCGTCGATAGCGGCGTCATGGATCACGGCAAGCCCGGCTACATGTCGCGCGACTGCGGGCTATTCGTGGATGAAGACCAGAAGGCGTACTTCATCTCCGCCACCAACGAGAACTACGATCTCAATCTGTACCTGCTCACGCCGGATTATTTGAAGGTCGACAAGCTCGCTGCGCTGCTGTTCAAAGGTGGCCATCGCGAAGCACCCGTGCTGTTCAAACGCACGGGCACGTATTTTCTGCTGACCTCGGGCGCTACTGGTTGGGATCCGAATCAAGCCAGCTACGCGACCTCGAGCTCGCTGACGAGCGGTTGGAGCTCGCTGAAGAACGTGGGTGACGGCAACACCTTCTACTCACAGTCGACGTACGTGCTGCCCGTTCAAGGGAGCGGCACGAGCACCGCGTATCTGTACCTGGGTGATCGCTGGGCGGGAGCTTGGGGCGGCCGCGTCAACGATTCCACCTACATCTGGCAACCGATCACGTTCCCCTCGGCCACGTCGATGAGCATGAGCTGGAACAACACGATCGGCGTCGATGCGGGTGCGGGCACGGTCACCGGTGCCACGCGCAATTTCCAATTCGTCAACGTCAAGAGCGGCAAAGCGCTCGAAGTGCAAGGCGCATCCAGCGCTGATGGCGCGTCGATCATCCAAAACCCCGCCACGAACGCCACCAACCAACAATGGGGCCTCAAATACGACGGCGCGGGCTACTTCAACCTCACGAATGTTGGCAGCAGCAAAGTTTTGGATGTGCCCGACGAATCGACCGCTGACGGCGTGAAGCTCAAACAGTGGAAGAGCACCAGTGGCGACAACCAAGCTTGGGTGTTGCTCGACGTTGGTGGAGGCAATGTTCAAATCCGCAACAAGAACAGCAATAAGTTCGTCGGTGTGGTGGATAGTGCCACCGCTGATGGTGCGGCCATCGAGCAACGCGCAGCGAGCAACGGCGACGAGCAACGCTGGAAGCTCGTGATTGTGAAGTAAACATTTCAAAACCAGCCGGGAGCCGTGAAATTGCGCTCTTTCGTGCCCGAGCTGGGTGTCTTGGGAGCCACACTTGGCAGCGGCTGGCGGCGGCCCTAGGCCTTCGCGATGCGATACAACCTTCTCGGCAATACGGGTTTGTACGTGTCGGAGCTGTGTCTCGGCGCGATGACTTTTGGCGGCTCGGGTGGCATGTGGCAAGCCATCGGCAAGCTGCAGCAGGATGAAGTGCTCACGCTCGTGAGCAAGGCGTTCGACGCGGGCGTCAACTTCATCGACACCGCGGATGTTTATTCGGAGGGTCAAAGCGAGCAGCTGGTTGGCGGCGCGCTCAAGGCGCTCGGTCGTCCGCGTGAGCAGGTCGTGATCGCGACCAAGGTCCGCGGACGCGTGGGACCGGGTGTCAATCAGGTCGGGCTGTCTCGCTCACACATTCTGTCCAGCATCGACGGTAGTCTGAGTCGGCTGGGACTCGACTACGTCGACCTGTACCAAATTCACGGCTTCGATCCGGTGACGCCGATCGAAGAAACGATCCGCGCGCTCGACGATGTCGTGCGCTCCGGGAAAGCGCGCTACGTCGGGTTCAGCAATTTGCCCGCGTGGCTCGCGTCACACGCCGTAACTTTTGCCGAGCAAAATGGCTTGGCGCGTTTTCAGAGCGCGCAGGTCTACTATTCGATCGCCGGGCGCGACATCGAACGCGAGATCGCGCCGCTGTGCCAAGCGCGCGGGCTCGCGATCTTGCCCTGGAGCCCGCTCGCTGGCGGTCTCTTGTCCGGCAAATTCGATCCGGAAAAAAAGGGCCCGGCGGACGCTCGCCGCGCGGCCTTCGATTTTCCGCCTGTGGACATGCAGCGGCTCCCTGGCGTGCTCGGCGCGCTGCGCCAAGTGGCTGAGCAGACCGGCACTTCAGTCGCGCGCGTCGCTCTGGCGTGGCAACTCACGAAACCCTTCATTACCAGCATCATCATCGGCGCAAAACGGCCCGAGCAACTCGAAGACAATCTCGGCGCTACCGAGTTGAAGCTCTCACCCGAGCAGCTGTACACACTCGATGCGGCGAGCGCGTTGCCTCCTGAATATCCGGGCTGGATGGTACAATTCCAAAATTCGCGCGATCCGCGCGGGACCGCGCAATCGCCTTCGGAGGAGCAGATCCGCGCAGCGGCAGCGCGGCTGAAGTGAGGCGATGAACCGGATTCGCCGCGCGGAACCGATCCTCGGTGCCCAAATTTTGCCAGTTCTAGGCTGCAGAATCACGTTTCTATTTTCTTGATGGTCACGGTGACCGGCGAGACCGTCTCAGCCTTCGGCGTCGAGTGGCGTCCTCCAGTCGCGCGCGCCCGCGCGGCAGTCTGATGCAATGCGAGGTGCGCTGCGAAACCTGAGATCGCCCACCCGCCCGGAAAAGTGCGCCTTCAGGCTTCATATCGCCCGTTCGCGCGGCTGCGGTCAGTTCGAATTCGAACCGCCGGATGACCTGCGCGGGGCCGCGTTCGCGCGCTGCCGTCAGTTCGAATTTGAACCGCCGGCTATCTCGCGCGGAGTGCGTTCGCGTGGCGCCGAGCAGTTCGATTTCGTGTCGAGTGAGCGCCGGGCGGCTCGCGGGGGGCCGCGTCGGCGCGCTGCGGTGAGTTCGAAATCGCGCCGCAATTTTCAGTTCTATCGGTGTTCAAGGGAGCGCGCGGGTGGACGAAAAGGTCGTTAACTATTCCGCCCGCGCATGCTCCTCCGCCCCGTGGCGCCGAAGGTGTGCCGTGCTGAGGCGCAGTGGGTGACCATCAACCCAATCAATCTCCCGGTCAGGCTCGGCTTTGCTGCTAGGCTCGCGCCGTGTCGCGCACGCCTTCCGCGTTTTTGAGAGTTTTTGGCTGTTTGCTGTGTGGGCCAGCGTTGGTGACCTTGCCCGATTGCGGCGCGCGGACGGCGATCGAGTTGGGCGAACCGTGTCCGCTGGACGCTGAGACGCGACCTTGTGAAGGCTTCTGCGGCAGCGGTACAGCGGCGTGCAAGAACGGCTACTGGGGCGAATGTCAGGTGCCCAGCGTGGATGTTCCGTGCGAAGGCGCGTGCGGCGCGGGGGTCAAAACGTGCGCCAATGGCGTGATGGGACAATGCGTAATTCCGGTGATGCAACGCGATTGCAGCAGCGTTTGTGGCCCCGGCCACGAATCGTGCATCGACGGGAAGTGGGGCGCGTGCGATGCGCCACTGCCCAAGCCTCCGGTCCTGCACACGACGATTCGTGACTTTCACAAAACGCAGGCGGATTTCGAGGCGAAATACGCACCTGACCGGATCGACGCAGGCATGGTGAAGACCATCATCGGTGCCGATCGAACGCCGGTTTATGCGGGCAACCCGACCACGCCGAGCACTCCTTCAGGCAAAGCCGGCTTCGACGTTTGGTATCACGACACGCCGGGTGTGAACGAGAGCACCAGTTACGATTTGCAGCTGCAAGAGGAGCCCGGCAAACCCGGCAGTTATTTTTTCGAGGACACGACGTTTTTTCCGATCGATGACCAGCTGTTCGGCAATGATGGGTATCTGCACAACTATCACTTCACGCTCGAGACCCACACCGCGTTCGTGTACCGCGGAGGAGAGGTCTTCAACTTCGCCGGAGACGACGACGTTTGGGTCTTCATCGCGGATCAGTTGGTGATCGACCTTGGCGGAACGCACTCCATTCGCCGAGCGAGCGTGAACCTCGACCAGCAGAAGAGCAAATTGGGCTTGATTGTGGGAGAAAAGTATTCGTTAGATTTGTTCTTCGCCGAGCGCCACACGATTGGCTCGGACTTCATCGTGCACACCACGATCGCTGACGTTGGATCTTGTGAGTGAGATGAGCCGCTATCCTTTCCCGCACACACGCAAGCTCGAGCACCTGTGCTATCCGTCCGCCGCGAACGCCGAAGACGCGCAGCGCGCTTTCGAGGCGTGGCGCGGCGAGATCGTGACTGCCGATGGCGCGCGCGGTTTCTTGCGCGCGCGGCGGCCCGACACGCCTGATGGAGTGGCGAACTCGACCGTGTCCGAGGGCATCGCTTACGGCATGATCATCGCCGTACTCTGCGATCAGCAAGCGCTGTTCGACGACTTCTACCGCTATGCGCTGTGCTTCGAGAACAAGAGCGGGCTGATGGACTGGTACATCGCGCCCGACGGCTCGGCCCCACTTGCCGTAGGCGCCGCCACCGACTCGGATGAGGACATCGCCTGGGCGCTGGTCATGGCGCACCGGCAGTGGGGTGGGCGGGGAGCGCTCGCCGAGCCGTATTTGGCCTGCGCCAAGCGTCAAATCGAGCGAGTGTGGGAATGTGAGATCGACCACGATCGCTATGAAAACATGCTGCTCCCCGGTGATGACTGGCGGGGGCAGAACGTGTTCAATCCCTCCTACTTTGCGCCGCATCAATACCGCATCTTCGCGGAAGTGACGGGCAATGCGGGCTGGTTGAAGGTGATCGAGCGCGGCTACGAGATCGTGTTCGCGAGTCTCAATGCGAAGAATGGCAATCAGCAAAATGGGCTCGTTCCGGCGTGGTGCAACGCCGACGGCACGCCGGTCGAGGCGTTCCCGGGCGCGCTGACCAACTATCAATATGACTCGGCGCGCTTGCCGTTCCGCATCGCGCAGGATTGGGCCGCCTCACGCGATCCGCGGGCGCTCGAGTATTTGCGGCGCGTGAGCGCATTTTTCGCGCGCGTCGGTGCCGATCAAATCGTGGACGGCTACACGTTGAGCGGTGAGCCTGCGCCCGACCCGCGCGCGGCTCGCCCCAACCCTGGGTCAGCAGTGTTCGTGGGCGCAGCGGCGGCCGGCGCGATGCACGATCCGCAATATCGTCCGTTCATCGACGCTTGCTATGCGCGCGTGCGCACGGGCACCTTGCTCGCTCGCAGCCGCTACTACAACCATTCTTGGACCGTGCTATCGCTCTTGATGCTCAGCGGCAATTTTCTCGATTTTCCCGAATGATCCCCATGCGAATTTCACGCGCGCTCTGGTTTGGTTTCAGTGTTGGTTTGAGCTCATTGCCGCTTGGGTGCACCAAGACTTCCAGTTCGTCTACGTCCAATTCGGCGCCTCCTCAGGTGGCATCCGCGTTGCACGAGCCGCCAAGGCCCTCGCCGACGGCGTGGCTCGACAAGCAACTCTCCCCCGATCAGCGCGCGGATCTGCTGTTGAAGGCAATGACGCAAGAAGAGAAGTTGACGCTCGTCACCGGCTACTTCGGCGTGCAAGCTCAGTGGAACGACTACCAATTCAAGGAGGCCCGCCGGCAATCCGCCGGCTTCGTTCCGGGAGTACCGCGCCTCGGCTTCACCCCGCAGTGGCAGACCGACGCCGGCAGCGGCGTTGCGACCCAACGTGAAGCGCCTCCTGAGCTCGAACGCACCGCGCTGCCATCCGGCATCCTCACCGCGTCCACGTGGGACCCGAGCTTGGCCGAAAGCGGTGGCGCCATGATCGGCAGTGAAGCGCGGGCGAGCGGTTTCAACGTGATGCTCGCCGGCGGCGTGAATTTGATGCGCGACCCCGGCAACGGTCGCAACTTCGAGTACGGGGGCGAAGATCCGCTGTTGGCGGGTACCATGGTGGGCGCGATCGTGCGCGGCATTCAGTCGAATCAGATCGTGGCCACGATCAAGCACTATGCTCTCAACGATCAGGAAACGGGGCGCGATCGCGTGAACGTCTTGATCGACGAGGCAGCCGCGCGCTCGTCCGATCTCTTGGCCTTCCAGATCGCTCTCGAGCAGGGCGACCCCGGGTCGGTGATGTGCAGTTACAATCTGGTCAACGGCGCCTACGCCTGCCAAAACGACTGGCTGCTCAACCAAGTGCTGAAGCGTGATTGGGGCTTCAAAGGCTACGTGATGACGGACTGGGGCGCAGCGCACGATACCGTGCTGAACGCCAACCACGGGCTCGATCAAGAAACGGGCGTGCTCAAGAAGGGCGAGTACTTCTTTCTCGACAAACTCGCGGGCGCAATCCGTGAGAGCAAGGTTCCGCAAGCTCGGCTCGACGACATGGTGCGTCGCATCGCGCGCACGCTGATCGAGAAAGGTGCCGTCGACAATCCTGTAACCCCCGCTCCGATCGACTTTGCTGCACACGCCAAAGTTACCCAGGCCGACGCTGAGGACGGCATCGTGCTGCTCAAGAATCAGGGCGTCTTGCCGCTTGCCGCAAAGGCTCAAAGGGTCGCGGTGATCGGCGGCCACGCCGACGTGGGCGTGTTGAGTGGCGGCGGCTCCGCGCAAGTGTATGCGCCGGGCGGCATTGCAGTGCCGGGGCTTGGCCCCAAGGGTTGGCCCGGCCCGATCGTGTACATGCGCTCCTCGCCGCTCGCGGCGCTACAAAGCGAGCTGCCCAAAGCGAACATCACTTTCACGGACGGCACGGATCCGAAACAGGCGGCTACCGCAGCTCAGAAGGCCGACATTGCAATCGTGTTCGTCACGCAGTGGACGACCGAATCGGTAGATTTTTCGATCACCCTTCCGGATGAACAAGAAGAGTTGATCGAGGCCGTCGCGCGCGCGAACAAGCGCACCGTGGTGGTGCTCGAGACTGGAGGCCCCGTGCTCATGCCCTGGCTCGATCGAGTTGCGGGCGTGGTCGAGGCTTGGTACCCGGGGAGCCAAGGTGGCCCGGCAATCGCGCGGGTCTTGAGCGGCGCCGTGAATCCCTCGGGGCATCTGCCCGTCACTTTTCCGCGCACGCTCGAGCAATTGCCGCGCGCGAAACCCGCGGGTGAAGGCACGGCCAACGGCGTGCATTTCGACGTGCGCTACGACGAAGGCGCTGCCGTTGGCTACCGTTGGTTCGCCAAAAAAGCCCTCGCGCCGCAGTTCCCGTTTGGTCACGGTCTCAGCTACACCAGCTTCAGCCAAAACAAGCTGAGCGCTCGCGTCGACAACGGCGAACTCAAGGTGTCATTCGCGGTGAGCAACACCGGCAAGCGCGCCGGCAAGCACGTGGCTCAAGTGTACGTGTCTGCGGAGGGGGGCGGTTGGGACGCTCCCAAGCGTCTCGGCGCGTTCCGCAAAGTGGAGCTCGCTCCGGGTGCGTCGCAAGAGCTGACGTTGACCGTCGATCCCCGCTTGCTCGCCAACTACGAACCTGCTCGCCAAGCATTCCGCATCGCACCCGGCACGTATCGCGTCACCCTCGCCAACTCCGCCACCGACTCAGGGCAAAGCGTCACCGTCACGCTGGCAGAACGAGTCATCGCCCCCAAGTAGGGGTTGGTTTTTTGATGGTCACGCGGCGACGCCGAGCGCGTCACAGCCTTCGGCGTCGCGGACGAGCGAGAAGGAGGGAGACTACTTGGGGCTGCCAAAAGCGACGGTGAGGGTGCGCGCTTTTTTGGCGTTTGCAGTGGCTAATGCGGCTCTAATGAATCTGAAACCCGCAGTCGCGGACGTAGCAAGCGTCTGTCTGACGCTCGACGCGACCGGCAACTGTGACAACGGTTACTATGGCCGTGCCGAGGGGTTGTTCTTCGAGTAGCGCTCCGCTGTCAAACGACTAGGCTGACGGCCCATGTCGAAGGATTCTGTGGGTCGCTTCCAGTCGTTCTCTGCACCGCTCGCATTGATTGCTGCGCTCAACGGTTGTGCTTCGTCGACGCCACCCGTCTCGGCGGCTCCCGCGCCGGCAAACTCCACATCCCACGTGACGCCAGCCCCGGCGGCCGCAGCCGCGCGGCCTGCATTCGAAAACCATGGTGGCATGTGGTTGCCGTCGCAGATCCCGCTGCACGCGGCCGAGCTGTCCAACTTGGGTCTCGCGATCGATCCCGCGTTGTTGGCGGATCCGAAGTCGAGTCTGCTGAGCGCGATCGTGAATCTGAACGGCTGCTCGGCGTCTTTCGTGTCGAAGGATGGCTTGGTGGTTACGAATCATCACTGCGCGACGGGCGCGCTGCAGCACAATTCGAGCCCAAGCGAGAACCTGCTTCAGATGGGGATGCTGGCCAATGCTCGCGCTGAAGAGCGTTCGAGCGGCCCTTCGGCGCGACTCCGCGTGCTCTCGACGGTCACCGAGGTGACCGATCGCATTCGCCCGGCGCTCGCAAAAGTGAGCGAGCCGCTCGCGCGCGAGCTCGAGTACGAACGGCTCGAAAAGGAGATCGTCGGCGGCTGCGAGAGTCAGCGCCCAGGAGTGCGTTGCGCGTTGGTCGGCATGTACGGCGGCCTGCAATACTTCTCGCTCGAATCGCTCGAACTGCGCGACATTCGCATCGTGTACGCGCCGGCCGAGGGCATCGGCAATTTTGGCGGCGAGGTGGATAATTGGCGCTGGCCTCGTCACGACGGGGATGTCGCCTTCTTTCGCGCTTACGTGGGCAAAGACGGTATGCCCGCGGACTACTCGCTCGACAATGTGCCGTATCAGCCGCCGGCGTTTTTGAAGCTTGCTACCGCGCCACTGGCAGAAGGTGATCTGGTATTCGTGGCTGGCTACCCTGGCCGAACGTCCTTGCTGGCGTCTGCCGCCGAAATGCAGCAGGTCGAGCGCATCGTTTATCCGGAAGACTTGGCCAAGTTCGACGCCTATCTGGCGTTGATCGCGGACATCTCCAAGGATGATCCCGAGGTTGCGATCAAAGCGACCAGCCGTCGCCGCGGATTCGACAACTATCGCACGAAACACCTCGGTGAACTCGCGGGCATGAAGCGCGCGCAACTACTGCAGAAGAAGGTCGCGAACGACGCCGCATTGCAAGCATTCATCGATGCCGATCCTGGGCGCAAGACGGCTTACGGCAACGCAGTTCAAGAACTCGGACTCGCGTTTGCCGAGCAGCAACAAACCCGAGAGGCGGACGCGGCGCTACAGGGTGAATTCTTGATGCCGCGCTTGCTGTTCGCAGCCTATCGCAGCGCGCGCCTGGCCGCCGAGCGGCAAAAGCCCGACGCTCAGCGCGACCCAGACTTCCAGGAGCGGAACGTGCCGCGTCTGCGTGACGAGCAGAAGGCGCTCAACGCGAATTACCATCCGAAGCTCGATCGAGCACTGTTGAAGCTCGCGCTCCAGCGCGATCGCGCGCGCGACCCTTCGCATCGCACGCCGGCACTGGCTTTGATCGCCGGCAAAGATCCGAACGACGCTGCAATCGATGCCGCGATCGCCAAATTGTACGACAAGACGCATCTCGGCGACGAAAAGGCTCGCCTCGAATTGTTCGACCACGGTCGCTTCCCGGCGCTCGCGCAGCATCCGGATCCCATCGTGCGCTTGGCTGTCAAGTTGTACCCCTCGCTGCGCGCCGCCGAGGATCGCGCCAAGCGATTCACAGGTCAGCTGCGAATTTTGAAACCGCGTTATCTCGCGGCGCTACTGGCGTTCAAGGGCGGGGCGGTCGCACCCGATGCGAATTCGACGCTGCGGGTCGCTTACGGCACGGTGAAGAAAGCGCCGCCCGGAACCCCTGGCGAAAACATCGGGGCGTTCACGAGCCTGAGCCAAATGGTCGCGAAAAATACGGGCAAAGAGCCGTTCAACGCTCCCGAGCGGTTAATCCAAGCAGCGAAAACGGCGTCGCGCTCACGGTACTTCGACAAGACACTGGGCGACGTTCCAGTCGACTTCCTGAGCGATCTGCACATCACCAATGGGAATTCTGGTTCGGCTACGCTCAACGCCCGCGGAGAGCTGGTCGGTTTGGCGTTCGACGGCACGTACGAGTCGGTTGCGTCGGATTGGGCGTACGAGCCGACGACGCGTACCGTCCACGTCGATCTGCGCTTCGTGTTGTACTTGTTGCGCGAAGTGGATCACGCGCAGAATCTGCTGAATGAGCTAGGCGTCGCGCAGGGCGAGCGTTGAGGCACAGAGCGCGTGTTGCCCGTTCCCGGTGGTGGCTGCCAGGTTTGATTGCCGGCAGCTGTCTGGCGCTGCTAGTGCCGCCGGGAGTGGCCCACGCGCGCGGCTCGACTGAGTACCGTTCCGAGCAGGGGCTCGATCAGGGGCTTCCCAATGAAGCTCGCCGCTTGGTCGCGGAACGGACGTTTGCGGCGCGGCCGATGGCGCTGGAACTGCGCACCGGGCTTGCGACGATCGTCGGCCTCGTCGGGCCCACCGTGAGCTTCGACCCTTGGAGTCGGCTGTCACTCGGCGCGGGCGTTGGTATTGACACTTCGGGCCTGCAATTCGCAGGGTTTGCGCGCTTCCGGCCGCTGGTCTTCATGGCGCAGCGGACTGCTCGTCTGCACGCGGTCGGTGTGGAGCTAGGCTATTCAGTGGGGCCGTTCGAAGATCATCAGAGTCCCCTAAGCGATAGTGGTCCGGTTTCGACGTACAGCTACGACCGCGTGCAATGGTTGCAGCCTCAGGTCACCTACGAGACGCGCAGCTTCAAGGGCTTCAATTTGCTGGCGGGGCTCGGCGTCGCCATCCCCGTCAAAACGAGGGGTTATCATTGCCTCGATGAGCCCGGCTGCAATGTGAATCACATTGGCGGCACTACCACGGTTACGTTCGCCATTGGCTATGCTCTGCAGCTGTGAAATGACTAGAGCTGCGGGCGTGCGCGGGGTGGAGGTGGTGCGGTGCGCGCGAGCGCCAGCAGCTTCTGCCCTTCCTCGAGTTGCTGCGCGCCGCGGTTCCGAAATAAAAATAACCCCTGAGTATTAGCGCCGTCACTGCCCTCGACCACAATCGTGACCTCGCTCTGGCGACCGTCATTGAAGGCCAAAATCGTCTGGCGAGCTCCCGGCAAATGCGAGACGCCGGTGCCGCAGCAGGTGTTGGTCAATGCCATCGAAGTGATTGTGAGCGATTTCGAGATCGTGCGCGAAACGCGCAAGAATGCCGAACGAGAGCGGCGCGAGGTTCGCGGTCGATACGCCGCGCCCATCGAACACGAAGCCGCTGATCTTCGTGCCACTCGCCGGGTTTTTCGCGTTGGGTCCGGGCATGAAGAAGCCGACGCGCAGCGCGCCGAGTGTAGGTCCAGTACTGCAGCCGATGATGCGTGGGTAGCCGATGCCGACCAAGTCGACGCGCTTGTCGATCGTCGCGCCGCAGTAGGCGCCAGGTGAAACTCGGATCTCGTCGCCGTCTTTCGCGGCAGCGATGGCGGCCTGAATCGTGGCAACCTTTCCAGGGACTCGCCAAACCTTGGCTTCGGCGTGCCCCGCGACACACAGCAAGCCGAGACACACCAGTGCGCCGGACAACGACCCTCGTCCCATGACCCTACTCCTGGCTGACCTCCGTCACTCACGGAGGGATGCGTATGTTCGACCTATGACGCCGTGCGCACCAGCAAATTCGCCCGCAACGCCGGCCAAGAGTCAAGCTGGACCAAGTTGCAACATGGCCCGCCGCACGCGTCGCTGACTCAAAAAGAGGAGCGCTATTGCGCCGCAATCCAGGTCAGCACGCAGCCGACGTCTTCGTCGCTGAGCGCTGGGCGCGCGAGCGGCATCGGTGAACCGCAAGGCGGGGTGGGGGAGAGCTTTTGATAGATCAGGCTGGCTTCGGGGTTTGTGGGATCGGCGAGGACTGCGCTGCAACCAATGCCCAGAATCCCCACCACGCGCTCCGCGACGCCCGGCGAGACGAGATCCAAGTCCTGCTGCGGTCCCGTCGCACCGTGGCACCCCGTGCCTCCGCAGCTTGGCACGAAAATGCGAGCGACTACGTCGCCGCATGGGCCCAGATCCGGGCTGGCATCAGTGTCAGTGCCGGCGTCCGAACCCGCCACTGCGGGGCCAGCGTCATCGCCGCCGCCAACGCCACTGCTGGCGCTACCCGCTTTGCCTACGCTGCCAGCGGCGGCCAAGAATTGCTCCTTGTTGTCGAGCGTCCCCGGGCAGCCCCCGAGCATTAGCGCGCCGGTGATGAGGCTCGCAGTGAACGCGAGCGCGCGCCATCGTGCCAAGCGATCAATGCGCATAACGGACTCCCAAGCCGACTTGCAGCTGTTCATCGAGCGCGCCGCCGGCAACGTAGGGATCCCCGACTTGCGGGTGGAACGTGGCAAAATAGCGCGTGTAGCGGCCGATCAAGCGCGCTTCGAGTCCGGGAACGACGGCGACCGTGAAACCGAGATCGCCATCGATGCCCGCGACGTGTGGATCGCGAAAATGGTCGTAGATTTCGCCGGGCGAGGTCACGGCGAGGTACGCGAAACCAAGTTCGGCGGAGCACCGCCCGGCAATCAACACGCGCCCATCCAAACCAAAACGGAGCGAGATGGTGCGCGCGCTCGGGAGCAAGGCCATCACCGCGGATTTGCGACTCATGACGAAATAGCTCGCATCAGCCCCGAAAAACGCGCCGAACTCCAAGGGATGTCGACCTTGAATCAGCAGCCGCTCGCGCACGTCTCCACCGAAGCGCGTCCAGCTGGTTTCGATTTTTTCACCCTCCGGGGTTGTCGAATCCAAGCCGAAGGCGCGGCTGAAGCGGCCGCGAAACCCCAAGTCGCGGAGCACGGGCACGTCGCTCGTGGCCAACGGATACGCTTCTAGCCCGAAGCTAGCCATCGGTGCGGCCGCTAACTTATAGGGCCGAAGCGCGTCTCCAATCGGATCGCTGTATTTGAAGCGGCGATTGCCGATGTCGATGCTGACGGATACGCCGACCTCCGTACGCCCGGCTGCGAGCCGCGCGGCTTCACGGCGTCCGAGAGCTTCATGAGTGGACTTGTTCGATGTAGCGTCGTCGGTCGACGGCGCTGTGTCCGCTGAAACGGTGGCGCTGGCCGTGCTCGTTGCTGTCGCGCCATCCGCCGCGGTCTTCGTCGGTTCGGGCGTGGGGGTCGGGGCCGGTTCGGGTTTTGAAAGCGTGCTTTCGTCCGGCTTGGTCGGAGGCGGTGGTTCCTCCGGCTTTGCCGCGGCCTTGTCAGTCGCTTCCGTGGACGCAGACGTGTCTGTCGTGGTGGGAGCTGGGTGCTTCGCTTTGCCTTTGCTTCGCTTGGCGGGCGCGGCCGACGCGATTTGCGAAGCGAGCACGAGCGCTACGACCCACGCGAGGCCGCGCGCGAAAAGGAGGCTTTGGCGCATCAGGAAATTAGGCGAGCACGCTATCGATGGCAGTGCCCGCAGTGATTTGATCGTTCAGCTGCGCGTCCGTCAGGCCGATGCCTTTGCCGAGTGTCTTGGCAACGGAGGCCAGGCTTTCGCCCGCGGCCAGGTCACCGCCGTCGGCAGCCGCGCCCGACTTGGGGTCGATGTCCGCCGCATGACCGCCGGGTACGATGCCTCCGACGACCGAACCTTTGAAACCTTTGCCGATCATCAGCGCCACCGAATGCGAGGCGTTGTGTCCGCGGCCGTTCAGTGAATCGAACGTGCGCCCGAACACATTCAGCGTGGCGAACGTCACCTTGTCCTCCAAGCCATAGCTCTTCAGCTTGGTCATCAAGGTCTTGATGTTGTTCACCGAGGCCGTGGTCTGCGACGCCTCGTTGCCGAAGTTCGAGTCGCTGTGGTTGTCGCCGGAGAACGGCAGATGAATGGTCACCACCGGGGTCACGTTCATCTTGATCAGCAGCGCGGCGGCCGTCACCTGATTCGCGGCATCGTCACTTTGAATGGTGGACAAGTCGGAAGCGACTTGTTGAATCATCGTCCGTAGATCGTTTTGCGACAGCGCCATGTTGTCGAGGTACGCGCGCTCGGCGGTGGTCTGAGCGCGGTTCTCCTTGAGCGCCTTGTTGAGCTTGTTCAGCGTGTCATCGCGCAGGCCCTGCAGCTTTGCAGCGAGATCTTGAGGAGCCGAGAGCACGGCCTTTAGGCCAGTGGGCGCGAGCTTGGGTAAGTATTGACCCTCAAACGAGACCTGTTCTCCGCCGATGGTGACCGGCTGAGGCTGCACCGTGTTGAAGCACGAGCGCATGGTCTTCGCGAAATAGGAGGGCAACCATTGGCCGCGCCGCAGTGAACCGAACAGCTGCAGCACGCGCCCGAGCTCACCGTGGTTCGCGGTGCCGGTCGAGTGATGAAAGAACACCATGCGATCGAGGATGTTCTGAGGCATGGTCGACCATGGCTTGGCGGCCGTCCACTTCTTACCGCCGATCGTGAGCTGCGTTGCAGTCATCGACATGTCCGCGGGATCGGAGTGGTTGATTGTGCCGGCAGCGAACGACGCCGGTAGATCGTAGGTCCCCGGCACGTTGCAGTTCAGCGCATCACCGCTCGCGGACATCGACAAGATCAGGTACTGCGCGTTGGCTGCGCATGCGTCGTCCGCGCGGACGGACCTCGGATTGAGCAGGAAGGAGACGGGCAGGCCGGTGGCCATGGCGCGCAGGCCGATCAAACCCACGCCCGCGAGGGAGGCTTGTAGCAGTTGGCGACGGTTCAAAATGCTCATGAGGGATTTTCTCCTACAAGCCGATGGCCACGGACGTGGGGGCGAGGCACGCCACGATGAAGGTGGATTTGAGTGCGTCGGTGGGCTTCGCGCCGGCGGTGATGGCGGCGTCGTAGTGCTCCGTTAGCAGCTGCGTCACCGTCGCGTTGTTCGGGTCCTCAGCGGTGATGCCCATGATGTTGGTGACGAAGTCAGTGATCGCCGCGTCCTTCTTGGTGCTGTCGTAACGGCTCTTGGTCTTGTCGACCGTGAGGCCCGCTGCGTAAGCGCACAGTGACTCGGTCGCGCCGCGGTAGAACGGCGTTTGATCGGTGGACAGCGCGGGCGCTTCCGCGCCGCGCAGGTAGCCATCGAGCGGGATGTTGTTGGTCACCGCGACGCGCGTGGTGTTGTCAGTGATGGCGACGCACAGACTGGTCGTCAATTGCAGGCGGTTGGTCAGCGCGGCACAGAAGTGATCTTGGCGCGCGATGCTGACCGTTTCGCCCACGTCACGCCAGGTCTTGGTCGCCGTTTGACCGGTGACCAACGGCGAGGCAAGCAACTCCAAGACGAGGGTGTGGAAGTCGTACTTGGAGTCGACGAACGCTTGGACGACGCGCTGGAATTCGGGATCTTGTTCCGAGCAAGCGCTGGAATTGGCGTAGTAACAGAGTTTTTGCGCCCAGGCGCTGGCGAACAGCGGGTGTTCGACGAGCGCCTTCGCAAAGTCGTCGAAAGAGTCGAGTTGCGACTTTTCACCGAGGTAGTCGAAGCTCGCGGTGGAGTAGATCTGCGCCGGATCGTGCTGCGTGTGATACGAATACGTGAACGCTTGGCGGAAGATGTTCCGCATCGGGTCCATCGTTTGGTGGCAGCTGTAGCAGGGGCTCGTCGGATCCGAGTGTTGCCCGTCCTTGCCCGTATCGAGCACGGTGGAGGTGCCTTTGTCGACCGGATTGATGCTGCGGCCGACACCGACGATCAAGGCTTGGTTGAGCGTGTCGCGGTGCTGGTTGCTGTTGTTCGTCGGCCAGTTGGCGAAGAACGCCGGCGTCGTGAAGTAACCGACGCGCGGAGTGCGCACGACGATCTCGTCGACGGCGCGCAGCGTCGGGAGATCATAGAAAGGCGTCAGCTTTTCTCCCGACGCAGCAACGCGAACCGTGACTGGGCGCCAGATCACGTCTTGAGAAGTGACGTTCGGTGAGGTGAACGCGACGCCGCTGCCGCAGTTATACTGGTAGAGGTTCTTCTTTTCCGCCGGGACGTCATCCGGGATGGTCAGGGACGGCGGGCCATTCGGGTCAGCTGGATCGCTCACGAAGTTGCGGGTCGCGTAGCCGAGTAGGCCCAAAAATGCGGCCGAAACGCTGTTGTACTTGCGCTGGTTGTAGGTGACGTCTGCCTTCAGCGCGTTGCCCTTGTCGTCGAGCAGCACGTGACCCGTGTCATCCACCTGGGGCATGCTGCACTTGAAAGGTGAGGGCACCGCGAAATGCATGAAGTTCGGACTCGCGGGATCTAGCGTTTCGCTCAGCGGGATGTTGTTCGGGACCACCGGCATGGCGGTTGGATCGAGCGGCGGCTGGTAGGTGAGCCAGAACGACTGCGTGGTGACGAGCGTGCCGTCGGCGGTGGGCAGGCTCATCGTCTGCTTGCCCGCGTCATCGACCTGCGCTTGGTCGAGCGCGAGGTAGAGCGACATCAAGGTGGGCGTCATCATGAACGTGTGCGTGGTCACGGTGTCCGTGAACGGCTTGCTGTCCGCGATGATCTTGAGCGCCGTGCGCGACATCGATTCTTGAGCCTGCGCGAACAGCGGCAGGTTGGTCAGGTTGTCGACGCTCAGCTGATCGAAGAAATCATTCTGTGTGATTTGCGTTTGTTGGAACGCCTTACTGAAGAAGGTGCCGAGTTTGGCTTGCGCTTCCGGGCGCACGAACCACGCATCGACCATGTCCTTCAGCGCGGCCGGATCTGCGTCGACGGCGGCGATTTCTTCTTCCGTTGCGGGTAGGCCGAGCAGCAGGTTCTTGACCTTTGCGACGTAGACGCGCGCTTGCACGGGCTCGAACGGGATCTCGACCGAGCCATCGGGGGAATCATCCGTGCCGGACGAGCCACCCGACGACGAGTTCGAACCCAGCGAGGAATCCGAGCCCGCGTTCGCCGATGGCGTGCCTGCGGAGGACGACGAGTGTGAAGGCAGTACGTCGAGTGTGCCCGTGCAGGCGACAGCGACCGAGCCTGCCACCAAGGCTGAAGCAGACCAGCCATGTATGAGTCTAGACGACATAGAACGCGCTCCTCTCGAGGCCCTGAAAATTCAGCACCCGAATTAGGGTGCTGAAACTGTCTCATACGGCACGGGTGCGCGTCCAACACTTCTGAAGCTGAAGTAGGCACAAAAGAGGTGCGCTGTGCGCGCACGCTCTCGTCCTCTCACGCCTGCACACGCACGCACGCATGCGCGTGTAGTGAGCGCGCAGCAGCGCGAGCGCGCGTCACTCCACGAGCGAGAGTTGCGGCGAGCCTCGTGCGCGTTCGCGGGTGATTTCGAACGTGCGTCGCGTCAACGGCAAGCGTGCTCGCGAACTGCGTGCGGGCCCTGTCTCAAATAAAATTTCGAGCAGCGGGGAACGAGAGTGGGGCCCGCTGCCTACGGGGGCACCGCCGCACTGCCGTTTCGCATTCGACACGGTCATTTCTCATCAGCCGTGCCTGCAAATTCGGATGATTGGCTCAATGCACGTGTCGTGCGGCCGTGACTCGAGGCGAAGGTCGCGATGTGAGGTGCGTTGGGATACCTGCGATCGCCCCTTCTCGAATCAACACTCGCAACCCCATTCTCCTGCAGAGCAATTGCACGAGCAGTAAGATGGTTGGTCTTCAGGCTCCGTGGCACTTCTTGTATTTTTTGCCACTGCCGCACGGACAAGGGTCATTGCGACCGACGCGTGGAAGTGAGGTGTGTGCTTCGCCTTTGCTGTTGGCTGGCACGCGCTCGGAAGGCCGTTTCACGCTGTCCGCGCCGCGTTGCTCGGACAGAAACGCCACCGCGTCCGCCTCGCGGCCCGTGTCGATCAGCAGGCTCGCAATACGCAACGCGGCTTCACTGCGCCCTTGCGCGGAGCCCGCGAGCTCGAGTGAACGCCGATAGTACGCTTCCGCGGCGTCGGCCTCGCCCAGCTCGCGGTACACGTCGCCGGCTCTAAACTCCGAAATGAACGGCTCGCGCGCGGTCTCGAGGTTCGACGTCACTAGTTCGAGTGCTCGCGCGCGCTCGCCGGCTTGGGCGAAGGCGAGGGCGATTTGGCCATTCATGTCGTCCGGCGCGCAAAACTTCAAGGCCTCTGCGAGGCGCACCGCAAGCGTCGTTTCACCTGCTGCGCCGAGTCGTCGTGGTACGTCGAGCAGCGAGCCGAGAAGCTCGAATTGTCGATCGAGCTCGGCGAGGCGTCCTAGATCCGAATCGAGTGAGAGCGCGAGCGCCAGCGCGGCTTCGCCCAGTTTGCCCAATACGGGGCGCGTTTCTTCGGTCCGCGCGTCCTCGCCCAAATCGTCGAGTGCTTCGAGCTGCTCGACGACGACTGCGGCGAGTTGCCCCCGGCGCACGTCGCTCGGATCCATCGCTCGAAAAAGGGGGCGCTCGGACATCGCTTCGCCTCAGGTCTCCGAGCCCGTCGAGAGGCGCTGATCGGCCTCTCGAAATAGGCCGGCCAATGAGCGTACGAATGCTCCGAGCCACGGATTTCGATCGAGCTCACGGTTCAATGAATCCGCGGTGATGAGCTTGACCGTGACGTCGGTGATCGCGACCACCGAGGCAGTGCGCGGTGAGCGCGTGAACACGGCCGTTTCCCCGAAGACCGCGCCCGGTCCGAGGCGGCGCAGCACGGTACTTTGCTCGCCGACACCGCGTCGCACTTCACACTCGCCCCGCTCGATGATGTACGCCGCGTCGCCGGCATCACCCTGGGTGATGATGTATTCGCCCGCGCGGAAGTGCTTGGCCTCGAACCAGCGATCGCCGATCAGAAAGCGTTCGAGGTCGGCTTTCAGCTCGAGCACGCTTTGGTAGCGATCGCCTGGATTCGGCGCGAGTGCCTTGACCGTGATGCGAACCAACTCGGGCGGTAGTCGCGTCCACAGCACGTTTTCGCGTGGCAGGTCAATCGGCTCACCGGCGAGCGCCGGTCCGAGCAAACGTCCGCCACCGTTCGGTGCGCTAGCGGTCAAGATTTCGTGCAGTAACCCGCCGAGACCGAAGACGTCGGTGCGGCCGTCCAACAAATCATCGCGCCCGCGCAGCTGTTCAGGAGCCATGTATGCCGGCGTGCCTTTGATCATTCCGGCGAACGCAGTGCCGGCGCTCGGTGCGCTCGACAAGCGCACGGGCGCACTGAAGTCGTCGTCGTCGTCGCGCGCCTGCGACGAATCTTCGGTGTTTGGTCGGGGCGCGACGAACGCGACGCCCCAATCCATCAGATACACTTGACCGTGATCGCCAACCATCACGTTTTCGGGCTTGAGGTCGCAGTGAACGACGCCGCGGCTATGCGCGAACGAAAGCGCATCACACACGCGCAACACGATGCCCAGAAAGTGCTGCAAGTCGTCGGCCTCGCGCGGTCCGGCCTTTTCCGCCAGCAGCGCTGCGAAGGTGCGGCCCCGCACCAATTTCATGACGATGAACGGTTTGCCGTCGTGCTCCCCCAGATCGTACACGGGCACGATGTTTGGATGATCGAGCTGTCCAGTGATCTGAGCCTCCGCCACGAATTTTCGCGTGAGCTCTTGATCCTCGTCGGCGAATGGCTGAAGAACTTTCACGGCGACGCTGCGCCCGAGCACCGGATCGAAGGCGGATTCGATCTGCCCCATCCCCCCACTGTCGAGGTGTCCTCGCCGCTGATAGCGCTCGGCAAAGGTGACGGGAGCCGGTTCGCTCTTCTTGCGGGCACCCGTGGTGCGTGGCTCCGGCACGGTCGGGTTTTCGCTGGCCGGTTTTGCTCCGGCGGTTAATCCGGGGGTGCGCTCGTCGACGGCCATGGCTGTGTGCGTAAAGGCAACGCATCAACTTAGACCAAATTTCAGTGCAAGAGAAGCCGGCCGGCACCCCCACGCCGGCTCTCTCTGATTTTGCCAGGCGAGCTCGTGGTCGCGCAACCGGCGCCTTCGCTGCACACGAAGTTTCCGCCGCAGTTTTTCCATGCGTTTGCAGGTGCTAGTGGTGTTGCACACACCTTGCGGAAACTGCTTGAAGTACTTGCTCATCCAGTTCGTGAGGTCCTCAAGCGTGTTGCGCGTCGCGGCTGGGACCGAGTCCTCCCACTTGATGGTGCCTTTGCTCGCGGCGAGTGCGGCGGTATTCGAGGTCACTCCGGTGTAGTCGCCCTTTCGAGCGGCGATGGTTTCGATTTCGGTGATCTTCCGATTGACGAGCTTGAGCCGAACAGCGACCGGAACTTCGCTCGTGCCATCCGGGACGACAGTCTCGGTTGCGGAATTGCAGGTCTCGGTGTCCAGCGCGCTGTGCGCGTACTTCAGCGCGCCAGCGGTCTTCCACAGCGGGGCGTCCGCCGGCCTGCTCTCTTTGCCGTTCTCGGTGAACTTGAGAGTATCGGCCAAGGGTAGGGTCGACGGGTCGTGCCCAGCTGCACTGGCGGGGCGCCCCCGACCGGGCACCCGCCGCGCCTGCGCTGCCGTTCGCGCCTGGATCGGTCGCGCAACCGAGGCCCCAGCCAAGCGCGCTCGTAGCTGCGCCGCCCGCTGCAATCCTGCGACCAGCCGCATATTCGTTCGACTTGAGCAGGTTTGGCTACCTTAGATCCTCGGCAACCACTTGCGCGATCAGCGCGAGCGTGCATTCTGTGGACGTCGGAAATTTACTCCAAACATGGCGGTCAGCCGTTCGCGGTGATCGCTCGGCGCGAGCGGCCTACCGCGCGCGCGGTGTGTGCGAGCGCTTCAGAACCAAGACGGCGCCGTGAAGACACGAATAGAACGCGTCGACACGAAATTTTGAACGAATGCATGTATCGAGCGGTACTGCTAGATTGACGAGCCTTACTTCACGAGCGCACACACGCTAGCGCACGCAAGGAACATGGCGTGACTTACGCAACGGTACGAAGAGCGACGAGAGCAGCAAAAGCTGCAGCGGTGATCCTGACGGCGGTGAGCTGCAGCGTCTACGACGAGTCGTTGCTCGGCAGTGGACCCGCAGAGGGCGGTCACAGCGGGACGAACTCAACCGCGGGTAATTCCGGTTCCGCGGGTGAAGGCACGGGGGGCAACGGTGGCTCTGTTGCCGGTGCAGTCAACGGCGGTTCGAGCGGTTCGAGCTCGGGTGACGCTGGGATGATGGATAACGCCGGTGCAATGGAAGCCGGTGGTGAAACGTCCGAAGGCGGCGGCGCGGGCTCCAGTGGTAGCGCGGGTTCTGCAGGCAGCGGTGGCACTGCCGGGAGTAACGCGGGCGCGGGTGGCGTGGTCGCCGCGGGCAGCGGTGGAACCGTCGCGGGCAGCGGCGGAGCCGCGGGCAGTGCGGGCAGTGCAGGGACCGGCGGCAGCGCCACGGCGACCGGCTGCGCAAAACTTTCGGTGCCGCTCGATGACGCCAATGACCGGGCGCATTTCGTGATTTCGATCCCGTCGACCGACATGACCGCGGGCGTCATCAGCATGCATTTGTACGTGCAAGCAGGCGCGGCGGGCACCGTTTTCAACTACGTCCAGGATTCCTCCAATCGCTGGTTCGGTGTGACCACGGCGCAGCGCCCGCTCTTGACCAGCATCGTGGGTTGGCAAACGTTGACCTTCAACGTGGGCACCCAGGCCGACACCGGTGGCACCGGCATCGTCAAGACCGATATTCGCCGCATTGGCATCGAGATCAATGCAGCGCCGGCCACGAGTGGTTGGTCGAAACCGACGGTCGTTTACGTGGACTCGGTCAGTGTGGCCACGCCCACACTCTCATACACGTTCGACACCATGGACAAGGTGAATGCGACTCCATCCGGTTCGGATGTGGCAAACCAGGTGCTTTGGCAGCACAGCGGGAGTTCCGATACGACCGCTGCAGGTGTCACGCTCGCGTGGCAAGGGACCTGCCCCTGAGGTCAGCGCGTGAGGGACGCATTGCGCTTGGTCATCTACGATGCGACGCAAACGTCGCGCCGTCCGCGAGCGCTGGGTTTTAGTTGGAAATACGGAACGCACCTGTATCGCGCTTTGGGCCGCGTCGACGCCGCGTTTGGCGCGCGGAGCTTCACCGAAGCGTTCGCTTGGCTCGCGCGCCACGAGCCAACACGCCCCATCCGCGAGCTGCAGTTTTGGGGCCATGGAAAGTGGGGGCGCGTGTTCATCGATCGCGAGCCGCTCGATCGCGACGTGCTCCGTCCGGCACACGTTCACCATTCGGCTTTCAGCGCTTTCCGCGAGCGTCTCGCGCCCGATGCGTTGCTCTGGTTTCGAACCTGCGAAACCCTCGGTGCTCGCGCGGGACACGACTTTGCTGCTGCCCTTGGTGATGCGACGGGCGCGCGCGTCGCAGGGCACACATTCGTGATTGGGTTCTACCAGAGCGGCTTGCACTGCGTACGTCCGGGCGTAGCGCCGCACTGGGCGGATACGGAGGGCCTGGCTCGCGGCAGTGCGATTCAGCCCGAACTCGCACTGCCTTCGGCGCCCGACGCGCCCAACACCATCACTTGCTTGAGCGGACGAATCCCGGACGGGTTTTGAGTCCGCAGCTCACTGTGGCGTGCCCGCGACGTCGAGCTCCGCGACAGCCGTGTAGGCTTTGCCGTTGACCTCGTTCAGCGCGACGAAGCGAATGTAACGGCCCGCTTTAGCCGTGAAAGTGACGGTGGTCGGCGGCTTCGCCGTGCCAAAGCTGCCCGTCTTGACGGCGCTACCCCAATTGGCCTTGTCGCTGCTGACGTAGAACTCGTAGTCCTTGACCATGCCATTCTGGTTATCGTCTTGCCGCGGCGTGTAGCGCATGCCCGTGAGCGAATAGCTCGCGCCGAGATCGATCACGACTTCGTGCGGCGGCATGGGCTTCGCGTCTTGATATTCGGTGTGCCAAAACGTGGACGTCGAATCGTCGAAAGCGTTCGTCGCGTGGCCGTCTTCAGCCGTGGTCTCCTCGCTGTCGGCGGAGACCAACGACCACTTTTCGTGTGAAACGAAGCCGCTGTTGTCGGTGCCGCCGCCCGCGCTCCACTCACCGGTGGTCACGTTGAGCTGCCAGCTCTCGTAGAAGTCCATGATGAGCTTGGTGTCACCGGAGATCTTGATCGGTACCCAGATGTATTTGGAGCTCTTCAGATCCGGATCTTGCCAGCGATCGCCCGCGTAGATGTATGTGGTCGTCTTAGTGCCTTGGACGGGAATGATGAACGCAGTTTGCGTGTCGAACCCGGTCGAATCACCCAAGTTGGCGAGCGCGCTCCACGGACCTTGCATCGAAGTCGCACTGGAGAACTTTTGCTGATTCGGGTCCCAGTTGGTCGCCGCCGAATTGACGATGAAGTAGTGCCCCTTGGCTTTCATGATCGCCGGGGCCTCGCGGTAGCTCCCAGGCCAGAGCGTCGAGATCTGCGACTTCATGTTGGTGTAGTCGTCAGTGAGCTCGTACAGCGAGAGATCCTTGTTCTCGTTCGAAGCCGACAAGAAGTACGCCTTGCCGTCGTCGTCCTTGAACAAAGTGTCATCACGAGACATGCGATCGTTGGGACGGAAATGGCGCACCTGCGTGTAGGCGCCGTCGACAGTGTCGCTCGTGAACACGCCAGCTTCGGCCGTGGCGTAGTTCTGCCCTTCCCAATGTAGCCACATCACGTACTTCTTGGTGGTCTCGTTGTAGATCACCTTCGGTCGCTCGATGATGCGATCAGAAGCAGCAAGATCGGTCGAAGTTTGTTTGGTGATGATCGCGCGCCGGAACTCCCAATGCGAGAGATCTTTGGAAGCGTAGCAATTGACGGCCTTGAAGCCCCCTGAATTGCCGGACTTGTCTTCACCGATCCAATACCAAGTGTCGCCGACGCGAATCACCCCCGCGCCGTGTGCCTCGATGCGGTTGCCGGCCGTGTCTTGCCAAAAGCCGTTGTTCTTGATGGTCACGATCACGTCTGCGCCCGAGCCGCCTGCGGTCCCCGGTGCGCCGCCGTTGGCAACGGTCGCGCCGGCTGCACCCGCTGCACCCGCGCTGGCATTGCCCGAACCGCCGTGCCCCGTGCCAGCCGTTGCGCTCGTGCCACCGGCGTTGCTCGAGGCGCCCGCGCTGTTCGTGCTGCCCGCGGTTGCTGAAGTGGCCGCGCCGGCGTTGCTGCTCGTCGCACCGCCTACGCTCTTGGCGCCGGCGCTTGCGTTGATCGCGCCGGCGCTGCCGTCGTTCGAATCAGTGTGCTGCCCGCAGCCGAGCAGCAGCGCTGCGCTGAGAGACCAAAAACTCGAGATTGCGATCTTGGCCATGGTCTCTCCAATCGACTCTAGCGCTTGAGGCCAGAGTTCTTGGTGATGGCGTCCGGACAGGTCACTTCTTTGTACAGCACGGCTGGGTTGTCGGGGGCGCCGAACCAATCCGTAAACCACTCACAACCGGTGCGCAACTCGGGCTTGTTCGCGAACACGCTGTCACACTTGGCTTTGGCGCAAGCCTTGGACTTTTCATAGTCGAAGTTGTTCGACTTCTGGCAGGCCAAGAAGAAGCCGCCGTACTGCTCGCCTAGATCTTTCGTGCCCCATTGCTTCGAGCAAGCATCCAAAAGGCCGACGCCGCCGCCCGGCACCAGCAAATCGAATTGATTGCCGTCGACGCCGCCGTTGTTGATGGCTTGCACGATCATCGTCTTACCGAGCAGCGCTTTGGAGCCCGCATCGACGGTGCTGTTGTGCGAGCCGCCCGTGAACTGCAGCTGGTAACACTTGCCACAAAAATCACTGCCCTTGTTCACCGCGGCGTAGCCGTAAGAAAGAGTGTCGCTCACGGCCCACGGTTCGAGCGCGTGGCACATGTACGCAGTGCCGCCGCTCTCGCAAGCGTTCTTGGCTTTGCTGTCACTCAGGGGTTGATCGTCTTGAGTGCAGCTCTGGATCGGTGTGCGACCGCTGCCGACGTTCTGTGGCCAACCACAAGCCGGCTTGCAGCAGTCCCAATAGCGCGTGGCCCAACCTTGTTGGCCGTCGGTCAATTTCGGCGGGTCAGGCACGGTGCTGCCGGAGCCAGCTTGCCCTCCACTCATACCACCGCTGCCGCCCGCGTTGCCTTTGCCGCCCGCGCCTGCGCCCGCGCCGCCTTTGCCATTCGCGCCGCCTGTGTTGCTCGCACCGCCGCCAGTGGAGCTGCCGCTGCCGGAACTGCCACCTTGCGCTGCACCTCCGCTCGTGAACGCGCCGCTCGCGCCGCCGGTGCTGATGCTCGGATTGCCGCTCGCGCCAGCGACGCTCGTCATAGCGCCTGCTGTGCCCACAGAGCCCGCGGTGCCCGCATTCGGCTTACCTGCGGCACCGGCGCCATGACTATCGCTGTGCGCGCCAGCAACACCCGTATTGTCCGTGTTGTCAGTGCCGGTGGTGCACGAAAAGAGCGCACTCACCATTCCCGTCAAACCAACGCCAGCAAAGCAGAACCGGATGATTCGAGATTTCTTCAAAGTACTCTCGGGGTATCATCGACGGCTGGCACACGCGAGTCAGATTTGTGCGTGTAATTTTCCAGAACTAGGCGCAAAAGAGCCAGAATCAACGTGGAACGCGCGCGTTGCCTGCTCTCGAACTTCGGCGGTTACTACGCCGCTCCGTTCGCTTCGCAGTTCGGCAAAGCTTTTTCCAAAGTGTTCAGCCTTTGCCATGCGCGGCTGCCTTTTGCGCGACCTTTTCTAGGAAGCGTGCGGATTGAATCACGAAGCGCTGGTGCGTTCCTTCACCGATCGCTTCGACGCCGTCGTGTGCACTGACGCGGAACGACAGCTTGCGACCCTCGACGGCTTCGACCACGACCTGCACCTTCACCGTCAGCCCAGGCGGAGTCGCGGCAGTGTGCGAAATGCGAATATCGACGCCGACGGATTGCTCACCCGGTTCGAGATGCGGCTGCATCGCCTCCATACACGCCCACTCGAACAACCCGACCAGGTACGCCGTGGCAAACACCGGCGGCATGATCTGAAACAACGGCGACTCCGGATAAACGTGCGGCACCGTCTTCTGTTCTGGTACGAGATAACTGAACTCGAACGTCGACCCAGGAATGAAAGACGGCTTCATGTGCACCACTCTCTGGCGCGCTTGGCGCGCAACGGCAAGCCCTTGTGCAAATCAAGGAACCTACCAAGGCCGTCGAACTCACGCCCGAGCCGGGCACTAATCATCAAGCTAGGAATGGGGGCGCCCGCGTTCCCGCCACGCACCTCGCAGGACACGCGGTTCCCGGCAGAACAACGCCTCCGCGCGGCGACACTCGGCGCACGCGCCCCGTCGGTTTTCGTGTGCAAACAACGACGTGATGACGCCCGGGCCGCGCGGAGAGCGGCTGCGCGAGCTAGCGCAGCACGGTGGAAGACGCTCGCAGTCGCGCGCAACGGCTTCACGTTCGCGCAGCTGCGGAAAGCGTCGCGCGCGAAGCTCGAGCGCCATATGGATGTGGATAGTGCGCGCGCAGGCGAGCACGAAGTTCGCGCTATCGCGGCACCGGCGCGTGACTCGAGCTTCGTGCACGAAGTACGGGGTTCGCGGGGCGTACTTTGTGCGCGAAGTACGTGCGCGGCTCGGAGAAGAATCCGCCGGGTGGGGCGTACTTCGTGCACAAAGTACGCGCGCAGCGTGGGGGGCCGCTGCAAGTAAGGCGTACTTCGTGGTACGCGCGCGGCGTGGGGGGCCGCTGCAAGTAAGGCGTACTTCGTGCACAAAGTACGCGCGCGACGTGGTGGGGTGTGGCGCTGCAAGTAAGGCGTACTTCGTGCACAAAGTACGCGCGCGACGTGG